>R27__coassemble_1102_pt1 | contig 13359 bp, 10 predicted proteins | sample R27__metabat2_high_PE_029 | metagenome-assembled genome bin R27
GGACAAGATCCAGAGCCTCGCAAAGCTGCCGTCCCGCGAAATTTTGCTTGCTACCGTGTGCAATGTTTTCAATGCACCGATCGCATCCTTCGCACGTGCCGTTCAGGCAATCGTCGACAAGCAGAACGAAGGCGCCGCTCCTGCCGCAGAAGCAGAAGCGTAAACAACATTTATTAAAATTGGAGGTACATTACCATGGCATCTGAGAAAATTACTGCTATTGTTGAAGAACTGAAGACTCTCACCGTTCTCGAGCTCTCCGAGCTTGTACACGCTGTTGAGGACGAATTCGGCGTATCCGCTGCTGCTGCTGTTGCTGTTGCTGCTCCCGCAGACGGTGGCGCTGCTGCTGCTGAAGAAAAGACTGAGTTCGACGTCATCCTTGCTGAAGTCGGCGCAGAAAAGATCAAGGTCATCAAGGTTGTCCGTGAAATCACCGGTCTCGGTCTTAAGGAAGCTAAGGAACTCGTTGACGGCGCTCCCAAGCCCCTCAAGGAAGCTGTTTCCAAGGACGATGCAGAAGGCTTCAAGGCAAAGCTCGAAGAAGTCGGCGCAAAGGTCGAAATCAAATAAGTTTTCTTTCTCAAACAAAACAGTCGCTCCAACCGGGGCGGCTGTTTTTTCTTTACAAACGCCGCCGTTTATGGTACAGTATACAAAATCGCTTTCGGGAGGGATTCTTTTGCCTGATTACCGGCGCACCAAACGCGCCTGCTGTTTCGCTTATCTCGCTATGTCCTCGGTGTTCAGCCTGCCGCCGATGCTGCTGATGACATTCCACGAAATGTACGGTATTTCCTATACGCTGCTCGGCACGCTGCTGCTCGTCAATTTCTGCACACAGCTTATCATCGACCTGATCTTTACCTTTTTCTCCAAACATTTCAACATCAAAGTCACGGTCCGCATCATGCCGCTGCTGACATCGCTGGGGCTTTCGGTCTTTGCACTGGTTCCCTATTTTATGCCGCAGTATGCCATGGCGGGACTTACCGTCGGGACGGTCATTTTTTCCGTTGCCGCCGGATTGTGCGAGGTGCTGCTGAGTCCGCTTGTCGCTGCCGTACCCTCCGAGCACACGGATCGGGACTTGACACGCCTGCACTCACTGTACGGCTGGGGCGTGGTGATGGTCGTTGCCGTCAGCTCCGCCTTCTTCAAAATTTTCGGAACGGAAAACTGGACGTATCTGACACTGTTCTGGGCAGCATTGCCGATCGCGGCATCCGTCTTTTTCTGCCTGTCTCCGATTCCGGATCTCAATCTGGATTCCGCCGAAACAAACGCCCCGAAAGCAGCGCGCAGCAAGGGGATTTTTCTGTGCGCCGTCTGCATTTTCCTCGGCAGCAGTTCGGAAACCATCATGACGGACTGGATCTCGAGCTTCATGGAAAAAGCACTGCTGATCCCCAAGGCCGTCGGGGATATTCTGGGCATGGCGATCTTTGCCCTGCTGCTGACCTTTACCCGCGTACTCTATGCGCGGTTCGGTAAAAACATCCTGAAAGTCCTGACCCTCGGTATGGGCGGCGCGATCGTATGTTATGTGACCGCGGGTTGTGTCAGTCAGGTTCTGATCGGCTTTATTGCCTGCATCTGTACGGGCATCTGCACGTCCATGCTCTGGCCCGGAACGCTTATCCTCATGGAGGAGATCGTGCCTGCACCCGGTGTAGCCGCCTATGCGCTGATGGCTGCCTGCGGCGATTTCGGCGCCGCGCTTGCGCCGCAGCTCACGGGCATTCTCGTGGACAAATTTTCCGCAGCCGACTTCGCTGCGGCATACGGCGCCCGACATGCACTGACTCCGGATCAGATCGGCTTGCGGCTCGGCATTTTGTGTGCTGCCGTTTTCCCGATTTTAGGTTTCCTTTGGACCCTTGTGATCCGCAAAAAAAACGCTGCACGAAAGAGATAATAGTCTCGTCACGGCTTTGTGAGGAATACAGGAAAAGAGTACGATATTGTTGGCATTACAACAGGTGTATGGATATTTTCTGCATTTCCGCGAAGAACAAAAAACGACCGACCGAAAAGTTTCTTCGGTCGGCTTTTTGTCGGATGGATATTCCTTTCGGCGAATACGGCTGTTTACGCCGGACAAGGATCATTTGTTTTCGGAAGGCTTGGCGTATTTTTTGTATTCAAAGCAGATCATCGTGATGTCGTCAAACTGCGGCGCATCTCCGACAAAAGTATCGATATCCGCCTTGATCGCGGGAAGCAGTGCTTCGGGCGGCAGATCGGCATTTTTTCCGAGAACCGTTTCCAGCCGCTCCATGCCGTAGAGCTTATTGTCCTTGTTTGTGGCTTCTGTTACGCCGTCGGTATACTGGAAGAATTTGTCGCCGGGCTCCAGCAGGACGGAGCCGGATTTATATTTCATTTCTTCCATACCCGCCAGGACGAACGCCGCCTTGACGGCATGTGTCTTATAGGTTTCCCCCTTTTTGCAGAGGAACGGCAGCTCATGTCCTGCGTTTACGTAGCGGAACTCACCTGTCACGAGATCCAGAACGCCCTCGAAAGCGGTGACGAACAAGCCCTCGCTGTTGGACTCGCACAGCAGCTCATTGACCTTGGTGAACACGTCACCGGGATCTTTTCCGGGCATGGTATGATCCTTGATGAGCGTTTTGGCGATGACCATGAACAGTGCAGCCGGAATACCCTTGCCGGAGACGTCTGCCATGACGACCGCCAGATGATTATCGTCCACCATGAAGAAATCGTAGAAATCACCGCCGACCTCTTTGGCGGGGGTCATGGTGGCATACAGGTCGATCTCATCGCGTTCGGGGAAAGCAGGGAAGATCCGCGGGAGCATATTTGCCTGAATGTTGGTGGCGAGGCTCAATTCGGTTTCGATACCGGCGTTGTGCGCCTGAATTTCGATCATCCGTTTTCCGCGGCTTGCAACGTAGCGGCAGCTTACCGAAAGGGACAGAAACACCAGACAGCGCGGAATAAAATCGTTGAGAAACAGACTTTTGATATAAGCTGATCTGTCAAATCCGGCGGCGAAGATCGCGTCCCGCAGATTGCTGCCGGCAGGAACAGACAGCTCGATGCCGTTCGGAAAATGCACCATGTTCAGATTCATGATGCCGAAATAACCGTTGAGGATACAGGCAGCAGCAAAAGCCAGTGCGGAAAACCACGCGACACGCCGGGTGTATTTTTCGTCGAAATACCGGGTACTGACGACAATGGGGAAGGTCATGACCAGCGTGACATTGTGACCGAGTGTAGCGGAGAGGATCGCGCAGACGATGACAAGATCGATCATCAGCGGGAGCTTCAGCCACTTTCTGGCACCCACATATTTGGAGTTCAGAATGGTGATCGGCACTTCAACAAATGCCGCGATCAGAACTGCCCAGCGCATGATGCTTTTATCGGCAGTGAAAATGCCGATCTCGTTGAGGAGCAGCGCAAGCAGCATAACAAGGAAAATGATCATCATGGTGGTTCCGACCATGACGTTTGCCGTGATCTCGTTGGCAAGGAAACTGTTTCCGTCGGCGATCGCGCGCTGTACTTCATCGTTCATTCGTTTTCTGGCAGATTTTGATGTTGGCATAGAATTCCTCCTATCTGATAAAATCATAGCATATACGGTTCCGCTTTTCAAGAACCTAAAAAAGTAAAAGCAGCGTGCCGAACGATTTTTCGTCCGGCACGAATCGTTATTGAATGTTGATTTTTCCTTCGGAACCGTCCGGATAGACTGCATAGAGCTGCGGCAAAGTGCCGGAAGCCTCCTTATCGTTGCGGTAATACGGCGCGGTCAGCACAAGGGTAAAGGTTTTGGTTTCCCCGTTTTTGAGTGAAAACAGGGTGCTTTTTGTGCCCCACTCCTTGACCGTGGCGGCAGAATCGAGCAGATAGCCGCTCTTGTAGTCGTTCTGCAAAACCCCGCGCATGGCAAAATCGGTCAGATCGCTGCCGGTATTGTTTTGCAGCGTGATCTCGTACGTCAGCAGGATTTCACCCGTGCGGATCTCGTACATTTCGTAGTGGCTTTGCGCTGCAATCAGAACGGGCGCACTTTGCCGGCTGCCGGAGGACAGTACCTTTGTACCGACGATCAGCAGGACAAGCAGCAACGCAGCGATGCCGAAAACGAGCAGGATCGGCAGCCAGACTTTTTTATCGGTTCTGTGTTCGCTCATTTAGAATGCCAGCTTCTTTTCGATATAGGCAGTCAGTTCGCTGATGGGCAGACGTACCTGTTCCATCGTGTCACGGTCACGGACGGTGACACAGCCGTCCTCCTCGGATTCGAAGTCGTAGGTGATGCAAAGCGGTGTGCCGATCTCGTCCTGTCTGCGGTAACGCTTGCCGATGGAGCCGGTCTCGTCAAAGTCGGTCATGAAGTACTTGCTGACCTCGTCGCGGATCGCCATGGCTTTTTCGGACAGCTTTTTGGACAGCGGCAGCACGGCAGCCTTGTAGGGCGCAACAACGGGACTCAGGTGCAGCACGACACGGGTATCGCCCTTTTCGGCATCGACGACTTCCTCGTCGTAAGCCTCGCAGAGCAGTGCGAGGATCGTGCGGTCCAGACCGTAGGTAGATTCGATGATGTAGGGAATGTAGCGCTCGTTGGTGACGGGATCCAGATAGTCCATCTTGGTGCCGCTGTATTCCTGGTGACGGGTCAGGTCGAAGTCGGTACGGTTGTGCGTGCCGTTGATCTCGCCCCAGCCGAACGGGAACAGGAATTCGATGTCGCAGGCAGCTTTTGCGTAGTGCGCCAGCTTTTCATGGTCGTGGAAGCGCAGATGCTCGGGCGCGATGCCGAGATCCTCGAAGTACTTCTTGCCGTACTCCTTGAAATATTCGTACAGCTCGGTGTCGGTGCCTTCCTTGCAGAAGGTCTGGAACTCCATTTGTTCAAATTCGATCGTGCGGAAGGTGAAGTTGCCGGGCGTGATCTCGTTACGGAACGCCTTGCCGATCTGACCGATCGAGAACGGGAGCTTGGCGCGCATGGTGCGCTGAACATTCAGGAAGTTGACATATTCGCCCTGTGCATTTTCGGGGCGCAGATAGATGATGCTCTTGCTGTCGTTGGTGACGCCGCGGAAGGTCTGGAACATGAGGTTAAATTCGCGGATGTCGGTAAAATTATGCTTGCCGCAGTTGGGGCAGGGGATGGAGTGCGCTTTGATGTAATCGAACATTTCCTCCTTGGTCATGCCGTCGGCATGCGCGTCGGGATCGAAATCGTCGATAAGATTGTCGGCTCTGTGGCGCATTTTGCATTCCTTGCAATCGAGCAGCGGATCGGAGAAGCTGGCAACGTGGCCGCTGGCTTCCCACACGCGGGGATTCATGAGAATATCCGCGTCCACTTCAAAGCTGTTGTGGCGCTCCTGGATAAAGCGCTTTCTCCACGTGTCCTTGACGTTATTCTTCATGCGGGCACCGAGCGGGCCGTAGTCCCACGTGTTGGCAAGACCGCCGTAAATGTCGCTGCCGGGGAAGATGAAGCCTCTGCCTTTGCAGAGTGCAACGATGGTATCCATGGATTTCTGCGTATTTTCAAGCATAAGATTTTTCTCCTTTTTTCATACAAACTACAATTTAATATGATAAAACACTTACGAAAAAAAGTCAAGCGCAAACGCCCAAAAGTCCGCCGTGTTTTCGTAATCCGGCAGATAAAAATCGGTGAGCTGCCGGACGACTTCCGGCTCGGCTTCGTATGGGTCGTAGATGCCGGCAACGGAAAAACCGTCTGCCTTGGCGGTACGGATGGCATAGGCGGCATCCTCAAAAATGAGCGTATCTTCGCGTGTGGTTCCCATACGGGTCAGTGCTTCGCGGAAAATGATCGGCTCGTCCTTGCCGTGTCCGACCTCGGTGCAGGTCAGAATGTCGGAAAAATACGACACCATATTGCAGCGGTGCAGCGCGGCTTCGATCTGGTAGCGGTCGGTCGCCGTTGCGATACATATACGTACACCGCGGTTTTGCAGCTCCGAAAGAAACGACTCGATATGCGGCTTCGGCAGTGCGGTGTGGAAATAATAATCCTCCACGATTTTGTTGATCTCGTCCATGATCTGTGCCACGGTTTTGCGGATGCCGTAATCGTCAATGAAGCAGCGGGCGATCTGCGGCAGACACATGGTCATAAATATGTCGCGGTATCCGGGATGCGGTGTCACGCCCTGCGATTGCAGGTACAGTTCGGCAACGGACTCCCAGATATACATCGAGTCGAACAGTGTGCCGTCAAAATCAAAAACAGCGCCGCGGAGCATAGGTAATCTCTCCTTTTCGCAGTTGACAAAGTTGTAATTTGTGCTATAATGAATACGGAAAGGCAACCGATAGACGGTTACGCCCCCAAGATAGTGTTAAAGAAAATTAACCGCTATGGCTTGCAGGCTGGCGGTTATTTTCTTTTATGCTCACGGTCAACAAAAAGACCGAAAATGCCTATGATTACAAGTGCGAACGCAAAAAAGGTTCTCATATGTAACATATTGCATAAGCATCACCCCCTTGCGAGGGCAAAGAGTGTAACCGCTACCGTTATGGCTGCCTTCCCGGGTGCTTGTGCACCGCCGACATGTTACCATATCCGATAAATTTTGTCAAATTGTATTTCACGGAGCAAACTGTGAACGGAACAATTCCAAAAAGCAATCGTTATTTACAACAGCAGCCTGTTCATGTCCATTCTGACAGGCTGCTGTTTTTTGTAGTGGAATCGGAAAAGGATCCGGTATGCGCAAAAGCTGCTCGGAATGTGCGGTAGTCTCCGCGGAAACAGAACGCGGAACCGCTTTTATTTTCGCCGACAACGGACAGTCCGAAATGCCGAAGGATGCCCTGCGATTTCCCGTTGGTTTTGTGGGCAAAGGCTTCGACCGTTTCCGGCTCTTTGGGCAGGAGCGAAAACAGATAAACGTAAAGCGCACGAAAAAGCCCCGTACCTTGTACAGACGGCAGGAACTGGATCTCCTCCATTTTGAGTGTGGTTTCGGTCAGACAGAACATGAAAAAGCCGACAAGCATTTCGTTTTGCCGGATCAGCACAATCTGTCGGTTCGGGTTTTCCAACGCTTTTGCGATGGCATCCTGCCAAAGTATTCGGTCTGCTTCGCGGCTGTTTCCGGTCGGTGCGATTTCGTGCATGTTGGTGTACAGCATATCATAAAGTGCATCGGCGGATTCGGCGAACCGGTCCCGACCGATGACGGAAAAGGAAGGCTTTGACATAAGGCTACTCCTGTTCATTCACGGTAAAAGACGTGAGATAAACCTTGTGCCGGATCGTGAATACTTCGGGGCATTTCGACAGAAACGTGCGATGCTTTTTATCCCATTTTGCGAAAGTTTCTTCGTCCATCGAGGCGAGCGTTCCGCGGCAGGCACACATCCTGCCGTGCCAGCTTTCGCGTGTGAACGGGATCGCGCAGAAGAACGACTCCGTTTCTCTGCCCGGGAAAAGATCGTCGTACATATCCTTCGCGCCGGACGCACCCGGCGTCCACTTGGGATTGCATTTCTGTACAAGCCGGTGACTGATTTTTGCGATCGGATCGTCGAGCGTCCATGTCAGGTATATCTTGATAAATTTTCCGCCCGGCTTCAACAGGCGGCGAACCTCGCGGATCATGGTTTCACGATCCATGTACCAGAAGCACTGCGCCGCCGTGATCGTATCTAGACACTGATCGGCAAGACCTGTGCTTTCGGCGGGAGAAACGAGATAGTCAATGTTCCATCCGTTCCGGTCGGCTTCCCGACGGGCAAAGGCGATCTGTTCTTCGGAGATGTCCGCACCGAATATTTTACAGTTTTCATTGTACAGGTTTTTCGGCAGCACACCCGTTCCGGTGCCAATGTCGAGCCATGCCGTACCGTCTGCGGCAACGCCCAGTGCGCGGAGTTTGTCGTACAGCTCCGGTGGGTAAATGTCACGGAACTTGGCGTAGACTTCGCTGGTTCTGCCGAAATCAAACAGTGTACCGTTGTCGATTTTATCAAATTGCATGGATATCTCTCCTGAATGCTCAACAAACCTGTCGAAAAATAGTTGACAGATTCGTCGGTGTGGTGTAGAATATAGATGTAAGGCAGTAGCCGATAGACGGTTACGCCCTCAAAAGAATTGACTAAAGAAATAGCCGCTCAGTTTAGGACGCTGGGGCGGTTATTTCTTTTTATGCTCATGGTCAATAAAAAGACCAACTATGCTAATCAGTACAAGTGCGAACGCAAAAAGGTTCTCATATGTAACATATTGCATAAGCATCACCCCCTTGCGAGGGCAAAGCGTGTAACCGCCTACCGTTTAGGCTCCTGCCTTACCGCACAAGTATACAGTACAAGGCGGATCTTGTCAATATATAAAATTTCAGCCGTTTTCTTCCTTTTACGCCCGCAGAATATCTCGGCACATAACCGCAAAAACGGACAGCGTTTTACTTTTTCGTAAGATCGCTGTCCGTTTTATTCTTATACAATATTACCGATCAATACCAAATCCAGCCGAACAGCAAAATCCACAGAATCCACTGCCACCAGACAAATTTGACTTTTACCGTACAAGTATCCTGCACGGAATTGCCGTTTTCATCGGTCACGGTACAGGTGATAGTCGCCGTGCCTTTGCGAACAGTTTTCATATTTCCGTTCGGATCGACCGTAACGACCTTTGGGTTTGAGGACGTATAGGTCACGGTGTACCCAACTTCACCCTCTGTGCGAATCACGGGATTGAACGAAGCAGTCTTTTTATACTGTATCTCCATGTCACCGATGGAAACGGTTTGAACATTGCCCTTTTCGCAAACGAGTGCGTATTTGCTGAAATGTGTGACATTAAAAACGACATATCCGCCGACAACCGTACACGGAACAGTTTCGGTCGTGCCCTTTTCCGTATGCACATAGACCACGGTTATTTTACCGCCGCCGAAGTTTTCCGAAACGGGGATTTTGACGGTGACAGTCCCCGTGGGCTGTACGGGTACGCCGTCCCGAACGGGAGTGATGTTAAAAATTTTCGTGTCGAATGTGCCGCTGTAGGTTTCCCCGATCAATCGGAAAGCCGTTTCATCCGACACCTCGGAAACATCCAGTGTCGTACCGTCCGTAAACTCGGTACTGTAAAGGACTTTAACGCCTGTTTCTGTATCGACAAGTGCTTTAACCGTACGGGATTCCACGACATGGCAGACGGCACACGTTCTTTCGTCAACGCCGTCTTTGTCTGCGTCGGGTTCCGTTTTGCTGACCCATGCGCTCCATGTGTGACCGCCCTTGGACGGAATGCCCTCCGTGTAGCTGTACCCGCAGGTACAGGTGTAAGTCATTACGCCGCTTTCCGTGCAGGTTGCTTCCGTGGTGACCGCCGATGCGAATGAATGCACATGACTGTCATCTATCAGAACGAAAGGAATACCGTTGTCCACAGCGTATTGATGTGCGTAGGAATTTTTATAGCAGTGGATTGTTGCCTTTCGGGACCCATCCAGTATACGCTCTTCTATACTTATTATGCTTTCGGGCATAATTACGCTTGTCAGATTGTTGCCATCCGCAAAAGCTTCCTTGCCAATATACTTGACACTATTCGGTAAGGTTATGCTTGTTGCGCGGGTTGAGTCAAAAGCATTATCGGCAATCAGCTTCGTTCCGTTTTTTACGATTACATTCCCGGACAAGAAGTATTCACAATATAATAAGTATGACTCTAAATACAAAAATCCGTTTTTCCAATTTTCGTCATCTCTATAATAGCCTGTTGATATAAAAGCATTTAATCCTATTTCTTTCACGTTATCCGAAATTTTAATCTCCGTTAGGCTGTAACAACTCCCAAAAGCAAGGCGCCCTATGCTTTCCAATGCATCGGGCAATACTATGCTTGTTAAGGCAGAACAGTCACGAAATGCATAGCTTTCTATACGCGTTAAACCGGTTCCCAAAGCCACATTTTTTAAGCCGGAGCATCCGCAAAAAGCTTCACTTCCTATGCTCTCCAAGGTATCAGGCAGTTTTATGTTTGTCAAGGCAGAACAGTTTCTAAATGTTCCTTCTTCTATGCCCGTTATGCCGTTCCCCAAAGTAACGCTTTTTAAGCCGATACAGCCGGAAAAAGTATTCTTATCGATACTCGTAACGCTGTCCGGTATGACTATACTTGTTAAGTTTTTATTATAAGCAAATGCCTCTTTGCCAAGAACATTGACGATGCTTTTTACGCCGTTTGGAATGACTACATCGGTTGCGCTACGTACGCAGGCTATCAATTGTGTTTTGTTGGAATCTGCATACACAAAATAATCGTCACACGGGGCATTGACGTATTTTGCACCCCAGTTTTTGCTATACGGGTGTGGAGGTGCTGTCATGTTGTTTGAATATGTAATATTTAATACACCGCCAAATGCTTCATCGTAAATAGTTTTTACAGTATCGGGTATGACCACGTTGATGACTTTTGTACAGTCCGAAAAAGCATATCTGTATATATCCGTTACCGGCCATCCGTTTACGATCGAAGGAATGGTCACGGTGCCTTCCGCGGACGGGTCACAATCGAATACATATGCAACACCTCGACCGCCACTATTCACAAACATACCTGTTCCGTCCTCATATTCAAATACACCAATCGTCAACGGTCCCACGGTTACTAATGTTCTTTTTACGTCGTTAGAGAACCAATCCCGATAAAAATCTTCCCATGCCCCTGCACGGGCAGCAGCTTCTGTGCCGAACGGATCACCGAAAAGGGGAGCGTTCAGTCCGACCAGTGCGCTGAGTGGCTGCGCGCCGATCAGCAGCACCAACACCAACACCAACAAGACAAGTCCGATTTTTCTTTTCATACAATAGCACCTCTTTCTGTTTATTACAACAATATTATCTCATTTTGCGATATTTGTCAACCACGAATTTCAGTTGTAATAAAATAAAGACATACTATTCGTGTGAGGTGATTCTGTGCGATTACGGGATCTGCGTGAAGACAACGACTTAAAACAGGCGGACATTGCAAGACTTCTGAATGTCAAACAAAACACGTATTCTCAGTACGAAAACGGCAAACGCGAAATACCGATCTCCATGCTTTGGACACTGGCAGATTTTTATCACACCTCCATTGATTTTCTTGTCGGCAGAACAAATATTAAAAACGATGAACAAAAATGAGCACTGAATATTCTTATGGTTTGTATATAGATATATAAAAAGACAAGGCTGCGGCGATTTTTCGCCACAGCCTCGTTTGATTTTTCGGGAGTTCAGTCGTTTTCTTCCTTTTTACGGGAGACGGTCAGCATACCGATGATTGCCGCACCGAACAGAACGCAGACAGTCACGACGGGCGTTTCGCCGCCGAGCTTCGGGATGCGCTGACCGTAGGTGCCGTTCACGGGAGATGCTGCCGTGCCATTGTTTGGCGTTCCGGCTCCGCTGCCGGAGGTACTGCCCGGTGTGCCGTTTGCCGCGCCGTGACTGCCGCTTACGGTGCCGTTTGTACCGTTTGCCGTGCCGACGGAATTGCCGCCGCCGACCGTGCCGGGCTGAAGACTGCTCTGCGGCTTTTGCGTACTGTTGCCGGGAGTACTGTTCGGCATACCGTTTGCGGACGGTTTGCCCGCATTGGTGCTGCCGCCGTTTGCACCGCCTGCGGCGGGCGTATTCGTACCGGGCGTATTGCTGCTGCCGCCGGAGACAACGTTGCCGCTTGTGTTTCCGGAATCGCCGCCTTCGATCACGGTGCCGCTGCCGGGCTTGGGTGTCATATCCACGGCGTGTTCCTTATCCGGGATCAGATCCATTTCATAGAGGTCTCCGTCCTGCGCATAAACCAGCGCCGAAACATCCTCCAGATTTTCCACACTGCCGAGTGTGTTCGGCTTATTGCAGATGCCGGAAAGCAGACACTTTTCGGCGCCTGTCTTTTCAATGGCGAACGCATCCACGCGCACGGTATTTCCGTTTTCGTCTACGGTGTAAGCATCAAAGTACAGCTTGCTGCCCTTGATCTGAATCGCGGAGAATATCGGCAGCATCGTGTCGCACAGCGCCTCTGCACGCGGGAACTGCTTGTCGGTCTTTTTGGGATCCTTGGGCGCGTAGTTCTTTACGCCCGAACAGCCGCTGATGACATAGAACGTACCGTAGGGATCGACCTTGGCGGTGTAGTCACTGCAGTTCAGGGTGACGGATACGGTTTTGGATTTCGTGACAAAGTTGTTGTACATGCTGTCGGTACGCAGGTACACGTGGTCGTGTCCCTCCAGAACCATGTCGATGTCGAGTTCGGGGAACAGGCGCTTGAACTGCTTGCGCATGGCGACGACTTCCTTATCGTCGAAGTGGGAGCCGTTGGAGTAGGTCGCCTTGTGCAGCACGACGATCTTCCACTGTGCGTCACTGCTCTCGGCGCTGTCCTTCAGCCATGCGAGCTGCGTTTCGGACAGTCCCTTTTTGGATGTTGTATCGTTGGTGTTGAGCACCATGAAATGCACGTTGTTGTAATCGTAGTCGTAATATACGCCGCTGTCGGTGTCCTGTTCGGGAACGTTCGGCAGGATGAAGTTTTCGTCGAGCACGGCGCCTTCCTTTTCTTGATTGCCGGTGGTGGGCATCAGAACGGTCTGCATCAGCCGGTCGGAGGATACATCGGTCAGCCACTTCCACTGGTTGACGTTGGTGCCGCTGTCGACCTGATCGCCGGAGCTGACGATCAGTTTGGCGTCGGGATACTGCGCGAATGCCGCGTTCAGAACGGTGTGGAAGCGCTCATACTGCTTCGCATTCTGGGGCTGCGGATCGGCGATGTGCAGGAAGGTGACGGCATCGGAGTTGTCCGCAGTTTCCAGTACGCCCGCTTCACTCCACCAGCCGCGGGAAGCATCGCCGACACGGTAGCAGTATTTTGTACCGGGGGTCAGCCCCGTAAGCCGGACAATATGGCGGTTGAGCGGCTGCTTGGTATCCATAAAGCCGATAATGCCGAGATCTACGCCGGGGAAGAAACGGTCATGCCGTTCGCAGACGGCGTCCACGCCCTTGGTAGTGGGTGTACCGGTGAATACGGGATGTTCGCTGTACGGAACGATTTCGATATCCGAGCCGGTCACGCTGAACTTGGTGTACCAGCTTATATTGCGTTCCGTGGCGGCATCCTCGCCGAGTGTAACGGTAACGATGGACGGCAGACGGTAATTGTCGCGTGTGGCGACGACTTCCCGTTTGCCGGGTGTGATGGTGCGTTTCAGATCTTCGCCTTCTCCCTGATCGACGAGCAGATCTCCGATGATGGAAGCAAAGGTATGACCGATGGAGTCGAGCTGACTTTGCGTTATATATTCT
>R27__coassemble_1117_pt1 | contig 13206 bp, 15 predicted proteins | sample R27__metabat2_high_PE_029 | metagenome-assembled genome bin R27
GACGTCCCTGTGGAAGTTTACTGGTGTAATAAGTGCAGGGTTCCCGTTTTGCAGAGCGGTCCACGCACGATTGCTGCACCGTTTTGCATTTGTACTTGTGCGCCCATCGTTCGCAGGCAGTTCGCTGTGGCAAGCACATCCGCGCACGTACCGATATTTTGAATCCGGCTTTCCCTGTCACAGAGTGCCGCACCGATCAGCAGACGGTGCGCCATGCTTTTGGACGGCGGCGCCTGTACCGTACCGCAAATCGGACATTCAGGAATTATCTTTTGCATGGTACGCACCCCGCAAAAAGTCGATCGCTTCCAGATACCCGTCCGTTCCGTGTCCGATCACGGAACACACGACCGCTTCACGCACGTAGCTGACCGCGCGGAACGGCTCACGCTTGGCAATATCCGTGATATGTACCTCCGCAACGGGGATCGGTACCGCGCGTACCGTATCCAGCAGAGCAATGCTTGTGTGTGTATAAGCACCGGGGTTCAGCACGATCCCGTCCATACCGTCAAAATACGCCTGCTGTATGGCATCGACCAGTGTGCCTTCGTGGTTGGTTTGGAGAAACTTAGTCTCAATATTCTGCGTGATACAGTATTCTTTGATTTTTTCACACAACTGCGCATACGTTTCGGCACCGTAAAGCTCCGGCTCGCGTATGCCGAGCATATTCAGGTTCGGACCGTTAAGGATCAGTAATTTCATCTGTCTGTAAAGCTCCTTATCACAAGCTCCGCTGTCTTTTCGGGCGTATCGGTATTTTCGATTCGCACGTCTGCCGCCTGCACATAAAGCGTATGACGCGCGTTATATAAGGCTTTCAATGCTGCCGCGTCAGCGGAAAGCGGACGGTCGCCGCCGATCTGCAGTAGGGAGAGCGGTCTGTCCAGATACACCGAAAACCCGTTCCGCTGCAGGGCGTGTACCGCTTTTTCGCACAGTATCGCGCCGCCGCCCGTGGCGATCACACCGCCGCGAACAGTTTCGGCAAGCTCCGTGAGTACTTTTTCTTCCAAGGCGCGAAATGATTTTTCGCCCTGTTCGGAAAAAATCTGCGGAATCGTTCTGCCGCTTTGCTGTTCTATGCATGTATCGCTGTCATAAAACGGTCTGCCGAGCAGCGATGCCACACGCTTCCCCACGGTGGTTTTACCGCTGGACGGCATCCCGAACAGTACGATGTTTTCCTTGGAACGGTAGATTTTACGAAAGACTTTTTCGGCCTGCTCTGCCGTAAATGCCGTATCGTAAAAATACTTTGCCGCTTCCACTGCCTGCGCCGTCAGCATAAAAAGACCGCCTGCCGCCGGAACACGCATCGCCCGTGCACGGCGTACAAGCTCGGTCGTCAGCGGATTATACACCGCGTCCAGTACGCCCTGCAAACGGGGAAACCGTTCCGGTTCGATCGGTACGGCACCGCTTTGCGGAAACATGCCGCACGGCGTGGTATTTATGATGTATTCCGCGTCGGTTCGATACGCTTGTGCATAGGAGATTTGCTTGTCCTGCGGTGTACGGCTGACAACAAATATCTCGGCAGCACCCTGATCTTCCGCCACGACCTGTGCCGTGCGTGAGGTGCCGCCGGAGCCGAGGATCAGCACGGTTTTGCCGCGAAGCTCCATGCCGTGCCGACGCAAAAGTGCCGTCATGCCGTCGTAGTCCGTATTCGTACCGAACAGCTTTCCGTTTTTATGTACAACGGTATTCACCGCACCGATCCGGCGGGCGACGTCGGAAATCTCATCGAGGTACGGCAGAACCGCTTGTTTATAAGGAATCGTCACATTGATGCCGATGAAGTTTTTTCGATTGAAAAAATCCGGCAGTTCCTCTGCCTTCAGTTCCGAAAGCGTGTAGTCGGAATTGCCGAGCGCCTGATGTACTTCGCGCGAGTAGCTGTGTCCCAGCTTCGCGCCGATACAGCCGTATTGCATTTCGTCACCCCAGCAAATCCAATATGCAGATTGCCGCCGCGCACCGCACGACAACTGCCGCCCGCGGCACGATACAAGGATCGTGCCGTCCGCCGACGGAAATCATGGTGCTTTCTCCCGTTTGCAGATCAACGGTCTGCTGCGATTTAGCTATGGACGGCGTGGGTTTGATCGCCGTGCGGAACACGATCGGCATTCCGTCCGACAGTCCGCCGAGAATGCCGCCGCAGTGATTGGTCACGGTGCGCACACCGTTTTCCATGCAGAATGCGTCATTGGCTTCACTGCCGCGCATAGAAGCAAGTGCAAAGCCGTCCCCGAATTCCACGCCCTTAACGGCGGGAATGCTGAACAGCATGTGAGAAAGGACACTTTCCACACTGTCGAACCACGGCGCGCCGACACCTGCCGGTACACCGTCGATCACTGTTTCCAGAATACCGCCGACGCTGTCGCAATCTGTCTTTGCCAGCAAAATCGTTTCCCGCATTTCTTCGCCCGCACTTTCGGACAAGACGGGAAATGCCGAAGCGGAAAGGCAATTATAAGCTGTGTCAAAATCGGTCAGCGCTGTATCCTGTACGCCGCCGATCGTATGAATATGTGTCAGTACACGAATGTTTTTCTGTTTCAGCGCGGAAAGCGCAATGGCGCCTGCCGCCACGATGCCGACAGTCAGCCTTCCCGAAAACGCGCCGCCGCCCGACAGAGCCGCATACTGTCCGTTTTTTACATAGTTTGTATAGTCCGCATGTCCCGGACGGGGTGTATTCTGCAATGCCGCGTAATCTTCGCTGTGCGCGTCTGTGTTCGGGATCAGGATACAAACCGGTGTGCCGCAGGTGAAACCGTTCCGGACACCGCCGAGAATGCGGAACTCGTCCGCTTCTGCTCTGCCCGTGGACAGTGCGTTCTGCGGACGGCGCAAAGACAGCAAACGGCGCATATATACTTCGTCCACCGGCACACCTGCCGGCAGACCGTCCAGAATAACCGTGATCGCTTCGCTGTGGCTTTCGCCCGCCAGCGTTAAGCGGATATTTGTACCGATTGTATGCATGTTACCACGTCTCCCGTATGCGCTGTTCGATTGCCGACAGCGGAACCTTGCGGATCACATAGCTGCCGACCGCGTCCGAAAATACAGCGGCGATGCTGTCCGTTACTCTCTTTTTATCGTGCCGCAGTGCTGCAAACAGCATTTCCTTCGGCACGGGCAGTTCTGCGGGCAGTCCCCATTTTTGATACAGCGAAATAAGCCGCGTCCGTACCTCTGCCGTACACATCGGCAGCATACCCAGTGCCACACTTTCCCCGTGATACAGTCCGCTGACGCTTTCTATGGCATGACCGACGGTGTGACCGAAATTGAGGACGCGCCGCAGGTTCTGCTCGCGCATGTCCTGTTCAACGATATTTTTCTTGAGCTGCACCGCACGGCGAAGTGCTGTTTCCGTGTCCGCTTTTCCGCTTTCCAGCGCGGCAAACAGTGCGCCGTCCAGCGTGACTGCTTCCTTGATGATCTCTGCTATGCCGTCCGCGATACGGCGCTGCGGCAAGGTCCGAAGCGTTTCGGGGTCGATCAGCACCGCCTTGGGCGGATAAAACGCGCCGACGCTGTTTTTGATGCCGCCCAGGTTCACCGCTGTTTTGCCGCCGACCGAGGCGTCTGCCTGGGAAAGCAGCGTCGTCGGGACATTATAAAAGTCGATACCGCGCATATAGCAGGACGCCGCAAAGCCGCCGACATCGCCGACAACACCGCCGCCGACCGTGACGATGCAGTCCGCACGGGTGAACTCGTTCACCTGCAAAGTTTGCAGGATTTTCTCCGCGGTTTGCAGCGTTTTGTTTTCTTCACCGTGCGGAAAGACGAAACGAAACGGCGATTTGCACTGCGCGGCGATACCGTCCGCGTACTGCGGCGGAACACCGTCGTCTGTCACGATCAGCACCTTGCGGTCGAGATCAAACAGATCTGCCTGCCGCAGTGCGCCGCGTTCGATGTGTACACGGCTCCTGCCGACGACCGTATCACCGAGCAAAGCATACTGATACGTTTTGGAAGCGTCCATCACGCCCTGCAGGAACTGCCGATACGGTGTGCGTATGTCTTCAGGCACAGCTTCTGTCCGGTTCGCAAGCACCTGCGCTTCGCGTGCGGCATCAAAAACCGGCAGGTTGTTTGCCTGCTTATACGCTGCCACTTGACGCACTTCCTCTAAACGGCGGGCAAAAAGCGCCGCCATTTCGCGGTCGATCGTATCTATATTTCGGCGGGCAAGCTCCAGATCGTTCATAGATTTTTCTTTTTATTGCAGCGCATTCTGAATTGCGCGGTTGATCTGCTCACGCTTTGCAAGATGCCACGCGGCAGACTGCGGATATTGGTTGAATGTCAGCGGACCGTCACTTTCGAGCAGTCCCACGGTCTTTTCACGACCGATCAGGCTTTCCAGCAGATCCAGCGCCCGCTGATCCTGCAGTGCTTCGCGGAATGCCTTAAAGCGGATGGAAATCAGAGCGTCCCCGTCTTCACCGGGATACAGCACAAAGGCGTCACCAGCCGGGAACGCACCGTCCGAGTCACTCGTTTCAAACGGATTGATCGGATGGTCGGACAGCTGCGAATACCAGAAATTGAGTCCCCACTGCAAAAAGCCCTTGACCTCGTATTTGTATAACTGGTAGCCGAGAACTCTGGTGCGCTGGAGCGGCATACCGAAAAAGCGGTTGGTATAGTTGCCGCTGTCCGGTCCGCAGCAGTAGTATGTCCAGAGCTGCGGCACCTTGCCGTAGAAATCCGCCGCATGATTAACGCACGGAATGGGTGTTTTGATCAGACCCTTTTCGTAGAATTTCAGATCGGACATTGCGTCGGTGACCGGATAGCCCGGGAACAGTTCGGCGATCAATGCACTGCGCTTGCCGTATTCCCGAATACGGCTGATGTTCGGTTCGTCCGACACGTGGAAACGGCAGCGGTCTTTGACGCCCTCACTCTCAAGGAACGGACGCAGTGCCGCCGCAAATGCGCGCAGAAATTCGGTATACTTTTGGCTTGCCGCCCACGTTTTCCAGCCGAACAACTGCTTGTATTTGCCGTCCACCGTCGCCATAATCTTGGGTGCATGCATCGCGCCCCACTGGGTAAACAGATGGGACATTTCAAAATATTTCACGCCGCACCGGTTGCACATCTCGAACCAGCGGTGCAGCTTTTCAAAGCCGAAAGAGTAGGTGTCGCCGTTCTTTGTTACGTCCACCAACTGTACAGTCGGACGTTCCTTGCCGATGGCAGTATCGAGCGGCGGCGTGAACAGCGGAGTCAACAGGAAATTGATACCGTGTTTGACTGCGGCACGGGCAAAATTCTCCGTGATGCGCCAATATTCCTCACTGAATACGGGTACGTCATACCACGTATGCAGGCAGTCCGTATGGAACCAGTGCGTGCAGATGAGCGTCTGCTCGGGCAGCTTTGCGCCGATGACCTCAACCTCTGCGGTGCATGCGGCTTCCTCTTTGCCATCCTGCAAAAAGGCAACGCGCACCGGATATTTTCCCGCCGGCGTATCGCCGACCGCGATCTCAAACCAAAGGCTCTGATAGTTTTGGTCAACGTCTACGCTGCTGCACGGACGCAGCAGATCGGGATACAGACCGGATGTTTTGCGCAGATAGTAGTCATCGCCGTTATTGCAAATCTTTTTTGCCGGAATGCAGCAGACGCGAAATACTTCAATAGGCAGCGCACTGTCCGTGCGGATCTCCAGATGCATCGGTGCGTCGCTGTGCAAAGCGATCTGGAACGTGCCGTATTCTCCCTGCAAAACAGAAAAACCCGAGAAGCCCTCGTTTGCCGGGGCTTCATCGGGAAAAACTTTTTGAAGGGAGGAAAGAACCGTACAGGAAAGCATAGATATTCCTCCATTTAATGTTTTGTTAGTTTCTGATCCTTTTCGTAGGATGCCCATACCGCTTTATGCACGGCGTTATCGAAACCCAGTGCGTCCAGCGTCATGATTCCGTCGATGGTCGTACCGCCGGGTGTACATACGCGGTCGATGAGTGTGTACGGATGCACATCCGATTCCGCGGCGACTTTGGCGCCGCCGCAGACGGTATTCGCCGCAATGCGCAGCGCAACATCCTTGCGGAAGCCCATCTGCACACCGGCTCTTGCCAGCTCGTCTACGAACTTATATACAAACGCCGGCACGCAGCCTGCCAGTACGCCGAACTGCGGGAAGAAGGATTCCTCCAGCTCGATGGCATCGCCGAAGGAAGCGCAGAACGTTTCCAGAAATGCGCGTTCCTCGTCGGTCACGCGGTCGTTCGGGCAATACGCCGTCATGGCACCGCAGACAGATGCGTTGATGTTGGTCATCAGGCGCGCGAGCTTCGGCGCATACGGCAAAAAGGAACAGATATATTCCTTTGTCAGACCTGCCGCGACAGACAGCACAAGCGGATCCTTCTGCTGCAGGGCAGCGCCGACGGATTGCAGAAGCTGCGGGAAATCCTTGGGCTTGACCGCAAGGATCACCACGTCACAGCTTTCGGCGACTTCGACAGCACTTGCCGCCGAAGCCGTTCCGAACTTTTGATGCAGCTCCCGCACTTTTTCGGGGAACAGGTCATACAGGCAGAAATCCTCTCCGCAGAACTTTTCGCTGCGGATACTGCCGGTAATGACAGAGGTTGCCAGATTGCCGGTACCGATCACACCGATCTTCATTCTGCTTCCTCCGGAAGCTCGGACGTGCAGTTCGGGCAGCGGGTCGCTTCGATTGCAATTTCAGACTTGCAGAACGGGCAGACCTTGGTTGTGGGTGCTTCTTCGACTGCTTCTTCCTTCTTGCCGAGGGTGTGAACCTTGTTGATGCCCTTGACGAACAGGAAAATCACGAGCGCCATGATCAGGAAGTTGATGATCGCGGAGATGAAGTTGCCGTATGCAAGTGTTGCCACACCGGCTTCCTGTGCTTCGGCAAGTGTTGCGTACTTGACGTCGCCGTTGAGCTGGACAAACAGATTGGTGAAATCCATGCCCTTGGTCAGCAGGCTGATGACCGGCATGATTACGTCATTGACCAGGGAATTGACGATTGCCTGGAAAGCGCCGCCGATGATGACGCCGACTGCCAGATCGATCACGTTGCCGCGAAGGATAAAGGTCTTAAATTCTGCCATGAATCCGTTTTTCTTGTCTTTTGCCATGTTACATTTTCCTCTCTTTTACCATTTTAATATTTCCTCCGGATGCGCAAAAACCGCCTCCAGACGTTTGATGAACGGAACGATCTCGTCGAAGTCCAGTGCGCGATGGTCAAAGCAAAGACACATCGGCAGGACCATGCGGACCTCTATGGAATCTCTGCCTGCGTCGTCGGTGACGACAAGAGGCTTTTTCTGTACGGCGCCGATACAGACGGTGAATACCTGCGGCGGCACAATTTCAAGAATGGCAGTCGCGCCCTGCTGTGCGATCCCGTCGAGAGACTTCGTGCCGATGTCGCGGTAATTGATCGTCATCATGGCGCCGGTATCGGGCATGATCGTCGGCACGGAAATGTTGATTTCCTTGTACCGCTTGATCGTTCCGCTGACAAGGCGGCTGTTGAACTCGATGTGCGCATTGCAGGCAGGCGCCGCGATCAACCCTTCCGCCACAGCCTTGAGCATGACGGTGTTGATCGTGATTTTATGCGGACGCGGTGTTTCGTTCAGTTTTTTCACCATGCCCATAAATTCCGTTACATCCGGCTCATACATGTAGGCAATGTGCGGAACATCGTGCCAGCTTTCAGCGGTCATGTTTGCTACGATCTTGCGTCGGATGTCAAAGTGTTCTGTTTTAGTTCTGTCAGGCAGCATCCCTCCCATCCGTATAATAATAAAACAACATACAGTTTTTGTCAACCGATTTTCGGCGGAATTTTGTGCGTATTCAGAACTTAGCGCGCAGCTCCACGACCTTGCCGAGCAGTGTTACCGGCAGGCTTTCCACTTCTTCTGCGGAATAGATCATCGGCTCAAACGCGGGGTTCAGCGGCATGAGAATGATGCCGTTTTCCTTTTTAATGAGTTTTTTAACTGTGGCGTCCCGATCCGAGACCAGCGCTGCCACAATGTCGCCGGAGTCGGCGTCCGCCTGCTTGCGCACGATCACGATATCTCCCGGGCAAAAGCGCGGCTGCATACTCTCGCCTGCCACGCGCAGTGCGAAATGCTGTCCGGCACGTGCCATCTGCGGCGTGATCTCCTCATAACCGAGGATATTCTCGACCGCTTCCGCAGGGAATCCGGCACGGATCTCACCCAGCACCGGGATCAGCTCATTTTCGGCAGCACCGCCAAGCAGCGTATCACACGACACGCCCAGCACTTTTGCCAATTTCATCAGACTTCGCCGGTCTGGACTGGTCCGTCCTTTTTCCCACTGGCTGATCGCTGTCTGATGTACGCCGATCCGTTCGGCAAGCTCCGCCTGCGAAAGTCCGTGCTGCCGCCGTAACGCACGAAGCTGTTCCATATCTGCCACCCCACTCCTTTTTCTGGTCACATTATGAGCTATTCTATTAAAAATGTCAATAGTTTTGAAAAAATATTTGTTTTACTCTTGACAAGAGAACATTTGTTCGCTATTATAAAAGTGTAAAGAAACATTGCAAGGAAGTGAAAAAAGTGAACGATTTGGACAATCTGCCCCTTACCCCGCAGGAGGAACGCATGGCAAAGCTCGCCTATGCCCGATGGGAGCAGTCCGAAGCGGAGTCTATGGCGGAATATGCCTGCCGCCGGCGTACGGTTGATCTGGCATCTCTGGTTGTGCAGGTCATGGAGGACGAGCTGACCGATACAGAACAGAGCTTTCTGCGTCTGCGGTACTATGACTGCCTCACACCGTCGGAAATCGCACAGCAGCGCGGCATAAACAAAGCCACCGTTACACGCACACTTACCCGTGCAGAGGAACGTGTACGGCGGTATCTGCGGTATGTGGTCTCATACCAGTATGATCTGAAAAATGTAACGCTCCTGCCTGTCGCAGTACGGGCGGCACTGGTCACGGCAGGTGCACGGTACGGAACGGCAAAGGATCTCGGCGCACGTCTGCGCAGCGCGCGTCTTTCGGAAAATCTGTCTCCCGAGACGCTGTCTGCTGCCGTTTCCATCCCGCCCCAGAAGCTCATCGAAATGGAAAACGGTACCGTGCTTCCGGATGCACGGGAGCTGCTGGCGCTTTCCCTGTTTTACGATATTCCGGCAGACTGTCTGTTGAAAGGAGAATCCGCATGACAACATTGGAGGAGCTCGGAGAGGAATATCTCCGTGCGGCAGAGCTGCAATCGCAGTTGATCGCCAAATATACCGTCCGCAAGCATATGGCACATCGGCAGGGCAATGCTGAGGAGGAGTACCGTCTGCGGCGAAAGCTGTACGATCTGTACACGCAGCGCAACGAGCTGCTGGACATCGCACATCATTTGAAAAATTATTACACCAACGGGAGTACCCGCATACAATAAAAACAGGAGGTTATGGCAATGGCAGAATACAGAGGGATCGACGTTTCGGAGTACCAGTCCGAAATCAACTGGGAACAGGTCAAGGCCGCAGGCAAGAGCTTTGCGATTCTGCGCTGCGGATACGGCAGATATGCAGATCAGAAAGACAAGCGATTTGAACAGAATTACAGGAACGCAAAACAGGCAGGTGTCGCCGTCGGCGCTTATCTGTTCAGCTATGCAGTCACCGTGCAGCAGGCAAAGGAAGAAGCGCAGAACTGCCTGAATCTGATCAAAGGCAAGCAGTTTGAGTACCCGATCATTTACGACGTGGAAACACCGGCGCAGCAGCGTCTGGGCAAAAAAGCGCTTTCGGAGATCGTGACGGCGTTTTGCTCCGTGCTGGAAGCCAACGGCTATTACGTCGGCGTGTACGCGAATCTGAATTTTTTGCAGAATTATCTGACGGAAGAAATCCCGAAAAAATATGACATCTGGCTTGCACAGTGGGCGGCAAAGCCCACGTGGAACGGGCCGTTTGGCATGTGGCAGTATTCCGCGACCGGCAAGGTGGGCGGAATCAACGGTTCGGTCGATTTGGATGTGGCATATAAGGATTACCCGGCGATCATGCGAAAAAACGGACTGAACGGGTTTGCAAAACAGGAAAATCCGACACCGTCCCGCCCGACGATTTATGCGGGCAAGGAGATCTATCTTTCGCAGACGAAGCTCTATTCCTCCTCGACGACGAGGTTCGCTTCGGGCAGGATCAACGGCACTTATTACGTTTACAGTACCCCCGCCGTCAACGGACGGTACCGCATCACCAACAAGCCGAACAAGGTCGGCAGAACGCCGGTCTGGCTGAACGTGACCGGCTGGATCGACGCCGGCGAAATCGAATAATTTCAGAAAAACAGCTATTGCCGTCGGCTTCCCGAAAGCAATAGCTGTTTTCATTATCGTATATACTTGTCAATAGATGATCTCATGGTTTATTCCGTGCGTGCAGCCGAAGATGCTCGAAAACACCGGTACAGATGCAGCCTGCCGCATAGCAGAGGATATCGAGAAAACTGAAGGAGGTTCCCGCAATGACAGACAGCAGCGGAATGTGGGACAGATGCAGCAGCTCAAGGATCTGTACATACTGCAAAAGCTCCACGCAAACCGCAAACAAAAAGATCCACAGCGACAAAAGCGGTATACCGTCGGGAACAAACACCCGCACAGCACAGTAAATCAGGATCACGACCAGAATGTCTCCGCCGAACGGACGGACAAACCGATCATCAACAAACAGTGCGATGCAGATTTCCGTGCCGAACAACAGCACAGCGGCAAGTAAAAAGCAAAGACGCTTCCGGTTCATTTTCATAAGGATATTATGCTTCGACCGGCGTATAGAATGTATCGAGTACCGCTTCAAACGCCGCCTGTTCATCGAGATTGTATTCGGGGTAGGGATCGGCATCGACCAGCTCACCGGTCAAGGAACGGATGTCGCCGATATGTACACCCTTGGTCAGCAGGGTTGTGGCAAGATATGTGACTTTGGACAGACTTACATTCGTGAATGCGTACTCCGAAACGGCATTATACAGCGATGAAACTATGCCGATGTCCTCCACTGCCGCGCGTACCGCTTTGTGTACAAACGCCTGCAGATACTGTACCTGCCGCGCACGACGCGGGGTATCGGAATCCAGCACCGCCGTATTACGGGAACGCACAAATGCTTCGGCGTCGTCTCCGTAAAGCGTTACAGTCTGTCCCTCGATAAACTTGCCGAAGGTTTCGGGCGGCGTTACCGTAACACCGCCGACGGCATCATTCAAGGTGGAAATACCGGACAGATCCATTGCTCCGTACAGATGGATCGGAATACCGTATAAGATACGCTCGGTGGAGGTCAGCACGTTCTGACAGCTCGTCTCTCCGCCGTCACCGTATGCAAAGGACAAACAGACCTGCATCCGGTCTACGCCGACATACTGTCCGCTGACCGTGTACTGATCGACATCGACCATGGAGTCACGGGGGATCATCAACACCTGCACGTCGCCCGTCTTGAGGTCGAGCGCACCGATCAGAATAACGTCCGCCTGACCGGCAGTACCGATCTTATCCTCCGTCAAGCCGAACTCTTCACGGTCAACACCCATGGCGGCAACAGTGACGATATTTTCATTAAGCGCGTAGGTCTGCCCGTTGTAGACGACCGTTTTGCCTTCGTCATAGGTCACGGAGTAGGGATTTTCCCGGACACCGGATTCATCTGCGGTGACCTGCTTTTTGCCGATCAGATTCAGCGCTGCAAAGGTGACGGATACCGCTAACAGCAAAGCAAGCGGCACACACAAAACCGCGATCCAGATTTTCTTGGAGCGGCGCATGGAATGATGATGGCGCACGGGCTTTTTCTCCGCCGGGATCTCCTCGTCGTCGATCACCTGATATTTGCGTACAAGCGCATTGCGTTTTCGTTCGTCCTCGGAAACCGTATCATAGTGGTGGTGTGCGCTGCTGCCGGAGGCGGAATGATGATGCGTGCTGCCCGAACGGCTGCTGCTCTCCGACGAATGATGATGGGAACTGCTTCCGGAGGAGGAATGGTGATGTGTGCTGTGGCTGCTGCTCTGCGACGAATGATGATGGGAGGAGCCGCTGTGCGGATGTGTATGCTCCGTGTAATTGTCCTCATTATAGGAGGCGTGTTCATTTGGTTGGCTCATCGTTTACCAGCACCCCATTTACAAGATAACGTCCGCTGTATCCACCCGTCAGACACGTACTGAGAACGACCAGCTTATCGTTGATCTCCAGCGTGGCGTCCTCACGCACATTGCGCAGCATGGCAAGCGGATTCAGAACATAATCGAAGTATTCGCGCAAGACCGTTGTATCGGAGAAATCAAAAGAATTCAAGATATGACGGTCATCGTATTTGTAGGCAGACACGATATAATAGGTCAGCTTACGTTCCGGTGTATAGATGTAAAAGTATTCGTTTTCCTTAAAGAATGTCTCATCCTCAAAGTAATGCAGATTCGTGAACATGCCGCCGGAATAATAGTTGTGGCCGTAGATTACCGTGACCGGATCCGAAAAATCCCGGGTGTTTTTGGACTGCGTAAAGAGCGTGCCCAAACGGGAATACTTGCCGTCGATATCCCGGTTGAGGTAATACAGATCGTCCGCATAGCTTTGGGCGATCGGCAGCTCAATATCCGTATTCGGGACGATGACCCAGGCATAGATTTCGGGATTGCGCTGCTGCAGGGAAGCGAAGTCAATCGGATTTTCGATCCGCGTATCGACCGTTGTTTCGACGGCATAGCTTTCGGAAATCGCCTCGTATTGTTTGCGGGCAAGATAATCCTTATAGAACCGCAGTCCGAAAAAGCCGCCGCACAGTAATAACAGCAGCAGAAGCAGCACAAGCAGCAGGAGTGCCGCTTTGGAACGGGAACTGCGTTTTCGATCGTCACGCATCATGGGAAACCTCCGCGATTCAAAAAATAAGAACCTGCGCTTGCATATTGCTATGCCGCCGCAGGTTCATGCATACAGAATTCGGATATGGGAAATTACTGCGCGTCGGCATCCTTGTTCTTCCGGACAAGAAGGGCTGCCGCAGTGCAGGCAAACGCGATGCCGGCAAACGCAAAGACTTCCGTACTGGTTTCGCCCGTCTTGGGTGCGTCGGGGTTCTTGGGATCGTCGATGGGATCGCCCTCGGCGGT
>R27__coassemble_1129_pt1 | contig 13127 bp, 9 predicted proteins | sample R27__metabat2_high_PE_029 | metagenome-assembled genome bin R27
CCCCTTAACTGCGCAAAACATTAATTTTGCGCAGTTAGCTATGCTATTTTGGACTTATCTTTATTCGATGGCAGCATCTACTGCCTGCCGGATATTGCGCACACCGACGACTTCTATTTGCGTCAGCAGCTCCGGCGTGACGGATTTCATGCAGTATTTCGGAATGATGCAGCGTGAAAAGCCGAGTCTTGCAGCTTCGCGGATACGCTGTGAACAGGCATTCACGGAACGGATCTCACCGCCGAGACCGATCTCTCCGAATGCCAGTACATCGTCCCGTACAGGAATATCCTTCAAGCTGGATACCAATGCCAGTGCGACCGACAGGTCGGACGCAGGCTCGTCCAGCTTTAATCCGCCGACTACGTTTATATAAGTATCCATATTGGCAAAGAAGTAGCCGGCTCGTTTTTCCAATACCGCCAGCAGCATGGATAAGCGATTATAATCGAAGCCCGTCGTCATGCGGCGCGGATTACCGAAGCCAGTCTGCGTGACCAGCCCCTGTACCTCTGCCAGAAGCGGTCTGGAACCTTCCATCAGACATGCGACACATGTACCGGAGGTGTTTTTCGGTCTGCCGGAAATCAGCATCATAGATGGATTTTCAACCTCGACAAGACCTCGTTCCTGCATATCGAAAACGCCGATCTCGTTTGTGGAGCCGTAACGGTTCTTCACGGCGCGAAGAATACGATAGGAATAATTCCGTTCACCTTCAAAATACAGCACAGCGTCCACGATATGTTCCAGCACCTTGGGTCCTGCGATGTTGCCGTCCTTGTTGACGTGACCAACCAGAAACAGCGGTATATCCAAAGACTTGGCGGCGCGCATCAGCAGATTTGTGGATTCACGTACCTGTGTGATGCTGCCCGGTGACGAAGTCAGTTCCTCGATGCACATGGTTTGAATGGAGTCGATGATGACCAATCCGGGAGCAGTCGAACGAATGTACTCCACAATGACCTGTACGTCTGTTTCGCATAAAACGGATAGGTTTTCTGTTGACACACCCAATCGGTCGGCACGCAGCTTGATCTGGTGGGCGGATTCTTCACCGGAAACATATAATATCGGCAATGTGTCGCCGAGCTTTTGACAGATTTGCAGGAGGATCGTGGATTTGCCGATACCCGGATCACCGCTTAGCAACACCAAGGATCCCTTGACGATACCGCCGCCGAGAACACGATCCAACTCGGAAAGTCCCGTCTGATACCGATGCTCCCCTACTGTTGTGATCTGACTGAGCTTTTCCGCTTGTGTGAAACGGGAGACAGTTTTGGCTGCATTCTGTGACTTTACTGTAGTCGGTTGTACACTGCGTACTTCCTCACTCATTGTATTCCATGCGCCACAGCCCGGACAGCAGCCGTACCATTTCTGGGACTCATGACCGCACTCCGAACAAACATACAGCGCTTTGATTTTTCCTGCCATTACACTTCCTCCGTGCTTGAAAAGAAATTTAAGATACCGTCTGCGACGGACAGTGCGAGCTTTGTCTGGTAGTCCTCGGTTTTCAACTTCTGCGTTTCTTCTGCATTGGACAGAAACCCGCATTCCACCATCACTGCCGGACGCATTGCGTGATATAAAAGGTAAATTTCCGTTCCGCTTTTTTTGGTTTCACGTGTGTTATTCGGCTGCAAATGCGCGGTCAGGGATTGGCGAATCTGCTCTGCCAGAATGGCGCTCTGCGGATCGTTGGCGGAGTAAAAGACCTGTGCACCGTGATATTTGGAAACGGAAAAGTGGTTCTGATGAATACTCACAAAAACAGCATTTTCTGTCTGTTCCATGATTTGTAAACGGTTGTGAATATCCGACACCTTTTGCTGCCGTACCGATACCGCGTCGGCATCATGAATGGAGTTGTCATCTTTTCTGGTCAGTACCGTTCGGACCCCGGCGCATTGCAGCAGATCATTCAGCTTTTGCGCGATGGACAGGTTCAGTGTTTTTTCGAGGGTACCGTCCCCTGCTACCGCTCCGCCATCCATTCCGCCGTGACCGGCGTCAATTATGACCGTTGAACTTTGCGGAGTATATACGTTTGCCGACAGCGCACTTTGATTTTGCTTGGCGGTCTGACGAAAAAATACAAGAAACAAAATTGCCGTTATTGCCAGAATACACAGAAATAATTTCTTTTGCATACGATCATCCTCCGAAATACCGTATGCAAATAAAGCCGGAATTATGTTACGGGATAAAAATCGTACGCTCCTCCCCTTTTGTCATGGCAAAACGGATCTTGTCAAACAAAAAGGAAATGAAATATCCCAGATAGAACCCCGCTGCATTCATGAGAATGTCGTCGACATCAAAGTCACCCATACGGAACAGGATCTGGGAAACCTCGATCAGCAGGGACAGAATGACCGGAAGCAGGAGCGTTTTGAAAAAGTCTGCGTCCGGCTTGCGTATACGATAATAAAAACCAAACGGGAACAGACAAAGAACGTTTCCGAGCAGGTAGAACAGACTTTCGTATGCGTAGGACGCTGAACGGATATAAGAGAGAATCATGGAAAACGGGATCAGATTGAAGCCGAAATCCGTTCCGGGTGACCTTTGCAGCAAAAAACAGTAAACCAGTATACAGCAGTAAAAGAACAAAAAGTATGCGCTTGCACGTTTAAAAAAGAAAACGAAATCCTTTCGGAGACTTTCCGAAGTCCCAGAAAGCGGCAAAAACAGGCGCAGAAATAGAATTATCACAAATGCTGTACCCCATACGGCAGAAACGATCGTTGGCTTGTCATAGAAGAAAATGTAGATCCAGCCGCTGAATGATTCGGCGGCAAGCTGTGCGGTGAGCTGCTTGTAAAGCGCAATGCCGAGGAAAAGCAGCAGATAAGCGGACAGACCGTTGGCAAGGATCGGTAAAGAACGCGGTAAAGCGAAAAAGAAAACGACTGTACACAGAAAAGAAAACAGTACAGACAGAAATATTTGCATTGCAAAGTGTCCGATCAGCCTAAAAGGAGGAAGGCAGCATACAGAATATGCTGCCATACAAATTAAAGACAAAATTGCCTGAACCGCAGGATGGAGCGGTTCACGGTTTTTATACAGTAGATCGTTCATTCCGGATTCTCCTGCTGTCGATATAGGACTGTAAGATCATAACAGCCGCTACGCTGTCGATGATTGATTTACGCTTTTTGCCGTAGGTACCCGTTTCGTTCAGTGCATAGTGCGCGGATACCGTTGTCAGTCGTTCATCCCAGAGAACAGTCGGTATACCGCAGCGTTCCTCTAATTCTTTTGCAAAGGCGGCACATTTTTCGGCGCGCTCCCCTACCGACGCATCCATATTTTTCGGATACCCGACAACGATCTGTTCCGCATTGCGTTCCAGTGCGATTTCAGCGACGCGATCCAGAACCTTCGGAATGTAGCGCTCCTGAATGACCGTCACGGGCGACGCCAGAAACTCTGTTTTGTCACAAACGGCAATACCCGTGCGGCTGTCCCCCAGATCAACAGATAAAATAATCATAAAAATTACCCGAAAATATTGTCAATGATGGATTGTACCGGCTCCTGCAATGCGTCGACAAGTTCACTCGTGCCTTCGCGGATCGCTTGTTCCGCATCGTCGTCGGAATCACGATGGTGATAGGAATAGCCTGTACAGCTTGTGCATTGCTTCGGCAGGTCGCTTGTCTTGTACCATCCGTAACCGCCGACAGCACAATTCCTGCCCGCCAAAAGTCCCGTATTGGCGCAGTACGCTTTCTTGATCGTGCCGCCGCTCTTGGGGAAGGTTTTGCTCGGGTCAAGATTTCTGTGAATTTTGCTGAATACGTCTAAGAAAATGCGTCCGCAGGGATTGACCGTTGTGTGCATGTTTTTGGCAAGGTCGTAACCATACCAGATCGAACATACATAATACGGTGTGCCGGCGCAGAACCAACGGTTCATATCTTCGTCCGTGGTACCGGTTTTACACATGACGTTAAACTTCTGCACAGTGTAGCCGCTTCCGTAGCTGGAGATCGGTACGGTTTGCAGCAGTTCGCACATAACGTCTGCGGTATCCTCGGAAATGGCGCGCTCCCCTTCATTGTCTCGGTTATTGAGGATAACAGCACCGCTGCTGTCCTTGACCTCATAATAGCTATACGGCTTATAGTACATTCCACCGTTGCCGAATGCTGCATATGCAGCAGCCATTTCAAGTGTTGTGGCGCCATAGGTCATTGCACCCACGCATACGGGCGGCAGAGAAGCATCATTCGTCATATCCACGTGGGACAGATGATAGTGATTCGTCAGGTAGTCGAGACACGTCGAAATACCGCCCGGGAGAATACCGTCATAAACGATCCGTGCGGGAACGGTGTTCAGGGATACCTCCAGTGCGTACTGCACCGTGCGGGAGGAACCGCTCATGGAGCCGTCAACATTTTTGGGCCACAGTTTTCCGTTAAAGGAGATTGCCTGATTCTTAACGTAAGTTGACCACGTAAGTGCGTTCTTTTCGATCGCGGGAGAATATACGGACAGAGGTTTAATACTGGAACCCGGCTGACGCGGAGAATCCGCCGCACGGTTCAGACAGCGCACGCCGTCCTTTTCACCCGCCTGCCCGACGATTGCAACGACCCGTCCCCTGTAATCCATGATCGTCATGGAGGACTGCACGGCGGGATGGTCCTCGGTATCCGTTTCGTACGGGTTCGGAAAAGCAGATCTTGTGGAGTAAACCTTTTCCAGCGTTGTCTGGATCTCCGTATCCATGGCGCAGTAGATATGCAGACCGCCGTAATAAATCATTTTGGTGGCTTCTGAATACGTATAGCCATGCTGCTCCATCAGATCATGAATGACCTGATCGATCACGAAATCAATGTAGAAGTTCTGGTACTGTTCTTCCTTTTCTTCCTTGACGACTACTTCGTCGGCAACGTAGCTCGGATCATTGGTGAATATCAGATTATAGGCTAGCGCATCATTGTATTCTGCTTTGGAGATGAACTCCTGCTCAAGCATTTTGGTCAGACACTCTTTTTGTCGGGTGCGGTTTTTATCGGGGTTGTACAGCGGATCAAAGGAATACGGCGCTTTGGTGATGGATGCCAGCACCGTACATTCGGACAAATTCAATTCATTTAGATCTTTGCCGAAATATTTTTCCGCAGCCGTCTTCACGCCGTAACAGCCGCTGCCGAGATACACCACGTTCAGATATGCTTCGAGAATATCTTTTTTATCGTAATTCTTTTCGAGGTTCAATGCACTGAGAATTTCGTTATACTTACGGACAATCGTGACTTCTTTCTGATTGGTGATGTTTTTGATAAGCTGCTGTGTAATGGTGGAAGCGCCCTGATCAAATGTAAGAGAGGAAATGACGCCGCCAAGGCGATACCAGTCCACGCCCTTGTGTGCATAAAAACGCTTGTCCTCCAGTGCGATGAAAGCGTCGATCAGATCCTGCGGGATCTCGTCGTAATCCACCCAGATGCGGTTAATCTCGCCGTGCAGACGTGTATATTCATAAGGTTCATTATTTTCATTATAGGCATAAATAAAGGAGGTTTGGTTATGGTTGGACTTTTCGTCCTCCAGGATGATTACGGCATCCCCACCAATCACCAAAAAAGCGTTGGCAAGAACATATCCGCATACGACGCAGACGGTCAGAAAGCAGATCAGACAAAAGGAAAGCAGCACGGAAAGAAAAGTGTGCTTTTTCTTTTTTTTCTTCTTCTTTTTCGGAGATTTCGGCGCCGTTGCATCTGTCTGTGCAGAGATCGGAACAGCATGTCTGTCATAAATCGGGTCTTGGCTCATGGACGTATTCCTCCTTTTACGAATGTATTATATCACACTTTTTCAAAAATGTTTAGTATATTCTGAAAAAATTTATAATTTCTTCATTTTTTTCTGTATTGGCAAAAGAAATGCATTGAATTTTACGGATGATTGTGCTATGCTGGAGAAAAGATAACGGAGGTGGTTGAGTTGAAAGTTTCCATGACGGTGATCTGGGCTGTTCTTATGGTCGTTCTTGCGGTTATTGAAGCCGTTACGCCGCAGCTCGTCACGATCTGGTTCGCGCTCGGTGCGCTGGCATCATTGATCGCCAATCTGCTCCATGCACCGCTTTGGCTGCAGGGCACGCTGTTCGTTGTTGTTTCCGTAATTGCACTGATCGCAACACGTCCGCTTGCAAAACGATTCGTCCAGAGTAAAAAGGTTTCCACCAATGCGGACCGTGCGATCGGTCAGACCGGCATCGTTCAGGATGAAATCTGCAATGAAAAAGCCTGCGGTACCGTTAAGGTGGACGGTGCGCTGTGGTCTGCACGTTCCGCAGACGGCTCGGTCATCGAAAGCGGCGCAACCATACGGGTTGAGCGGATAGAGGGCGTAAAAGTAATTGTAATTAAAGAATAGGAGGCTTCATTATGCTGTATGTATTTCTTGCACTGATTGTTCTTTTGGTCATTCTGGTTATCCTCAACATTAAGGTCGTACCGCAGTCACGCGCGTTCGTTATTGAACGTCTCGGCACGTATAAGGAAACGTGGCAGACGGGTCTGCACGTCAAGATCCCGTTTATTGAGCGTGTTTCCAAAAATGTATCTCTCAAGGAACAGGTCGTGGATTTCCCGCCGCAGCCGGTAATCACGAAGGACAACGTAACCATGCAGATCGACACGGTCGTCTTTTTCCAGATCACCGACCCGAAATTGTATACCTACGGCGTGGAAAATCCCATTTCCGCCATCGAAAATCTTTCCGCTACCACACTGCGTAACATTATCGGTGAGTTGGAGCTGGATCACACGCTTACCTCGCGTGATACGATCAACGCCAAGATCCGCGTCATTCTGGACGAAGCCACGGATCCCTGGGGCATCAAGGTCAACCGCGTGGAACTGAAAAACATTATTCCGCCTACGGAAATTCAGGATGCCATGGAAAAGCAGATGAAGGCAGAACGTCAGCGCCGTGAAGCAATCCTGCGCGCTGAAGGTGAAAAAGCCAGTAAGGTGCTTGTGGCGGAGGGCTTGAAGGAAAGCCAGATCCTTGCTGCCGAGGGCGAAAAGCAGGCGGCGATCCTGCACGCGGAAGCAGTTAAGGAAGCCAAGATCCGTGAAGCTGAAGGTGAAGCGCAGGCAATTCTGGAGCTGCAAAAAGCCAATGCACAGGCGATTCAGATGATCAACGATGCCGCACCCGGCGAAGGTTTCCTGAAGATCAAGAGTCTGGAAGCCTTTGAAAAAGCGGCGGACGGACAGTCCACCAAGATCATCATTCCCAGCGAGCTGCAATCCGTTGCGGGGCTTGCCGCAGGAGTATCGGAAATTCTGAAATAATAAACAGTTTTCTCAAAGGGACGGGCTTACGGTTCGTCCCTCGTTTTTGTACAACTTCCACAAAATTCCGCGGTATTCCTTTATGCCCGATGTACTTGACCTTTCAACGCTTTTTATATATAATAAATTGACTGTTTATGCAGTGAATTTACAGAAATTGAGGATATTTCCATGCAGAATAAAAAGCTGCAATTCCGAAAAGACGGTACATTTAAGATTTTGCAGATCACGGATATTCACGGCATCTGCAAGCAGACACCCGATACAACCAAGTTGATTGAAGGCGTTCTGGATAAAGAGAAGCCCGACTTTGTTGTTTTTACGGGCGACCAGATCAAGGGCTACGGACTCTCCTACCTGATCGGTGACAAGACGAAAAAAGTGGAACAGGCGATCGACAATTACATTTTGCCGCTGCAAAAGCGCGGCATTCCCTTTGCGGTCACGTTCGGCAACCACGATCCGCAGGTCGGCGTTTCCTTGGACGATCAGATGCAGATGTACCGCGCATTCGACAACTGTGTCGTGCCGGAAACGGATTATTCCTTAGGTGCCGGAACATACAGTCTGCCGGTTTTCGGCAGTGACGGCAAGAACCCGACAATGCAATTTTACCTGATCGACTCCGGTTCCAATGCACCGGAGGGCGGATATGCCTCGATTGAGCCACAAAAAATTGAGTGGTACAAAAAAATACGCAAAAAAATCTGTGCCGAAAACGGCGGCTATATTCCCTCTTTTTTGTTCCAGCACATTCCAGTCGAAGAAATATACAATCTTTACGATAAGGTGGACAAAAAAGAACCCGGTGCGATCCATGCTTTCCGCACCAAGAAGGGGTATTACAAGCTCAAGGATGAATTTGCTGACGGAGAAACAAGACTGCATGAGCCGTCCTGTATTCCGGATGTCAACACGGGATTGTTTGACGCAGTACAAGAAAAGGGCGATGTTGTTGCCATGTTCTTTGGTCACGATCATAAGAACAACTTCGTCGGTACGTACAACGGCGTGGATATGGGCTACGGTCCCTCCTGCGGTTTCAATGAATACGGCAACGGTGTGGAGCGCGGTATCCGTGTGATCGAATTTTCGGAAAACGACATCCGTCATTATAAAACGCATGTTGTGACCTATCGGGAGCTGTTCGGCAAGCGTGTTGTAAGACCGCTGCAAAAAGCGTTATATGACCATATTCCAACCTCACTCGAAGCAGCAATCCCGCTGATTGTCAAGGGCGTGATCGGCATTGCGGTTGTGATTGCAGCGTTCGTTTTGCTGATAAAATATCTTTAATACAGAAAGGAACTTTTGAAATGAGCAATAATCCGAATTCCTTCACGCAGAAACATGCGGAGCTTTGGAAATTTATCAAGTTTTCCATTGCCGGTTTTTCCTCAACACTCATTGAGCTTGCCGTCTACTATATTCTGTTGTACACGGCGTTCAAAAATGTCAAGGGTGATCCCATTGACATTGCAGGTCTTTTGCACTACGATGCCAAGGGCGTGTTCTGGGCGTTTGTGATCTCCACAACCATCGGCTATATCATTGCATTTATCCTCAACCGCAAGACAACCTTTAAGGCGGATTCCAATGTGGCACTCAGTGCTACGCTGTATACGATCATGGTCATTTTTACGATCTTTGCCACGGCATGGATCGGCGCCGTAATCAAGGACTTCTGCGTTTCCAAAGCACTTGCCGCCACTGCGGAAGCAGCGGTATCGCGCTGGAACTTCATCGGCGACAATCTCGGCAAGCCCTTTGCGGCAACAGTTGCCACGGCATGGACTTATCCGCTCAACCGTTTTGTAATTCATCGCAAGAAGAAGCAGAAATAAGATATGAAACCGATAGATTTTACGGCATTTTTGGCCGAGTATATTCAAAACAGTAATCTGCTCGCTGCCTTTCAGGGCGGCGAGCTGATTGATATTTCTGCAGACAGCGAAAAGCGTCTGCTCCGCATGGAGACACGTTTTCCGAAGCCGTTTCCCTATGCCGAAATCGCGTCCCTTGCAGCAGCGCTGAAGCAGTATTTCGCGTTGAATGAACTGGTGTTTTCCTATCATTTTCCACCGGAAATGTTTAACACCGTTACGCTGCAATACTTGCTGCCGGAACTGAGCCGTCTTGTGCCGTCCGTCAACGGTTTTCTGAACGATGCCGCTTTTGAGGACGACGGACAGGAGATCCGTGTCACGCTGCGTCACGGCGGTCAGGATATTTTGGAACGTTCCGGTGCCGGAAATAAACTTGCTCATCTTGTTTCCATGCGTTTCGATGTTCGCCGCAGTGTAGCTTTTTATGAGGAACAGAAGGTCGATACGGAAAATGCACAGTATGTGCAGATTCAGGAAAGTGTACGTGACCTGCGCGTGGCGGTCCCTGAACCGGAGCCGGAAGCACCCGAAAAGGAAGAACTGAGCTTCGACGATCTGCCGATCTCCCTCAAGGACAGTAAAGCAATCTACGGACACAGTACGATCCGGTCCAAGCCGCAGACGATCAAAAGCGTCTCTCCCCTTTCGGATACGGTCGTTGTCTGGGGAGACGTGTTCGGTGTCGAATCACGCGAAACCAAAAACGGTGATAAGCTGATTATTACGTTTAACATTACGGATTATACAAGCTCCTACACAGTGAAGATTTTTGAGAAAAAAGAAAACTATGAAGAACTCACCAAAGAACTTAAGGATGGTATTACCGTGCTGCTGCGCGGTGTGGTGCGCGAGGATGACTATATGCATACCACGCTCATCAACGCTAAGGCGATCACGGTCGTCAAAAAGATTCCAAAAGAGGATAACGCTCCCGTAAAACGCGTAGAGCTGCATCTGCACACGAATATGTCTGCCATGGACGGTATGACGAGTGCGGAAAAGCTCGTCAAACGTGCTGCACAGTGGGGACATAAGGCAATCGCCATTACCGATCACGGTGTTGTGCAGGCGTTTCCGGAAGCGATGAATACCGCCAAAGCAACAGGTGTCAAGATCATCTACGGCATGGAAGGGTATCTTGTAGACGACAAGGTTCCCGTAGTGCGCGGTACGGCAAAGACCGGATTTAAAGATGAATTTATCGTGTTTGACGTGGAGACCACGGGTCTGAGCAAGGTGCGGGATCGTCTGACGGAGATCGGCGCCGTGCGTGTTGTCGGCGGTGAAGTGACCGAAACGTTTAATACTTTTGTCAATCCCCTGATTCCCATACCCGAAAAGATCACAAAGCTGACGGGTATCACCGATGATATGGTCGCCGATGCACCGGTCGAAGATGCGGCGGTACGCGCTTTCTTTGCGTTCTGCGGCAATGCTCCGCTTGTCGCGCATAATGCACCGTTTGATACGGGCTTCCTTGCTGAAACCTGCAAGCGCTGCGATATCCCGTATACCTATTCATCCATCGACACCGTTCCGTTTTGCCGGAGCATGTATAAGGGACTGAAAAATTATAAGCTCGATACGGTTGCGGAATATTTACAGCTTCCGAAATTCAATCATCACCGTGCTTCGGACGATGCCAGAGTGCTTGCGGATATTTTTCTGCGTCTTTTGCAGGATGCCGAGGACAAGCTGGTTCTTTCCGATATTTCGCAGATCAACGATTCTTTAGTCGGCGGCGATGTCAAAACGCTTCCCTCGTACCATATCATTCTGCTGACGAAGAACTTAGTCGGGCTTAAGAACCTGTATCAGCTCATTACGATGTCCAACCTCGAATACTTCCGCAAAATCCCGCGTATTCCGAAAAGTCAGCTTGCCCTGCACCGTGAAGGACTGATAATCGGCAGTGCGTGTGAGGCTGGACAGCTTTACCGCGCCATTCTGGACGGCAAGAGCCATGATGAGCTGCTGGACATTGCGTCCTTTTATGATTATCTCGAAATTCAGCCGGACGGCAACAACCGCTTCATGATCGACTCCGACCGTCCGGAACATGCCAACATCCGCAGCTTTGAGGATATTGAAAATATCAATCGTTCCATTATTGCGCTGGGTGACGAACTGGGCAAAATAACCGTTGCCACGGGCGACGTGCATTTCATGAACAAGGAGGACGACATTTTCCGTGCCATCATCATGGCAGGTCAGGGCTTTACGGATGCCGACAATCAGGCACCGCTGTATTACCGCACGACCGAGGAAATGCTTGCAGAGTTCTCCTACCTCGGCGAGGAAACTGCGTATCAGGTTGTGGTGGAAAACCCGAACCGAATCGCAGATCTGGTCGAAGTATTTGACCCGATTCCGAAAGGCTCCTATCCCCCGCATATTGACGGCTCCGATGAGGAACTGACACGTCTGTGCTGGGAAAAGGTGCATCGCATTTACGGTGAGGAAGCACCGCAGTATGTTGCGGAGCGGCTGGAAAAGGAGCTGCGTTCGATTATCAAAAACGGATTTGCCGTTCTGTATATCATTGCGCAGAAGCTCGTCAAAAACTCCGAAGATCACGGCTATTACGTCGGCTCCAGAGGCTCCGTCGGTTCCTCCTTCGTGGCGTTTGCTGCCGGCATTTCCGAAGTCAATCCCCTGTTTCCCCACTACGTCTGTCCGAAATGCAAGTACAGCGAGTTTATATTTGACGGTTCGTATCAATCAGGCTTTGATATGCCGCCGAAAAACTGTCCGCACTGTGACGTGCCGATGAACCGCGACGGACACAATATTCCGTTTGAGACATTCCTCGGTTTTGACGGTGATAAATCCCCCGATATTGACCTGAATTTCTCCGGTGAATATCAATCCCGCGCACACCGCTACACGGAGGAGCTGTTTGGAATCACGCATGTTTTCAAAGCCGGAACGATCGGTACACTTGCCGAAAAGACCGCTTACGGTTTTGTAAAGAAATATCTGGAGCAGCGGAACATCACGCTCCCGAACGCCGAAGTTGAGCGGCTGAAATTCGGCTGCATGGGCGTCAAGCGCACAACCGGTCAGCATCCGGGCGGCATGGTCGTTGTGCCGGGCAACAAGGTTGCGGAGGATTTCACGCCCATTCAGCATCCGGCAGACGATGCGGACAAGGGTACGCGCACAACGCACTTCGATTTCCACGCGCTGCACGATACGATCCTCAAGCTTGATAACCTCGGACACGATGTGCCGACGATCTATAAGTATCTCGAAGATGCAACGGGCATTTCCGTTATGGACGTAGATGTCTGTGATCCGGCGCTGTACAAGCTGTTTGAAAGTCCCGCGCCGCTCGGCGTTACCGCAGAGGACATCGAATGTGAAACGGGCACGCTCTCAATTCCCGAAATGGGTACGCCGTTCGTGCGGCAGATGTTCATGGACGCCAAGCCGAAAACCTTCTCCGATCTGCTGCAGATTTCCGGTCTTTCGCACGGTACCGATGTGTGGCTCGGCAATGCGCAGGATCTGATCAAAAACGGGACATGTACGATTTCCGAGGTTATCGGCACGCGTGACAGTATCATGACGTACCTGATCCAGAAGGGCGTCCCGAATCTGACGGCATTCAAGATCATGGAGATCGTCCGTAAAGGCAAAGCGAAAAAGCTGTTGACGGAGGATCACATCAAAGCGATGAAGGATGCGGGCGTCGAGGATTGGTACATCGACTCCTGCATGAAGATCAAATATATGTTCCCAAAAGCACACGCGGCGGCATATGTTATCGCGGCAATGCGCCTCGCGTGGTACAAAGTCTATAAGCCCGTGGAATACTACGCAACCTTTATGACTGTACGCGGAGAGGATCTGGACACCAAAGCGATCATGGCAGGCAGACAGGCAGTCAAAAGAC
>R27__coassemble_1134_pt1 | contig 13097 bp, 9 predicted proteins | sample R27__metabat2_high_PE_029 | metagenome-assembled genome bin R27
CATACTAAATTCCACATCTAAACGCCACTGTGGAATTTACTTTGGGAATTAACTCCTTGATTTATTCAGCGGTTCCTTAGTATAAAGACTTGTATTTTTCGGAATATATGGTATAATTCTACTAACGGGTGAGCACCTACCGACAGTCAGGCTATGGAGTCTGGCTGTCCTTTTTTGAGGAGGAAAAAATATGCAGAGGTATATTCCGCTGGCGGTCATTGTTTTGTCCAATATCGTGTACCATGTCTGCTCCAAGGCGACGCCGGAGCGTGCGAATCCTTATGCCATGTTGACGGTGACGTATCTGGTCGGTGCGGCGGTTTCGGCGGTTTTGTTTTTTGTGCTGAGCCGGGGCGGCAATCTGCTTGCCGAGTACAAGAACCTCAACTGGAGCGCGTGGGCTTTGGGAATCGCCATCGTCGGACTGGAGGTCGGCACGATCTATATGTATAAGGTCGGCTGGAACATTAGCGTTGGGCAGCAGATCAACGGCTCCATACTGGCAATTTGTTTGGTGATCATCGGCGCACTGTTCTACAACGAGCAGATCACGCTGCGCAAGGTCGCCGGCATTGCCGTCTGTCTTTGCGGCGTGTACCTGATCCACCGCTGACAGCAGAAAACCCGCCGAAAGGCGGGCTTTGTTGTATAAGTAAGTATAGTATTTTATTTCCGCAGAAACGGCAGAACGACATCCAAAGTGCGCTCGCCTTCGTCGTACAGGAAAATGTGTCCCGAGCCTTCAAACGTTTGATATTCCGCGTTCGGGTAAACCTCGTGCATCCGTGCGCACTGGTAGTACGGCATGGTTCTGTCGTCCGTACCCCAGACGCAGAGCATCGGCAGATCCTGCTTTGCGCAGGCAATGTAATTCTGCGTGGCTTCCTTGGTGGCGAGGATCGTGTTGCGCAGACTGGAGAGCGTACAGCGCAAAAAGCCCTTGTACTGTGCGCAGTATGCGAACTTGCGCATGAATGCGTCCGTAACGTCCTGCGGGGAATATTTCAGCTCACTTGCACATTTGGTCAGCAGTGTTTTTTTGGCGATGGTGTGGAACACCAGACTGCCGATGCCGGGAATATTGCTGAGCGTCATATAGAACGGCGGCTTAAACGTGTCCATTCCGGCAGGCGCAAGCAGGACGAGCTTTTTGACCCGACCGGGATATTCAGCGCAGAATGCCGTGGTGATCGTGCCGCCCATGGAGGTGCCGAACAGATAGAATTTTTCCTCTCCGAGCAGCGCCCGTGTCAGCTCGTCAAGCTGTCTTGCGAACAGTGCCGGATCGTATACCGCATCCACACGTTCGGAAAGCCCTCTGCCCAGAAGGTCGTAGCGCAGTACCTTGTAGCCTGCTGCGACCAGACCTTCATAAATTTTGTCGTACAGAAAATACGGCGTAGCATAGCCGTGCGTGAGCACGACCGCTTCTCCGTTTCCTTCCATCTGATAATGTGTATTGCCGCAGGGCAGGTCAATAAAGCTGCCGTCCGCCTTTTGACGCTCCGCATCGGTCAGCTCCAGCGTCTGCGTTTTGCGCACAAGCTGTTTCAGTTCTTCCTTTGTCATTCGGCGCTCCTCCTTATTCATCCATTGTGTTTAAGAATACACCGCCGCCGGAAACGGTGACGCAGTATGTGATGTATGTGCCGTCCTCTTTTTGAAGATGCAGAAATGTACAGCCGTCGTGTCGGGCAATGACCTTGACGCTGTCGCCGTCTTCGGACTGCCGAACTTCTGCGACGGTATCATCTTCCAAGGTGCAGGTCCAGTCTCCGGCATCCAGCGGGATCTCCACGGAAATGTCCCGCAGCAGGAATACGGCGGAGCCGACCAGAACGGCAACCGCCAGAAGAAGCGCCGCAAGACGGTGCTTTTTGTTATCCAACAGTACGAACACGAAGAACAGGATCAGTGCGACGCAGAAAATACCGCTGAGCAGATGGTGCGGAAAGTCTCCCCATGCACTTTTTAAGTATCGTACGGCAGTGTATGCAAGAAAACCGTTTGCCACGCTCAGCACTGCAACACTCAGCCAGTCTTTGCGCCGGAGCTGATATGCCGCAACGGCGCCGGGCAGGGTCAGCACAGTGAGGATCGCCCAATACTTGTAGTAGGAAAACAGCCCGAAGCCCATGCTCGAAAACGGTACCTCGATAAGATAAATGAGCGGCTGACTGACGAGGAAAAACACGAAGCATTTCAGCGAGGCTTCCCACCATTTTTTGCAGTTGACGATGATGAATACCGCGAACAGGATCCAACATTCGAGATTGATCGCAATGTCCCGGAAAGAGGTACCCGCGAGGAAAGAAACCTGATTGACGAGCGCGGTATAGACTGCCGTGACGACGGCAAAGATCAGAACCTTGCACCATGTCATATTCTGTTCGGTAAAGAATGTTTTGATTTTTTTCATAGTGTCTCCCATATGGTTATTATAGGTACAGTGTAGCACAAACCAAGGAGTGCTGTCAATGTCGCAGACGGCGAAATGAAGGGGATTTTTTCCGTTTTCCCTTTACAAACGGCGTTGAAAACAATATAATAGAACCATATCCGCTGCATACAAAATAGCAAAGGAGTAACAGAAATGGAAAATGTTTTTTCGTCTGCGAAATTTATCACAACGGAATTTGAAAACTACTTTAATCTTCGGGTAAATCCGTGGGGCGCCAGAAGACCGCGCCTGTATCAGCACACGGATCTGGTGCCGTGGAAGGGTCTGCCGATGTTCGTCCGGGACTTTGAACTGGCAGAGGTCACGGATACCGTGCTGTATTTTACGGCGCTGGGCTGTGTGGATATTTTTATCAACGGTGTCCGTGTGGAGGACGGTGAGCTGAAGCCCGGCTGGTCCTCGTATGACAAGCGTGCGCTGTACGTGCAGAGAAATATCACAGACCTGCTCAAAACGGGCAAAAACCGTGTGCTTGCGGTCATTTCCGCAGGCTGGTACACGGGCAGGATCGCCGGCGGACGGTACGGCGAGGAGCCGCCTGCGGTCATGCTTGCCGCGCTGAACGCAAACGGCACGGTCTTTGCGACGGACGAAAGCTGGAAATGCACGGTGGACGGTCCCATCCGTACGGCGGACATCTGGGACGGCGAGTACCGTGACGGCGGCGAAGACGATTATACCGCCATTTCCAAAGCGGAGTATACGCTGGAGGATTGGGAGGACGCGGCTGTTTTCGATTATAAGGGCGAAGTTTCACCGTTTATCGGCTCCGCGGTCAAGGTGCGTGAAGGCCTGTCCCGCAAGCCGGAAACGATCACGATTTCGGACGGCATCGAATACAACGGAACCCATTACGGCAAGCTGCATATCTGCAATGCCGCAGCCGTATTGCCCGTGCTGCTCAAAGACGGGCAGAAAATGACCGTCGATTTCGGGCAGGAGACGGTCGGCTGGATAAAGCTCACGGTTCGTGCGAAAAAGGGAACCGAAGTCAAAATGCGCTACGCCGAATTTCTCAACGACACCGGCGACACTGCCCGCGGCAACGACGGCGCAGAGGGCTCCGTCTACACGATCAACCTGCGGTCGGCACTCGGCAAGGCGTACTATGTCACAGGCAGTGACGAAGCGGAAACCTATCACCCGACCTTTACGTTTTTCGGATACAGATATGTCGAGATCAGTGCGGACGCGGATGCGGAAATTCTCGACCTTACCGCCGAGGTCGTCGGCAACGACAACACGGAGACAGGCAGGATCGAAACCTCAGACCCGATGGTCAACCGGCTGTTCTCCAATGCGCTGTGGGGACAGCGCGGCAATTATCTGAGCGTGCCGACCGACTGTCCGCAGCGCGACGAGCGTCTGGGCTGGACGGGCGACGCACAGGCGTTCAGTGTAACGGCGGCGTACAATGCGGACGTGTACGGCTTCTTCCGCAAATGGATGCAGGATATGCGCGACTCCCAGAGTGAAAGCGGCGGTTATGCGGACGTCAATCCCCGTGTGGGCTGCTGTTCGAGTGAGGACGCGTGTGCATGGGGCGACGCGGGCGTCATCATCCCGTACAACCTGTATAAAATTTACGGCGACGACACCATGATCCGCGAGCATTTTGACTCCATGGAAAAATATATCGCCGGACTTGTGGAAAAATACGGCTATGCAGGTCCCAATCCGCGCTACGGTGACTGGCTTGCGTATGACTGGTGCGACAATAAATTTATTTCCTCCGCGTACTTTGTGCGCGACATCGACATGATGCTTGCCATGTGTCCCGTGGCAGGACGTGCGGATCGTATCGACCATTACAAAGCGCTGCGTGAAAAAGCGTATGCCTACTTCTGCGAGCATTTCATGCAGGACGGCAAGCCCATCGAGCAGACACAGTGCAACAAAATCATTTCGCTGGCGTTCGATCTGCTGGACGATGACAAGCGGCTGGAGGTCGCGGACGAGCTGGCAGCGCAGATCCGCGAAAACGGCGACCGTCTTTCCTGCGGTTTCCTCGGTACTTATAATCTCTGCCCGACCCTTTCCCGCTTCGGCAAGGACAAGACGGCATATAATCTGCTGCTGCAAAGAAATGAACCGTCCTGGCTGTACAGCATCGACCAGGGCGCCACGACGATCTGGGAACGCTGGAACTCCTACACCAAGGAAAAGGGCTTCGGCGACGTGGGCATGAACTCGTTCAACCATTACGCCTACGGGGCGATCGTGGAATGGATGTACCGGTACATGGCGGGTATTGAGGCGATCGAGCCGGGCTTCGGCAAATTTGCACTCTGTCCGCGAATCGACTGCAGAGCGGCGGACGAGCTGCCCGACGGACAGCAGAACATCACATGGATCAAGGCGGAATACCGTTCCGTCAAGGGCACGATCCGCAGCGCGTGGAACACCGAAAACGGACTTGCCTATGCCTGTACCGTTCCGAAAGGCACCACGGCGGCATTGACACTGCCGGTCGTTGCCGATACGATCACGGTCAACGGAAAAACCGTGGCAGCCGAGGGCGCGAGCTTCAACATGACGCTTGAAGCGGGCGACTATACATTTATCCAGTCGAAATAAGAAAAGGGGAATACTATGGTACGGGTAGTTATCATCGGGTACGGGCGCATTTCGGCAAATCATATTGCCGCGATCGACGGTCTTTCGGACGTGCAGATCATCGGCGTGTGCGATCATTCCGCGGACAAGGTGGAAAAGGCAGCGGCAGAACTCGGCTGCAAGGGCTATACGGACGCGGAAAAAATGCTCACCGACCTCAAGCCCGACGCGGCAATTATCTGTGTGCCGACCTTCGTACATGAGGAATATGTCAAGCTCTGCGCCAAGCACAAGGTCGCGGTGCTGTGCGAAAAGCCGCTCGCCAGAACGACGGGCGCCTGCCGCAGAGTTTTGGACGCCGTTCGGGAAGCCGACATTATTTTCATGACCGCACAGGTCGTGCGTTTCTGGCCGGGCTATGTCGAGATCAAGGAAATGATCGACAAAAAGGAGCTTGGCGACATCTACATGATGCGGTTCCGCCGCGTGACCTCCACGGATGACGCCATTGCCGGCTGGCTGAATATGCCGCGCAAGGGCGGCGGTGCGATCCACGATATGCTGGTGCATGATGTGGACTATCTGCGGTATATCGTGGGACCGTTCCAAAGCGGTTACGCCAACGCGACCAAGGACGAGAGCGGCTGCTATAATAACGTGATGGCAAATATCGTCTGCAAGAACGGCATCCATGCCATGGCGGAAGCGTCTTTCACGATGCAGACGGGCTATCCGTTCAGCTTCTCGGTGAGCATCATCGGCTCCGAAGCCACGCTCGAATACGATTATCATGCCGGTATCCGCATTGCCGATACGGACGAAGCGGAAAGTCATATGAAGATCTGGCGCAAGGGCAAGGGGCTGGAGGTCATCCGCTTGGAGGAAGAAGACGCTTTCCTGCGGCAGATGCGCTATTTCACCGACTGTGTCAAGGCAGGCAAAAAGCCCGAGCTGATCACGCCCGAGCAGACCTACGAGGTCATCCACATGGTCGATGCCCTGCACGAATCCGCACATTCCGGACAGGCAGTCGTGCTGGACGAATACGAGCCGTTCGACTACAAAGAATGAAAAGCAAAACAAAGAGATTATAAAAATACAAGCTCATACAAACTAAAAAGCCGAGGTTCACTGAAAGAAGTGAGCCTCGAAATTATTTATACGAAACCTTATGGCGATTACGCAGCACATTTAAAACCTTGTTACTGCTGTATTTATAATTCTATAATATTCTTGTTTTGTTTCTTGGCATATTCTTTGAATTTTGCTGCTCCGCCAAAGGGACGAGAAACAGCCGTAACGACATAATCGGAGTGATTGACCATCCAACGATTTCGGTAGTAAATTGCAAACCGAGGAGGCACAGTTTCAATACCGTCTGGAATCAAGGTCAAATCTATGTAGTCACAGGAAACTTTTGGAATGGCAGAGAGTACGATATATACTTGAATCGGGTACAGCCGCGTGAGTTCAAGTAACGTATTTCGTGCGATTGTGTCAAAACTTCCGTTGTTACCGACATAGAAAGTGTCAACACCTTCATTTTCAATTAAGTAAGTCAGGGCTTTCCGTAAAGGAAGCTCTTTTTCTTTTGGCGTATCTCGATGCCCGAAGAAAGTACAAGTCATAGAATTATCCCCGCTCTCTACGATATATCACATATTATAACACAACTTTCGTGAAAATGCGATATATCCCACACATAAAGATAGCGATTTCGTTAATCTTATTTTAACGATGTATCGTAAGGGATGATTGTATGAGAGCAAAAGAGGCAGTTGCAAAAAGAATAACCAAGTTGTGTAAAGAGCGCGGCATTGCGATCAATACACTGGCGAACATTTCCGGTGTTACTCCCTCGACTATTTACAGCATGCTGAATGAGAAAAGCCAAAATCCCGGAGTGGTTTCTGTCAAGAAGATTTGTGACGGATTGGAGATCAGTCTCAGAGAGTTTTTTGACGATGACTTGTTTGAGGATTTGGAGCAGGAAATTCAGTAATATGCGGCAAACGGATAGCGGACTGCGAAATGCAGTCCGCTTTTGAAATGCATCTGTTCCGGTTCATTCCCCATTGACAAAATACGACAGATTGTATATAATGAAACCAGTGTACACAATGTGTGCCGGATCAAAAGAAAGAAGGAAATACAAATGAAAAAGTTTCTCAGTATTTTGCTTGCCGTGCTTATGACGCTCAGCGTGTGCAGTGTTCCCGTATTTGCCGAGGAGGACGGCGGATCGCTGACGAATATTTCCGAAGGCTCCGCGCTGAATACAGGCAGCATCGGTGGGTTGATCGTTTCGGTATTTTCCATGATCATCGAGAATATCAAGAAAATCTCTACCGATGATCTTTTGAACCTGCCGGTCGGCGCCATGGCGGATTTTGTTACGTTTATTTTCCAGATCCTGCGTGTTGTGGGCGTCAATATGGACGGTGTTTATGACAAGCTGGGCGGTGTGCTCGGCGGTGCGCTGGCTGCATGAAATCAGGCTTCTTAGGGAACCGCTGATTAAATCGAGGCGTGCGATGGAGTGAGAGATTTTTTCGTCAGATTGTATAAATTTGACGCCGCCTTACTGCCGTAAGGCAAGGAAAATTTGTGCAAGATGGCGGAAAAAGATCCGCTCCAGCGTGCGCATTGGATTTATTCAGTGGTTCCTTAGCAACAGAAAAAACTGCCGTGGTCGATTTGATCACGGCAGTTTTATTGTTCTCTGTTCTCAGAACTTTGCGTAGGGCTTGTCCGTCTGGGCGGCGTAGTAGTTATCCCAGATCTTGTCGGCAGCGACTGCCATATCCGAGATCAGTTCGGGACTGTATTCGCCGGACACATTGCTGCGGGTGAGAACGACCAGCAGGTAGCAGCCGCCGTTGGGTGTGGAAACGACCGCGCAGTCCGCTGCGGTACCGGGTACGATGTCGGAACGATACCAGCCGCTCTTGTGGGCTGCCGGTCTGCCGATGCCGTCGCGGATGGGGGAGTACCATGCGTTGCAGAACAGCTTCCATGCGTAGCTTGCGTGCTTGGCGCCGGAGTGGCAGTACTTATAGATCGCATACCATTCCTTGGCGCGGTTGGCAACGGTGCAGTCGCCCTTGTAGCTGTAGGAGGTCAGCGTGGTGCCGCTGCCCAGAGAATGCAGGAAACGGTTGAAGTTGGTCAGACCGACCTTGTGCAGCACGACCTCGTAGCAGGCACTGTTGGAAACGGTGATCATGCGCTCCAGAAGATAGTCCAGCGGATAGTAGCCGTCCGCCTTCGGGAAATCCTTGCGGCGAATCTTGGCTTGCTCAACGTACAGCTCGTCCGTAAGGGACAGCTTGCCCTCGTCCATGAGCCGGCAGATATACATCAGCAGAGGGGCTTTGATCGTGCAGTTGCTGGAGTACAGGATGTTTGCGTGACGGGAAGCGACTTCCTTGGGACCGTCGCCGCTGATGTCGTAAAGACCCCAGCCCACGGCGAAGTGGTATTTGCGGGGGATCTCCTTCATGACGGACATCAGTTCTTTCGGTACGGTATACTTGGCTTTGGAGGTTTTGGCGAGTGCGGACATCGGAATGCAGCAGAACAGCATGACCGCGATCAGTACTGCGCTGAGGATTCTGCGGAACGTTTTTTTCATGGAAACGATCTCCTTTGGTTCAAATATTTACTAAATTGACCAAACTCTATTATACAGAGAACGCGGGAATCTGTCAAGAAAATGCTGCATTATTCTTTCAGAAGCGGGAAATTGCAGCCGTGCTGGTATTCATACAGCTTGTCCCAGAAATACAGCCAGTTGCGGTAGCCGCCGACATAGCGCACGGGAAGCTGTTCGCGCCCTTCAAGCGCACGCAGTGCATTTTCCGCAAGGTCGCGTGTGTAGTACGTGCAGCCGAAGCGCTCCGTTTCGTACCACGTTGCCCATTTTCCGTATTCCGCAAGATGCAGTGCGGAAAGGATTGCTTCTTCAGACTCCAGTGCCTCGCGCACGAAGACTTTGGCTTTTTCGGGGGACTTCGGAAAAACGAGAACCGCCTCGCACATAGAGAGCGCCGCGTCACAGCCGAAGCGCAGTACGCGGTACTGCGTCAGACACTGCGTCAGGAAAAATGCCTTTGCCTGTTCGGGAATGTCGGGCTCGGTCTGCTCGGCGGTATCCAGCAGGACATGCAGCTCACGGATACATTTTTTCAGGATTTTCCGGAAGCTTGCTGCGTCGGACAGCCATTCCTCGGAAATGCCGTTTGCGGGTGCTTCGATCATGGCACGGCACAAGCCCTGCATGGCTGCATTCTGCTTGAGGTCGGGCATAAAGACCCAGTTCGGCTCAAAAATATCCGTCACATAGCAAAAGCGCGTTTTCGGATAGAAGGCGTCCTGCGGCAGGGGCTTGTTCAGTGCCTGGCAGTTGTAGAATTTTTTATACAGGGAAAGAATACGTGCAGAGAGTGCCTTGCCGTAATGCGCGGCAAGATACTGCCGCAGCCAGGCAAGTCCGGCTTTGGCGGGATCGATCCCGTCGTACTTGTCCGCATTGCGGATGTAGTCCATGCCGGCGGAAATCCCCGTGATCAGATGCCGCATGTTGGATACATTAAACAGGCAGTAGGAGGTCGCACCGACAGCGTAATACCGTGCAAGGTCGGCAAAAATTTTCATCGGGGAATTGAGCTCCGTATAGCGGTTCCGTGCGGCACTGGAGATGTGATAATACACACCGTCTCCGGCGGCGGTACAGACGGGACCTTCGTCCACGAATCCGTTGATGCCCGGCCAGATGCGGAGAATATCCGGCGGCAGAGAGATCAGCCCCTGTTTATAGAACTTTGCTCCCTCGTTGTACATGTTGAATGAGATCACCGCTTCGGGATCGACTTCGCGGATCATGCGGATCTGTGTGTTGATGGCTTCGCCGATCTCCGCGGCACGTTCCGCGTCGCTTTCGGGTGCGAACGTGTCCTCCTGCCAGTAGGGATGATCGTTCTTGCCGCGGAAGGAAACCGTCCAGACCTGCTCAAAGTCCTTCATGGTGTCGATGCATGTTTTCCAGTAAGCGTGCAGCCGTTCCTTGCCGTGGCTGTAGGAGAACGGAATGTCCTCCGGCCAGCGGTACATATTCAGTCCCAGCGGTGTGACATGGTGGTCATTGAGGATCAGCCCTCTTGCGGCGGCAAGATCACGGACGCTTTCGTCCGGCATGGCAAAGGAGCCGGGAACGATCATATTGCCCTCGCACCGCAGCAATGCCTCCATGATCGCGTTGAACCCCTCGTGCGACATAACGCCGTCAAAGGTTTCGTTGTGAAAGAAGCCGCCGAGAATATCTTCGTCGTTGATGAACCACCCTCTGTACCGGAATGCGGGACTGCCTTCCCGAATACGGAATGACGCAGGCAGCACGATCTCCTCTTTTTTCTGCGGCAGGAAGTCGTTGAAATACCACATCGGATCGACGCCGAGCAGCTCACGGCTGAAGCGGTAGAGGGCGTAGATCGTGCCGCGCATATCCGCGCCGGACAGGATCAGCTGCCGACCCTGCACGGCAAGCGTGTAGCTCTCCGTGCCGACGGGACGCAGCGTGTCGCCGAGCAGTGTACCCGTCAGATCGAGGACGATCTCGCTGCCGTGATTTTCTCCGGTAAATTCCGTCAGCCGCAGCAGCGGATAGGAGAACACCTTGTACCAGTCTTTCTCAAAATCCCGCAGCGCGTTGCGCACCGGCAGGGACGGTGTGCCGCAGATACGCAGGGGCGTATGTGCATTTACGATAAATGTCTTTGTACGTGCGGTCATATGCTTTCTCTCCTTGTACTGCTTTTGCCGATAATTCTGTATGTTGCCTGTGCCTCAGTATAGCACACCTGCACAGTGGATTCAATACCAAAGGGGTGTACTGTTCGCCTTTACCCTCTAAAAAACAATTTGAAATATGTAAAAAAATGTGGTATGATGCAACTGTAAATTATGATTCGTATCGCGGATCATGTAAAGGGGTGGGATTATGCCCGCAGGACGCGGATCACTCGGCCCGAGAGGATTCTTGACCGACGAAGAAAAACAGAATATGCCCAAAGTCACGAAAGAACTGCTTGTACGCATTCTTTCCTATCTCAAGCCCTACTGGCTGCAATTTATGCTGGTGTTTGTCGCCATACTGCTGTCGGCAACGGTCGGTCTGTTTCCGTCCATCATCACCGGAAAAATCGTGGATCAGGCGCTGGTCGGAGAGGATCTCGCACTGCTGATCCAGCTGCTGATCATGGCTTTTTGCGCATTGGCAGTCAGTCAGGTCATCGGTGTGCTGGAAAGCTATATCAACTCGTGGATCTCCCAGCGTATCATCTTTGACATGAAAAATCAGATGTACCATCATCTGCAGTACATGCCCCATTCCTTCTTCACCACGGAGAAGCAGGGCGACATCATCACGCGCATGAACACGGACATCAGCGGTGTCAGTACGGTCATCAGCGGTACGCTGTCGAGTATCGTCAGCAACATCGCGGTCGTGGTGACGACGCTTGTCGCGCTGTTCCGTATGAACTGGCAGCTTGCACTCGTGGGCATTGCCATCATTCCGCTGCTGGTTTTGCCGACCCGAAGCGCCGGCAAAACGCGCTGGAAGCTGCTCTCGGAGAGTCAGGCAAAGAACGACGAAATGAATCAGGTCATCAATGAGACGCTCTCAGTCAGCGGCTCCATGCTGGTCAAGATCTTTACCCGCGAGGAAAAGGAGTACGAGAACTTCGTCAAGGTCAACAAGGAGGTCACGGACATTTCCCTCAAGGAGCGCCGCAGCGGCAAATGGTTCAGTGTCATCATGGGTATGTTCACCCAGATCGGACCGCTTTTGATCTACTTTGCGGGCGGACTGCTCATCATCAACAAGGTGGACGCGGCGATCACGGTCGGTACCATCACCGCCACGGTCGCGCTGATCAACCGTCTGTACCGTCCGGTGGAATCGCTGATGAATTTACAGGTCGATTTCACCCGTTCACTGGCGCTGTTTACCCGTATTTTTGATTACTTCGACCGCGAGAATACGATCGTCACGCCCGAAAACGGACAGAAGCCCGAGGTCGCAGAGCAGCCGATCGTCTACGATCACGTGGTATTCAGCTACGATCCCGAGCAGCCGCTGCTGACCGATGTCAGCTTCACCGTACCGGGCGGCAAAATGTACGCCATTGTCGGACCCTCCGGCTCCGGAAAATCCACGGTCGTCAACCTCATCCCGCGTCTTTACGACGTACTGGGCGGCAAGGTCACGATCGCCGGTGTCGATGTGCGGGACTTCGATCTGAAATATCTGCGGGAGTGCATCGGCGTGGTCACGCAGGAGACGTATCTGTTCAACGGAACGATTCTTGACAACCTGCGCTATGCCAAGGAAGACGCCACGATGGAGGAGATCGAGAGCGCCTGCCGCATTGCCAATATTCACGACTTTATCCTTTCCCAGCCGGACGGCTATAACACCGAAGTCGGCAACCGCGGACTGAAGCTTTCCGGCGGTGAAAAGCAGCGTATCTCCATTGCGCGTGTGATCCTGAAGAACCCGAAGATTCTGATCCTCGATGAGGCAACCTCGGCACTCGACTCCATCTCCGAAAACGCCATTCAGGACGCGCTCGAAAGAATGATGGAGGGCAGGACCAGTCTTGTCATTGCGCACCGTCTGTCTACCATTCTGAAGGCGGACAGTATCCTTGTAGTCAAAGGCGGCGTGATCGCCGAACAGGGTACGCATGATGAATTGCTGGCGCTCGGCGGCACATATCGGGAGCTGTATGAGACGCAGTTCCGTCAGGCGATCGACTACGAGAGTGAACACGGTTCGCCGCTGCCGGATATTCAGATGCTGTCTACGGAATACGACGTGCGCCGTATCAGCGAAGCGGACATCGGCGATGTATACCGGCTGTGCAAATCCAACAGACGATACTACAAATATCTCGGTCGTGTTCCCACCAAGGAGAGCCTGACCGAGGTCATCAGCAGCATTCCGGGTGCGGCATCGGCAGAGAACAAATACTTTGTGGGCTTCTACGAAAACGGAACCCTGATCGCCGAACTGGAT
>R27__coassemble_1136_pt1 | contig 13076 bp, 7 predicted proteins | sample R27__metabat2_high_PE_029 | metagenome-assembled genome bin R27
AACTACCGTGTTCGGGATGGGAACGGGTGGACCCTCATCGTCATTTACACCGACTCGGAAACGCGCACACGTTTCTGAGAACATGGAGCATTATAGCACTGTTTAACGTGCTTGTCAACACTTTTTTTAAAATTTTTAAAAAAATTTCGACGATATTTTAAAGATTCCTCCGCATCATGGTGTCTGCAATAATATGGGGCTGATTTTAATGGATAAGCCGGGATTAGTGCTCGCGTCAACTCTGCCCATTTTCTATTGTTTACGAGCTTTTATCGTGTTTTGGTAAGGCTCCCTTGAAAGGGGAGCTGGCGAGCGGAGCGAGTCTGAGGGGTCAATTCTGATTCTATGTGTTCTTTTCCGCCTTCGGAAATACAAAGCAGTCATAGCGGATTGCTTTGCCCTTCACGGAATAGTGCGGCTTTTTCTGTGCAAGATACGCACCTTTCAGCGGGCGCTTGATAATGATTTTCTGCGGGTGCGCCTGCATGGCTGCGTCCAGCAGCGCCGCTTCGTCCACACATGGCTGCTCCAGCTTCTGAATGAGCTGTAATTTTTTGCCGATCAGTCCGCTTTTCTGCCGTGCCGGAAACATCGGATCGAGATAGATCAGCTCCGCGTCTTCGATCTGCGGCAGATAAGAGAGGCTGTTTCCCTCGACAAGCCGCATCCGCGCCGCAAACTCCCCCAGAACCGGATGCACCTGCGCACGGTACAGCGCATCCCGCAGCAGTGCCGCAATCACAGGGTTCTGCTCGAACATCGTGACCTCGTACCCACATGCCGCCAGCAGCAGGGAATCCTCGCCCAGACCCGCCGTTGCATCCACCGCTTTCGGATGCGGCGTTTTTGTTTTGGAGACATGCGCGAGCATTTCGTGCTGCAAATGCCCGTTCGTGATGCGCCGCAGCATCTGCGTAAAATCGCTTTGATACCGCATCCCGTATCCGTTCAGCGATATGCCGTCCGCATCAACCATCAGCGTCAGCGCTTCACCGGGTGTTTCCGTCAACGGTACACCGAGCCGTTCTGCCAGTTCCCGCGCCGTTTCCACATACGCTTCCGCGCCGGCACACACGACCGGCATTCCCGTTTCGTTCATGTCTCCCCTGTCCTTTCCGCTTTTGTTACGATTATAGCATCTGCGCCGGATAAGTCAAGCCGCACTCTACGGAACCGCTGATTAAATCGAGGCGTGCGATGGAGTGAGAGATTTTTTCGTCAGATTGTATAAATTTGACGCCGCCTTACTGCCGTAAGGCAAGGAAAATTTGTGCAAGATGGCGGAAAAAGATCCGCTCCAGCGTGCGCATTGGATTTATTCAGGGGTTCCCTACTTTTCGTAGGTTGCCCGTCCGCTTATTCGAAGGTATACTGTTTTTGAAAGGAAGGATGCATCATGTTTACACCCATCGACCCGCAAACATGGAACCGCGGACAGATATTCTACTACTTTTCCGAAATGGCACCGACCGGCTATTCCCTGACCGTAAAGACTGACGTCACAAAGCTGTACCGCTCTGTAAAGGATGCAGGTATAAAATTCTTTCCCGCGTATCTTTGGCTTGTGACGAAAAACCTGAACAAGCAGACGGAATTCAAGTGCGCCGTCCGGGACGGTCAGCTCGGTTACTTCGATACACTGACGCCGCTGTTCGCCGTATTCCACGAGGATGACAACACGTTTTCGCTGATGTGGGTACCGTTCAAAGAAAGCTTTTCGGATTTTTACGGTGACTACCTGCTGTACAAGGAAAAATACGCGGACAATCACGGCATTCTTTCGCAGCCGCAGCAGCTCCCGCCGGAAAACGCCTACACCGTCTCGTGTCTTCCGTGGGTACATTTTGAGCATTTCGCCGTACACAGCTATGAAAACAAACCGTACTATTTTCCCAGCGTGGAAGCCGGAAAATTTGAAAACACAGACGGCAAGCTTCAGATGCCGCTGTCGATCACCTGCCACCACGCCACCACGGACGGGATCCATATCCGCCGTTTTCTCGACGATTTGCAGGCGGATATGGACACTTTTCAACAATACCTCAAATAAGACTTGAGAAGCGCCTTGTTTTGTTGTACACTATATACAATCAACCTATCCGAAAAAGGAGACCGTTATGAAATATTGTGATTTTGTCAACACCAAACAAGGCAGCGCTTCCACGCACCGATTCAGCAACGGCAACACGCTGCCGCTCGTCCAGCTTCCGTTCGGCATGGCGGCGTTCTGCCCCCAGACCTCCGACGGCAATCTGCGCTGGTACTACCACCCGAACGACCGCGCTTTGGAGGGTATCCGTCTGACGCATCAACCGTCCCCGTGGATCGGTGACTACGGCGCCGTCGTTTTTATGTCGCAGATCGCGCCGCTCAAGCAGTCCGGTGAAAACCGATGGTCGGGCTTTCGTCCGCAGGACGCTGTGCTTAAGCCGTACTACCTGCGGTACAGGCTGCTGCGCACGCGCTCCGATCTGGAGCTGACGCCCACCGAACGCGGTGCAATTCTGCGCGTCACACACGATGCTCCCGGAGAAAACTATTTTTCCGTACACACCGTGCAGGGCAATTACAGCTTCCGTTTTGACGCGCAAAAAAACGCGCTCTATATCACGACCGACAACAGCAACGGCGGCGAAGCTGTGGACTTCTGCGAATATGTGGTGCTGCGGTTCCCGGAAAACGCCGTGGATGCAGACAAAATCATGGTGCAGTCCGCAAACGGCGAAGCGGTTCCCGGAAAGGAAATTTCGGGAAGCGACGCCGCAATCCATATCCGACTGAAAAATCTGCAGACGGAGATCGCGCTCGCTTCCTCCTATATTTCCTTTGCACAGGCGGAGGTCACACTGCAAAGAGAGATCGGCGCAAAAGCCTTTGACGAGATTTGTGCGGACGGCGAAAGCATCTGGGAGCGTTACCTCTCCAAGGTGGAGATCGAGCCGGAAAGCGAAGCACAGCTCCGCACGTTCTGTTCGTGCATGTACCGCGCATTTCTTTATCCGCACAAGTGCTACGAGATCGATGCCGACGGCTGCGAAAAGCACTACTGCCCGCACGACGGAAAAATATATGTCGGCAAACGTTACACCGATAACGGCTTCTGGGACACCTACCGCACCGTATACCCGTTCCTTTCTCTTGTCTGCAAGGACGAGCTGCGGGATATGGTCACATCCTTTATCCATGAATACAGGGAATGCGGCTGGTTGCCGCGCTGGCTCTCCATCGGGGAACACGGCTGTATGCCCAGCACACTCATCGACGCCGTGATCTGTGACTGCGCCGTCAAGGGATTGCTGGACAGAGACGCCATGGAACTGGCTTTGGAGGGAATGCTCCACCATGCCGTCAACGAATCCCCCGTTCCGGACTTCGGCCGCAACGGCGCCCAAAGCTACTGCCGTCTGGGCTACGTACCGTATGACGAACAGCGGGAGTCCGTCAACCTCACGCAGGACGCCGCCTACGGCGACTGGTGCATCGCGGAGCTTGCAAAGCTGCTCGGCAAAACGGAAATCGAAAAAGAATATCGTATCCGCGCAAAGAATTATCAAAATCTGTTCGATCCGTCTACGGGCTTTATGCGTCCGAAGGATTCCGCCGGCAATTTCCGTCCCGACTTTACGCCGATCGGCTGGGGACGGGATTACACCGAGGGCAGCGCATGGCAAAATTCCTTTGCCGTTCCGCATGATATAGAAGGTCTTGCGGCGCTGTACGGCGGAAAAGAAAAGCTGATCGAAAAAATCGACGAGCTGTTCCGGACGAATCCGGATTATACCATCGTCGGCTACGGCTGCGAAATTCATGAGATCACGGAAATGGCCGCCGCCGATTTCGGACAGTGCGCGATTTCCAACCAGCCGAGCTTCCATATTCCGTATATCTATGCCGCACTCGGTGAAGTGGAAAAAACTGCCTGTTGGGTCGAAAAGCTCTGTCGGGAAGCGTTCTCCTTTACCGACGACGGTTTCCCCGGCGACGAGGACAACGGCACCATGGCGATCTGGTACATTTTCGGTATACTGGGCTTTTACCCGTTCTGTCCCGGTAAGCCCGAATTTGTCAAGGGCAAAAAGCAGGTACGCAAAGCCCGTATCAACGGAAAAGAATTTGACGCAGACAAATACGAAACAATCATTCCGTACAATATCTTCTGAACGAAAAAAGCACTTGCCGTTTTTGTGCAAGTGCTTTCCTCATTACAGCCCCGTCGGGGCATAGATACTGTTTGTTTTGTCCGCCAGTTCCTGCATGAACGCTTTGTCGGGCGCGGGGACATTTTTTAATTTGTACTCCATGCCGAGTGCGTCATATTTTCCGCAGCCTGTTTCGTGGTATGCCAGAATTTCCAGCGACGTATCGCCCGTGAATGCGGCAACCTTTTCCACCTCGTCATCGTTGCAGGTCGGGATCACCGGCATACGGAACAGCAGTTCTGCGCCGCTGTGCTTGAGCTTTTCGGCATTTTCGAGAATCGTTTTGTTGTCCACACCCGTGAGCGCTTTGTGCTTTTCTTCGTCAATACATTTGATATCGCACAGCACCATATCCAGATACGGCAGCACCTTTTCAAATGTATGCCACGGCACATTCGCTGCCGTTTCCACTGCGGTATGCAGTCCGTTCTCCTTGCATTTCCGCAAAATCTCCAGTGCAAAATCTGCCTGCAGCAGCGGCTCCCCGCCGCTGAGCGTGACGCCGCCGCCCGATGTTTCGTAGAAGGCACGGTCTTTCAAAACCGCCTCCACGACGGCATCTGCCGTCATCGTTTTTCCGGTGATTTCCCGCGCGGATGCCGGACAGCTTTCAACACATTTTCCGCAGGCGGTACACGCTTCGGTAAAGGTGTTGCCGCAGAGTGCGGTACATCTGCCGCAGCCGATGCATTTTTCCCGACGGAACATCAACTGATTTTTTATCGACTGTGACTCCGGATTGTGGCACCACAGGCAGCGCAGGTTGCAGCCCTTGAAAAACACATTGGTGCGGATGCCGGGACCGTCGTAGATGCTGAACCGCTGAATGTCAAATATTTTTCCTTCCATTACATCATCTGCTCCGTCCGCTTGATGATGTTCTCCTGTAAGCCTTCCGACAGATCGACAAAATACGCACTGTATCCGCCGACGCGCACGATCAGTCCCTTATACTGTTCGGGGTGTTTACGCGCTTCGATCAGCTCCTCCGCGCTCAACACGTTGACCTGCATGGTCTGCCCACCCATACGGAAATAGGTCTTGGCAAGTGCCTCAAAGGACTGAATACCGCGTTCGGTGCAGAACTGGTTCTTCGGGAATTTCATCTGCAAAACATTGCCGCTCGTCGCCAGATACTGATTCGCTTTCAGCACGGAATTGAGCAGTGCCGTCGGACCGTTGGTGTCGCAGCCCGGTACCGCGCCGATGCTGTCCGCAAGAATGGTTTCATCCCTGTGCTTGCCGCTCGGCAGGGCAGCGACACTTTCACCGTACCGTGCCGCACGGGAGAATGTGCTGCATCCCATACCGAATTTGCCGCCGCGGAACGTGTCCTTGGTCTGGGCATAACGGTAAATGTGATCGGTGATCTCGACGTAGATCGCGTCCACATCTTCGATGTCGTTGCCGAATTTGTGATAAGTGGAAAAGTCCTTGTACAGTTCGTCAAAGCCGACATAGTCCTTTTGCAGCGCTTCGAGAAGCTGCGCCATGGTATATTTTTTTGTATCGTAGATATAATGCTTGATCGCCGCAAGGCTGTCCGCCGCATCCGGCAGACCCTCGGACAAAATCTGACCGTGTCCGTAGTACGGACCGTGGTTCTTGTAGTCCATGCCCTTTTCGATACAGCCCTGAATGAGCAGAGAAAGCCACGGGTTCGGCGCTTCCTCGGCAAAAATGCGCTGCATCTTGTTGGAAATATCCACAACGTTGTCGCAGAGGAATTCAACCTGCGTGCGGTATGCCTGCATCAGTTCGTCAAATGTCTCGAATGATGCCGCGTCTCCCGTGGAAACGCCCAGCTTTTCCATCTCTTTCTGGCATACGCCGTCAAACAGTGCAAATTCCAGCGCCATGATCATACTGATCTCGCCGTCTTCCAGACCCATGTGGGACTTGCCGAAGATGTCGATCTGGTTGCAGCCGTTCATGCAGTACTTGTGCGAATCGGACGCGGGAATGCCCAATGCCTCCAATGCGGGGCAGACACATTCGTCGTTGTAGATCGCCGGCATACCGATGCCCGTTGCAATCGTCTCTGCCGCTTCGCGCCAGTTGCGTTCGGGAGTGTTGCGGTGAAAACGCATGGTGATATTCGGCGTGTTGTAGTGTGTATCCCGCGCCACACGCAGTACGTCGTAGGTCAGGGTGCAGCTTGTGTCGTTCCAATATTCATCGCTGCCGCCGATGCACAGATTCCATGCACGGACGCGATGGAACAGATGCCACAGCTTTTTCAGACATTCGTAGCGATCTTCCGGGTCGTGCGCTTCATAATAAGTACCCATCGTGTAATCAAACAGTCCGGGCGAGTCGTTGTCGATGAAGCTGTATGCCAGCCAGAAAAACTGACACGCTTCAAAGAAATCCCGCGGCGTATTCTGCGGAATATTTTCCAGTGCGGAGATGATACGCTTTAAGATGACCGCGTCTTTTTCATCTGCTGTCGGCAGCATTTCGACGGCGAGTTTTCTGTACCGTTCGGCAAGAATTTCGATCGTGGAAAGCGCCACCTCCAGCGAACGGTAAAAGCCCTCTTTTTCGATATGTATCTTTCGGAACAGATTGATTTTTTCACGGATACCGTTTGTACCCAGACGCAGGAGCATTTCATAGTCGGGGTTCGCGTGACCGCCGCCCGCGCCCCAGCAGGCATTGGCACGGCGCAGCTTATGCTGCAGCGGGTTCATGGAATCTCCCATCAGCTGATGTGTGCGGATCGGCGCAAACTGATCGTACAGCTTGTCGATTTCATCGCTCAGCTCCGGGAAACGCTCCTTTTGTTCCGCGCACGTATCGGGATGAGATTTGATACCGCCGCCGCGGGAATAACTGATGCCCTCGTTCGGGTAATCACAGCCGGGTCCCACGAACCAGTCGTTGGGATCAATCGTCAGCTCCACAGTCTCCACCAGCCGCTTGTTGCCGCAGGCAATCCGGAAATTGCGTTCATATGCCGGGTCAATGTCCTGTACATCCGCTTCCAGAAAGCCGAATGCAAAGGGTTCGATTTCTCTGAGTGTCATTTTATTGCACCTCCGCAGTTGATAATCTATTATAGCACATCCATTATCAAACGAAAAGATATATTTCAAAAATATTCCGCAAAATGTCTGCATAAATCGTTTGACGAACTGAAAAGTGTGTGTTATACTGATACTGATTTAATATCGGATAGTTTACGGAGAAATCAACATGGATCCTGTTTTGATCGCTGCAATCTGCATCGGCGTGCTGCTCATTTTGAATACGGTACTGCTGATCGTACTTTTAACCGGCAAAAAAGAGCATGCGCCGTCCTCGGAAAAGTTAGCGGTGCTTGCCGACCGTCTGTCACAGACGGGAGCAAATGTCTCTGCGGAATTTGCACGCAGCCGTCGGGAACAGGCGGAATTTCAGAGTCTGATGCGCGCCGAAACGCGGGACGAACTGAACGCGATGGCGCAGCGGATCGACGCCATGCGCACGGACAATTACGAACAGATGCAGCGCATCGGCAGGATCGTGTCCGACTCCGTCATGCAGATGCAGACGAGCAACGAGAAGAAGCTCGACGAAATGCGTGCCACGGTGGACGAAAAACTGACTGCCACACTCGGTACCCGACTGGACGCTTCGTTCCGTACCGTTTCGCAGCAGCTCGAAAGCGTCTACAAATCGCTCGGCGAAATGAAGGAGCTGTCCGGCGGCGTAACGGACAATGTCACCGCGCTGAACCGTATTCTGACCAACGTTAAAGCCCGCGGCACATGGGCGGAGGTGCAGCTGCGTGCCGTGCTCGACCAGACGATCCCGGGCATGTACGTAGAAAATTTCGCGCCGGATATTCTCTCGCGGGAACGTGTGGAATTTGCCGTGCGTATTCCGTCCGCAGACGGTCAGAATGCCTGTCTGCCCATTGACTCCAAATTTCCGATGGAGGATTACGTCCGCTACTGCACCTACGCCGAGTCCGGCAACGCGGAGGCTGCTGCCGCCGCACGCAGAGCGCTGGAGGGCGTTGTCTATAACGAAGCAAAAGCCGTTTCCAAATATATCCGCGTGCCGCAGACCACGCCGTTTGCCGTGCTGTATCTGGCAACGGAAGGACTGTATGCGGAAATTCTGTCGTCCCGTTCCGGCATTGCGGAACGTGTACAGCGGGAGCTGGGCGTCATGATTGCGGGACCGTCTACGGTCACTGCCCTGCTCACCTCTTTGTCGATGGGCTTCCGTGCCGTCGCAGTCAATGAAAAAGCCAACGAGGTACGTCTGCTGCTGGCAGCCGCAAGACAGCAGTACGCCAAATTCGGAGACGTGCTGCAAAAAGCGCGCAAAAAGATTGACGAAGCCGGACGCTCGCTGGATGAGGCGCAGGACCGCAACCGCATCATTGCCGGAAAGCTCCGCGGTATGGAGGAAATCCCCGGCGGGGAAGCCGCATCAATACTGGGAATTGACGAAACAGATTGATATACAGATTCAGGAAGGAAGGGTCACGGATGCTCAAACACAAGGACATTCTCGACAAAATGACGCTTGAAGAAAAAGCCGCCCTTTGTGACGGTGCGGACTTCTGGCACTTAAAATCCATAGAACGTTTGGGACTTTCGCAGATCATGGTCTGCGACGGTCCGCACGGACTGCGCAAGCAGGATGCCGAACATAAGAACGGGATCGGTCTGGGCAATTCTGTCCCTGCGACCTGCTTCCCCACCGCCTGCACAACTGCCTGTTCCTGGGATCCCGATCTGCTGCGGGAAATGGGCGCGGCACTCGGCGAACGCTGCCTTGCGGAAAATGTTTCCGTTCTGTTGGGTCCCGGCGCCAACATGAAGCGCTCCCCGCTCTGCGGCAGAAATTTTGAGTACTTCTCCGAGGATCCCGTTCTCGCCGGCGAAATGGCGGCGGCATGGATCGAGGGTGTACAGTCCAAGGGCGTCGGCGCCTCGCTCAAGCATTTTGCCGCCAACAGTCAGGAAACCCGCCGCATGACCGTCAGCTCCGTCGTGGACGAACGGGCACTGCGCGAAATCTATCTGACCGCTTTTGAAAAGGCAGTCAAAAAAGCGCGTCCGTGGACGGTGATGAACGCCTACAACCGTCTCAACGGTACATACTGCTCCGAAAATGCGTGGCTCGAAACACAGGTGCTGCGCAGGGAATGGGGCTTCGACGGCGTAGTCGTTTCCGACTGGGGTGCAGTTAACGACCGCGTTGCCGGACTCAAAGCCGGCAATGATCTCGAAATGCCGTCCTCTGCAGGTGTCAATTCCAAGCGCATTACCGATGCGATCCTTTCCGGTGCACTTTCCGAGGACGTTCTCAACACTGCCGTCGATCGTCTGATCGATCTGATCCTGCGCGCAAACGCCAATAAAAAAGCCGACTGCACCGCAGACAATGCCGCGCAGCACAAGCTGGCACGAAAGATCGCGGGGCAGTCCATGGTTCTTTTGAAAAATGAGGAAAACATTCTGCCGCTTCGCAAGGACGCGCGCATTGCCGTCATCGGCGAAATGGCGAAAAAGCCGCGCTATCAGGGCGCCGGCAGTTCTTTAATCAATCCCATTCATGTGGATAATGCCCTGAACAGTCTGCGGGAAGCAGGGTACGACGTTCTGTATGCCCGCGGCTACAATGCAGGCGGCGCCGCCGATCCGGAGCTTCTCCACGAAGCGCATCTCACCGCTTCCCGTGCGGATATTGCGGTGGTGTTCGTGGGACTGACGGACGACTTTGAGTCCGAGGGCTTTGACCGGGCGCACATGTCCATACCCCGTGCGCACAACACGCTCGTGCGTGTCGTTTCCGAAGCGAACCCCAATACGGTCGTTGTGCTTGCCGGCGGTGCGCCGGTCACGATCCCGTGGGTAGAAAACGTCAAGGGTATCCTCAACAGCTACCTCGGCGGCGAAGCAGGCGCTGCTGCCGTCGCGGATATTCTCTGCGGTGCGGTCAATCCGTCCGGCAAGCTCGCCGAAACATACCCCGTCTGCGAACACAGTGTACCGTGCATCGAAAACTTTCCCGGCAATCCCGCCACGGTCGAGTACCGCGAAAGTATCTACATCGGTTACCGCTACTACGAAAAGGCGCAGAAAAAAGTCCGTTTCCCATTCGGCTTCGGACTTTCCTACACGCAGTTCCGCTACTCCGATCTGCAGTTCGACCGCAAAGAATTTGCCGACAATGAACGGCTGACGCTTTCCTTCCGCATCAAAAATACCGGTGACCTGGACGGTGCGGAGATCGCGCAGATCTATGTTGCCGATCCCGAAAGCACGGTCTTCCGTCCGGTCAAGGAACTGAAGGCGTTCAAGAAAGTGTTCCTGAAGGCGGGCGAGGAAAAGCGCATCACCATGACGCTCGGCAAACGCGCGTTCGCCTACTATAACACGCTGATCCACGACTGGCACGTGGAAAGCGGCAATTTTGAAATTCTGGTCGGCGCGTCCAGTGCGGATATTCGTCTGCGTGAAACGGTATACATTCGCTCCACCAATCCCGATGCACCGATTCCCGACTACCGCGAAACCGCACCCGCTTACTATACTGCCGATGTGCAGCACGTTCCCGCCGAACAGTTTGAGGCGGTTCTCGGCTGCAAGCTGCCCGACCCAAACCGTACCGAAGCGCGTGTCGGCATCGGCAGCAGCCTGGAGGACGCACAGAACACCAAATGGGGCGGCAGAATCAACAAGGTCATCGGTGCCGTCACCAAGGTCGTGGACAAATCCAATACCGGTATGGCGGCGGCTGTCGCCACGCAAACGCCCATCCGCAATTTCGTCTCCATGAGCGGCGGATTGTTCAGCGAGGACATGGCGGACGGCTTTTTGCAAATCCTCAACGACGATAAACCGCTGGAGGGCGTGGGCAAGATCGCCAAGGGCGTACCCAATGCCGTCAAAAATCTCGGCGCTTTCTTAAAATCCATCTGATTTACGGAGGACAATTTCATGCGTAAGACTATCCGATCTCTGCTGTCCGTGCTGCTTTGCGCGGCGATGCTGCTTTCCTCGGTCTGCACGGCATTTGCCGTCCCCGAAAAGGCACCGCTGCAGGCAGGTCTTATTTCGGACATTCACTATTTCGGCAAAACCTGCGCCGGCAATTATTCGCAGGCATTCCTGACCTTTGCGGAAAAGAACGCCAATGAGCGGTACGAAACACCTGCGCTTCTGGAATCCGCGCTCGCGGCACTCACCGAACACGCCAGGGAAAACGGCATGAAGTATGTATTCATTCCCGGAGACATGACCGCCAACGGGGAATACGACAATCATGCGGAGCTGGCGGCACGTCTGGAGCAGTTCGAGGCGGACACCGGTATACAGGTGATCGTAACCAACGGCAACCACGACATCAACAATTACAACGGCTTCACCTTTGAAAACGGCAAAAAAGAAAAGGCGCGCATCACCACCCCCGAGGATTTCCGGGAGATCTACAAAAATCTCGGCTACGATCTTGCGTACCATACCTATACACCAAAAACCGGCAAGGCAGGCGGACTTTCCTATTCCGTACAGCTTGACGGCGGCTACCGTCTTCTGGTTCTGGACGTCAACAAGTATTCCGCCGATGCCACCGACAGCGGCGAGGACTCCCACCAGACGGAGGGCGCGATCTCCGACGGGCTGATGGAGTGGGCACTGGATGAGATCGCCGACGCCAAAGCACACGGCGAAACGCCTATCGGCATGGAGCATCACAGCATCGTACAGCATTTCGACCTGCAAAACTCCCTGTTCAAGGCATTCCTTGTGGACGACTGGCAGGAATGCGCCGAAACGTTCGCGGACGCGGGACTTGCGATGATGTTCACTGGTCACATGCATGACACGAGCATCACCGACTGGGTATCCGACGACGGCAATGTGATCTACGATGTCAGCTCTCCTTCGCTGACCATGTTCCCCAACTATTTCCGCGAGATCCGCTTCGACAATACCGGCGACACCTTCTCTGCCAACGTGCAGACCTTTGATGTGGACTGCGTTCTGCCCGTTACGGTCGGGGACAAAACCTACGACGTACCGTTCAGCCGCAGCTTCTCCTTCGACAAAACCTTCGACAGCAGCAGTGTATACGACCTTGCCATGCGGTATCTGTCCGAAACGCTGGACGGCTTTTTAGATGCCGTGGAGCGTGAAGGCTCCATTGTGAGCGCGCTCAAAACCAGATTCGGTCTGGATCTGGAATCGCTTATCGGACAGTATGTCGATATTCGACTGGGCAGCATCGGCATTTTCACAACAGAAAATGTCATGAGCTTCCTGGACGATCTTGACAAGCAATTACAGGAAAAAGTTCTGATCGACCGTGAAAATGTTTATGCGCTCGTTCGGGACATTTTACAGCGCATTTCCGATCTGCAGGTATCCGATCTGCCGTGCACCAAATACATCGACACCTACGGCTTCGGCGATCCGAACAAACCCGGCACCTTCGGTGATGCCGCATACAGTGTGCTTGTCACGCTCTACGCCGCCAACCAGACCATCGAAGACGACCCGTTCCTGCAGGATGTGCTGGACTTTTTTGAAAACCGTCAGGGCGCAAACGCGCTGTGGGATATGCTGTACGATCTGCTCCTCAACGATCTTGTACAGGATAAGCTGCTCGGACATCTCGATTTCAACATCGATACGCTGTTCCCGTGCGGTACGCTCGGTCATATCTCTATGACGCTGTTCGACAACTTCCTGTCGCTGATCTTCCGCGGGGACAAGAGCTATACCAATGTCATCAATTCCGTTCTGGGGCTGGGCATCATCCCCGATATGGACAGCATCAACGGTATCGCGGATTACTTCATTGAAGAATATATAACGCAAAGTCAGCTCGACTCCATCGGTCATACCTTTGCTTCCATGATCGGAGATCTGC
>R27__coassemble_1159_pt1 | contig 12907 bp, 12 predicted proteins | sample R27__metabat2_high_PE_029 | metagenome-assembled genome bin R27
TTTTCTGTCTGTTCAATAGAAAATGAAAATATGATTTACAAATTTATCCTTCTATGGTAAAATGACCGAAAGGAGGGATGCAGATGAAGCGATATCTTTCGGCGGAAACGGAGCGCGTGTGTGCCGTTCTCGAGCAGCACGGTGAAGCAAAGCTCTCCAAACTGTTCCGAAACTGCTATGTCAACACATTTGAAACAACTACGAAGCAGCTTTCAGACGGCACAACATATATATTCACCGGTGATATTCCCGCCATGTGGCTGCGCGATTCCACCGCACAAGTACACCAGTATCTTCCGCTTGCAGCTAAAAACAGTGCAGTTGCGGATATTCTGCAGGGACTGCTGCGCAGGCAGATGCAGTGTATTCTGTACGATCCGTATGCCAATGCATTCAATGAAACAGAAAACGGCTGCGGACATGTAAAAGATTTTCCCCGGCAAAAGCCGATGATCTGGGAACGTAAATACGAGATCGACTCACTGTGTTTTCCGCTTCAGCTTTGTTACGAGTTTTGGAAATCAACCGGCAGAACGGATTTTCTCACAGACGGTTTATATCTGCAAACGGTGCAGACGGTACTTGCACTTTGGAAAACAGAGCAGCATCACACTGAAAATTCGCCGTACCGTTTTATCCGTGAGAATTGCCCGACGACCGATACACTGCAAAATAACGGATTGGGAACGGCTGTTAGCTATACGGGCATGACATGGTCCGGTTTCCGCCCGAGTGACGACGCCTGCGTGTACGGGTATCTGATCCCGTCCAACCTGTTTGCCGTCACTGTACTGCGCGGTGTTGCCGAGATTGCGGAGAGCGTACTGCATAATACAGCGATTCAGGACAGTGCCGTACAGCTCGGTGGGGAGATCGAAACAGGCGTACGCAAATACGGTATTGTGGAATATAAGAATTTCGGAAAAATCTATGCCTACGAAACGGACGGCTTCGGACACTATAACTTTATGGACGACTCAAATGTACCGAGTCTGCTGTCCATTCCGTATTTCGGGTATTGCGCCACAGATGATCCGATTTATCGCAATACGCGACGTTTTATACTCAGCAAGTCCAATCCCTATTATTATGAGGGGAAAGTACTCAAGGGTACCGGCAGCCCGCATACGCCCGAAGGATACGTCTGGCATATCGGACTTGCATTGCAGGGACTGACGGCGGAAACGATCGAAGAAAAACGCGCCGTATTAAAGATGCTGGCGATTTCCGATGCGGATACGGGCTATATGCACGAGGGCGTCTGTGCGGATAATCCAAGTTCTTTTACAAGACCGTGGTTTGCATGGGCAAATTCCATATGCAGCGAATTGATTCTGCAATACGCAGAATATCTGGAGGAGAATACATGATGATTACAGACTATACAAACCTTTCGATTTGTGCTGTATCGGCTGTGGAGCAGCAGGCGGCAGCGTTGTTTGCTGCAGAGATCGAACGGCGTACAGGCAAAGCTCCGACGACTGCGCAGACAGCCGAAGCGCCCTGTGTTGTTTTCAAGCAGGACGCTTCCATGGAAAACAAAGATGCCTTTACGATCACCGTAACAGACGGGGTTCTTCAGATTAACGGGCAGGGGATCCGCGCACTGATCTATGGCTATTCGCTGTTCCTGCGCAAGACGGAATACAGGGACAGCAGGATCACGCTTGTGCGTGCCATTGAGGGCGAATATACGCCAGAAATGACGATCCGCGGACATCAGCTCGGCTACCGTGTCTGCAACAACACCTACGACGCATGGAGCTTAGAGGACTACAATCGCTATTATCTGGACATGATGATGTTCGGCAGCAACACGTTCGATCATATTCCGGCAGGTGGCGACAGATATAAGCGCAATGACCTGATGCAGTACGATGCGGATTTCCTCTGCATCGAAGCATGTAAGCTTGCGGACGCACTTGATCTGGATGTGTCGCTCTGGTACCCGAACGATGACTTACCGCTGGAGGAATCCGTGCGTATCCGGGAAGAATTTTTCAAAAAGTGTCCGCGACTGAATGTTGTATTTCCTCCCGGCGGCGATCCGGGTGAATTCCCTGGTAGCGTTTTCGTCGAGCGCGTACGTGCCATTTCCAGGGCATTGAAGGCAATTTGCCCCGATGCCGAAATGTGGCCGTCCGCACAGGCACCGCATTCCCAGCCGACATGGGGCGAGGATTTTATCGAGGAAATGGAAAAACTGCCGACGGAGATCGACGGCGTGATCACGGGACCCAACCGCGCATTTCCGATCGATATTCTGCGCAGAAAGCTGCCGAAGGAATATCCGATCCGTCTGTATCCCGATATTACACACAATGTCCGTTGTGAGTATCCCGTTCACGCTCTGCGTGACGACTGGCACTATGCATGGGCGTCCGCGCTTTCCCGTGAAAGCATCAATCCGCGTCCCGAAGAATACCGGCTCTAGCACCGTGTGACGCGGCAGTATATTTGCGGCTCTGTCAGTTAATCCGAGGGGGGCATTGATGACCTGAATAAACTGGTCTGGGCGGATATGGACTGGTCGGGCGATGTGGAGCTGCAGGAAACGCTGCTGGATTATGCACGCGCCTTTATCTGGCAGGCACCTGCGGAAAAAATCGCGGACGGCATCTATGGCTTGGAACGCAACTGGGAAGGAGATCCTGCAGAAAATCCGCATATCGAATCCACACTGTCCGTATTTGCACAGCTTGCCGAAGCAACGCCTGCACTTTTGGAAAACTGGCGCTTCTGCCAGCTCTATTTCCGTGCCTGCTGCGATACGCTGGTTTGCCGCCGCCGTAAATTTGAACTGGATCTGCTGCGCAGGGCGAAGGATTTCCTGCGCAGGACGGACATTGAAAATGCCGTCAAAGTTCTGCAAACGGCTTATCCCGCGTCCTATACAGTGCTGCGCGGCACAATCGACGACCTTGCCGAACGACTGTATAAGCTGATCGGAATGCAGCTGGATGTGGCACATTACGGTGCATCTGCATGGGATCGCGGCGCCACTCTGGAAACGATCGACCAGCCTGTTACAGACAGAGCCTTCTACCTCAACCGGCTGGAATATGCGCAAGCACTGCCGGAGAATGAAAGAAAGTCTTTCATTGACGGACTTCTGAACCGCAACAAGGTGCGCAAGGATGAATACTATTTCTCCTTTGCCGAGCATGGATTTGACGTATTGGGTGAGCCGCAGACAGCGGATTTCTATATGGATTTCCAAGGGGACAGTCCCAGAACCAACGACGGCAGTATCCCTATGTGTCAGCTTAAGCTGTTCGACCACTTCAACTTCCGCTGCAAACTCGCCGGTATGATCCCGGGTCAGGATTACAAGCTGCGCGTTTCGTATTCCTCATCCAGAACGCCGTCCGTGACCGAACACAAGGTTTCTCTCGACGGAAAAACCATCTACTGTGGACCGCAATACGGCGGAGAACGGGACGAGGCTTTTGACAAAGCGTATCTTGCACCCGATACGGAAACGGCAACGTATCTGCTGCCGGCAGAATATTTCCAGAATGGCTGTGCGGAACTGATCATCGAGGAACCGACAGTCGGCATGATGCTCAGTGAATTTTGGGTGCTTCGTGCATAAATATCCAAATTTTACTTGACAAACAAGTAAAAATACATTATATTGTAAAACAGTTTAAATAGGCGGTGATTGAGATGGAATATTCTAAATATACGCATGAGGAGCTTGCAGAGCGGATCGCGGAATTGAAGCAGAAATATACCGATTATCAGCAGATGAACCTGAACCTCAACATGGCACGCGGTAAGCCCGGCAATGCGCAGCTTGCACTGTCCGACGGTCTGCTGACGGCAATTTTACCCGACAGTGCCATGCAGGGTACCGATAAGATCGAAGTGCGCAACTACGGGCTTCTGACGGGTCTTACCGAGCTCAAGCAGCTTTTTGCCAATCTTTTGGGCGTGCAAAAGGAAAATGTCATCATCGGCGGCAGCTCCAGCCTGAATCTGATGTTCGACTATATCAGCCAGTGCATGACGCACGGTGTCTGCGGCGGCACTCCGTGGTTCGGACAGAAGATCAAGTTCCTGTGTCCGGTACCCGGATATGATCGGCACTTCGGCATTCTGGAATATTTCGGTATTGAAATGCTTCCCGTGCAGATGTCCGAGAGCGGCCCCGACATGGATGCCATTGAAGCCTATGTCAAGAACGCCGATGTCAAGGGCATGTTCTGCGTTCCCAAGTACTCCAATCCGGGGGGCGTGACTTTTGCCGCTGAACCGGTGGAACGTATCGCCGCACTGAAGCCTGCTGCAGTGGATTTCCGCATTCTCTGGGACAATGCCTATGCCATTCATGATGTTTCGGATACACCCGATACGCTTTCGGAAATTTTCACGGCGTGTAAAAAATACGGTACCGAGGACCACATTATCGAGGTCGCTTCCTTTGCAAAGGTTACATATCCCGGTTCCTGCGTGTCGTGTATCATCGCTTCCGAAAAGAATCTGGCGCAGATCGAAAAGCGTCTGGCTTTCCAGATCATCAGCTATGACAAGGTCAATCAACTCCGCCATCTGAACTTCTTCAAGGACGCAGACGGCGTACGTGCGCACATGGCAAAGCACGCGCAAATTCTTAAACCGAAGTTTGCCGCCGTGCTGGACAGCTTTGAAAAGAACCTTTCCGGCAAGGGCATTGCCGCATGGACCAAACCGAACGGCGGTTACTTCATCAGTCTTGACGTGTTGGACGGATGCGCCAAACGGATCGTTGCGCTCTGCAAGGATGCAGGCGTTGTACTGACCGGTGCAGGTGCAACCTATCCGTATAAGCAGGATCCGCGTGACCGCAATATCCGTATCGCGCCGACTTTCCCGTCACCCGAGGAGCTTTCCAAAGCCATGGAGGTTCTTTGCGTCTGCGTCGAGCTTGCCTGCGCGGAAAAACTTTACGAAAAATAATTTCAGGCAGTTTCACAGGAATTGCCGTAGCTGCAGGACGTCTATTTTTCAGTCGTTTTGTTATACTAATTATCGCAGTACTGCGTACAACAGATTGCAGAATGCAAAGATTGTATCCGCAATCTGTTGTATTTTTTTGTAAATTTACACAAAAGTGAAAAAAAACTTTAGCAAATCTTTACTTTTGCGCAAGTCAATGATATAATATATTGAAAATTGTGTCTTTGTCACGATTCATATGCATTTCAACCTTTACCATAGATCAACCTCAAACATAGGAAGTGAGCCGTGTGGATAAACTGATAATCAACGGCGGGAACCGTCTGAATGGCAAAATCGACATCAGCGGTGCCAAAAATGCCGCATTGGCAATCATCCCTGGTGCAATTCTCGCACAGGATGTCTGCCGCATTGAAAATATTCCCAACATCAGCGATGTTGCGATCATGATAAAAATTCTGCAGGAGCTGGGTGCGTCGGTGCGCAGCGTCAACAAAAATACCGTTGAGATTGACTCCCGCAACGTGCAGTTCTATACCGTGCCTTACGATATGACCAAGCATCTGCGCGCGTCCTATTATTTCATCGGTGCGCTGCTCGGCAGATTCGGCAAGGCAAAGGTCGCCATGCCCGGCGGATGCAATTTCGGCGGCGTTCGTCCGATCGACCAGCACGTCAAGGGCTTTGAAGCGCTTGGCGCTGTGGTGACAATCGAAGAAAACGCCATTGTCAACGCACAGTCCGAAGGGCTGATCGGCAACTCCATTTACCTCGATACGGTTTCCGTCGGAGCAACGATCAACATCATGCTTGCCGCTGCACGGGCAAAAGGGCTGACGGTGATCGAAAATGCGGCAAAGGAGCCGCATATCGTTGACCTTGCAAACTTCCTGAACTCTATGGGTGCGGATATTCGCGGTGCAGGTACCGATGTTATCAAGATTCGCGGTACCGAAAACCTGCACGGCTGCACCTATTCCATCATTCCCGACCAAATCGAAGCGGGTACCTATATGGTTGCTGCCGCTGCTGCCGGCGGTGAGGTACTCATCAATAACGTCATCCCGAAGCATATGGAGTCCATTACGGCGAAACTCGTTGAATGTGGGATCGAAGTCGAAGAATTTGACGACAGTATCCTGATTAAGTCCGATCGCAGACCGACGCGCTGCAACATCAAAACCATGCCGCATCCGGGTTTCCCGACCGATATGCAGCCGCAAATGGCGGTTCTGCTTGCCATTGCCGAAGGGACAAGCATTATTAACGAGAGCATCTGGGACAGCCGTTTCCGCTACGTTGAGCAGCTTTCCAGAATGGGTGCCACGATCAAAGTGGACGGAAAAATCGCCGTAATTGAAGGTGTACCGCAGCTCAAGGGCGCACCCGTCAAGGCAGATGATCTGCGTGCAGGTGCGGCTATGATTATTGCCGGACTTGTGGCAAACGGGACCACGGAGGTCGAAAACGTGATTTATATTGATCGCGGCTACGAGGACATTGTGGGCAAGCTGCGTAATGTCGGCGCAGATATCAAACGTGTGCGTGTTGTAGAAACCGCAGCACAGGTCTCTTAAACGGAAAGGCGGGGGAATCCCGCCTTTTTCTGAGTTCTTGAATCAGCGGGGTAAAAATGGCAAGATTTTGTTCTTTATTTTCCTCCAGCAGGGGAAACTGTACATACATCGGTTCGGCAAACGGCGGTATTCTGATCGACTGCGGCGTCAGTGCCAAAAAAATTCGGGAGTCGCTGAACGAAATCGGTGTATCGCCGGAGGAAATTCACGCGATATTTGTGACGCATGAGCATACCGACCACGTGTCGGGTCTGCGCGTGTTTGCATCTGCACACCGCATTCCCGTCTATGCATCCGGCGGCACCCTCCGCGCCATGGACGAAATGCAGGTGCTGAACGGAAAGTTCACAGCTGCTCCGATTGAAAAGCGCGGACTGGAATGTGCGGGCATGTATATCCGTCCGTTTCGTCTCTCACACGATGCCCGTGAGCCGTTCGGTTATCGGGTACAGACGGAGGACGGCAGATGTATCTGCGTGGCAACGGATACAGGTATTGTGACCGATGAGGTGTTGTCCGCGATCACCGGCAGTGATTTGGTTCTCCTCGAATCCAACCACGATATCGGAATGCTGCAAAACGGACCGTACCCGTATGCGACAAAACGCAGGATTTTATCTGACCTCGGGCATCTGTGCAACGAAGCCTGTGCGGAAACTGCCGTGAATCTCCTGGAAAACGGGACGACGCGGTTTTGCCTTGCCCATTTAAGCAAAGAAAATAACATGCCGCGGCTTGCGTATCAGGTGACCTGTTCCGAAATGCAGATGAACGGTGCCGTAGAGGGTTCGGATTATCTGCTTTCCGTCGCAGGCGGCGATCCGGAGATGATACTGCTATGATGCCTGTCCGTCTGCTCGTACTCGGCAAGCTTAAGGAGAGTTATCTGCGCGATGCCTGTGCTGAGTATACAAAGCGTCTTCAGGCATTTTGCCGCTTGCAGGTCGTGGAGCTGACGCCGCAGCGTCTGCCGGAGAATCCATCTTCTTCGCAGATCACAGACGCGCTCGAAAAAGAAGCGCAGGAGATCTGTCGGCAGATTCCGCAGGGCGCAAAGGTGTTCGCGCTGTGCATTGAAGGAAAAATGTTTTCCTCCGAGCAGTTCAGCGCACTGCTGGATAAAACAGCGGTGGACGGTACGGGTACCGTCGTACTGATAATCGGCAGCTCATTCGGTCTTTCGGACAGCATAAAGCAGCTTGCGCAGGTGCGTCTTTCCATGAGTCCGATGACGTTCCCGCATCAGCTCGCGCGTGTCATGCTGCTCGAACAGCTTTACCGTGCCTTTCAAATCAGCAGCGGCGGCAAATATCATAAATAGTATAGACAGCAGAAAGGAAAACAATCATGGAACTGTACGATGCTTTTTCTGCCGGTGTCGAGACAGGCGGTCTTATCAATACCACGCAGATTCGTGCATTGATCTGTTATCTGATCCGCAATCTGGATTATCCGTTATCCGGTGAACAGATCCGTGAAGTATTGCAGGAGCAGGAAATCGCCAATTATTTTGATGTCAGTGAATCTCTGACGGAGCTTCTACGCAGCGGGATCATCACCGCCGAATATAACGAAACAGAAGAAGAATTATATCTGACCAAAACCGGCGAGGAAGCCGTGCGGGAGCTTACGCATGAGATCCCCAAAACCATTCGGGAAAAGGCGCTTTCCGCTGCTTTGGAAATGGCTGCAAAGGCCCGCAACGCCAAACAGAATGATATTCTTATCGAACCCAGCGGCAGCGGTTATAATGTCACCTTTTTTGTCGGAGACCACGACGATTTACTCATGCGCTTAACGGTTTACGCTGCGGATATGCAGCAGGCAAACCGTATGAAAAATAACTTTATTAAAGATCCCGTACAAATCTATTCACAAATCTTAGCATCATTGATTGTCTGAGGAGGAATAAAAATGGCAAAATATTCTATCGGTCTGGATTTCGGTACGCTTTCCGGCAGAGCATTGCTCGTCAACGTGGAAACCGGTGCAGAGCTTGCAACGGCGGTTTATGATTATCCCCATGCTGTCATGGATACCGCACTGCCGAGCGGTAAAAAGCTCAAGGCAGACTGGGCGTTGCAGCATCCGCAGGATTATCTGGATGTTGTCAAGACCACGATCCCGCAGGTCTTGAAAGAAGCGAATGTCTCTGCTTCCGATGTGATCGGCGTCGGCGTAGACTTTACGGCATGTACGATCCTGCCTGTACTGGCGGACGGTACGCCGCTGTGCTTTTTGGATGAATACAAGGACGAGCCCCATGCTTATGTCAAACTCTGGAAGCATCACGCCGCACAGGATCTTGCCGTGCGCATGAATGAGATCGCCGAAGAACGCGGAGAAGCGTGGCTGCAGAATTACGGCGGCAAGATCTCCTCCGAATGGGCGATCCCGAAGGTGTGGCAGGTACTGCGTGAAGCGCCGGAGATTTATGACAAGAGCGCACGCTTCATTGAGGCTGCGGACTGGATCATCTGGCAGATGACCGGCAAAGAAACACGCAACGCCTGCTGTGCGGGCTACAAAGCCATGTGGAACAAAAAGACGGGCTTCCCGTCCGACGATTTCTTCAAAGCACTTGACCCGAAGCTCGAACATGTGATCGACGAAAAATTCAGCCGCGATATTCTTCCGCTTGGTGCGAAGGCGGGCGAAATCGACGATAAGGGCGCCGCGCTTACCGGTCTTTGCACCGGCACAAGTGTTGCTGTCGGCGTTATTGACGCGCATATTTTCGTTCCGGCAGTCGGTATCCACAAGGAAGGCGAGATGCTTGCCATTATGGGTACATCTACCTGCCATATGATGCTTGGCAAGTCCGAGGTACAGGTCAAGGGCATCTGCGGTGTCGTCGAGGACGGCATCATGCCCGGGTTCTTCGGCTACGAGGCTGGACAGGGCTGCGTCGGCGATCACTTCCAGTGGTTTATTGAAAACTGTCTGCCTGCAAGCTACTATGAAGCCGCCAAGGCAGAGGGCATCAATATTCATAAATATCTGCGCAAAAAGTGCGAAAGCAAAAAGCCGGGCGAATCCGGACTTGTTGCACTGGACTGGTGGAACGGCAACCGTTCCGTGCTGGTCGATACCGACCTTACGGGCATGATGCTCGGCATGACGCTCCAGACAAAAGCTGAGGACATTTACCGCGCACTGATCGAAGCCACCGCATACGGTACACGTATGATTATCGAAACCTTCCGTGAGCAGGGTGTTCCGGTCGATGCATTCATCGCCGCGGGCGGCATTTCCCAGAAGGATCCGATGACCATGCAGATTTACGCCGATGTCATCAAAATGCCGATCAAGATCGCCGGCAGTGAACAGGGCGGCGCACTCGGCTCTGCGATCTTCGGCGCTGTTGCGGCAGGCGCAGCCAACGGCGGCTACGACGACGTGTACCGTGCGGCGGAGGTCATGGGCAAGGTCAAGGACACTGTCTATACGCCCAATCCCGAAAACAGCGCGATCTACGACGATCTGTTCGCGGAATACAAAGTCCTGCACGACTATTTCGGCAGAGGCGCCAACAACGTCATGAAGCGTCTGAAAAAGCTCGCGGCAGCCGAATAACTGATAAAAAATATCTCCCATGCTCCAAAAACGGAACATGGGAGGATTTTTTATTTCGTCAGGAAATCTACAGCCGGAGCAATATCGGGCATTTGGACGGACTCCACATCGCCGTGGTCGATCATCGGCGCTGCAGCCGGACGGATCGGCAGCTTGGCAAGTACGGGAATATCGAGATCGGCAGCCACCTTGTCAATATTGCTTTCGCCGAATACGGAAATCTTTTTGCCGCAGTCGGGACATTCCACATAGCTCATATTTTCGATAATGCCCAGTACGGGGATATTCATGAGCTTGGCCATGTTGTATGCCTTCTTGACGATCATCGTTACCAGATCCTGCGGCGTGGTGACGATCACAATGCCGTCAACCGGAAGACTTTGGAACACGGTCAGGGGAATGTCACCTGTTCCGGGCGGCATATCGACGAACATGTAGTCCACATCGTCCCATGCGACCTCCTGCCAGAACTGCTGAATAACGCCGGAAATTACGGGACCGCGCCAGACGACGGGTTGATCCTCTTTTTCCAAAAGAAGATTTACAGACATGACCTTGACGCCGGTTTGGGAGACAGCGGGCAGCATACCGCGTTCGTCCCCGACGACCTGTCCGAATAAGCCAAAGGAACGGGGGATAGACGGACCGGTCACATCGGCATCCAGTACAGCGGTCTCGAAGCCGCGTGCGCGTGTTTCAGATGCCAGCAGCGAGGTGACAAGCGACTTTCCGACACCGCCTTTGCCGCTGACAACAGCAATCACTTTCTTAACATTACTGAAAGAACCCTGCGGAAGACGCAGATCCTTTTGCTCACATTTTGAGGAGCAGTTGGCACAATCGCCGGAGCAACCCATGAGAAATCAAAACCTTTCTATAATCAATATTATTACCCAAATCAAGGGAACATGCGCAAGATAAAGAGTTAAGCTGTGCCGTCCTAAAAACGCAAGCGGCGGCACATGCGTCAGATAGGCACGTTCCGAAAGGGGACGCGCCTGCAAAACACGGCCTGCCTGTGTACCGATCAAAAAGATAAACAGATTCGGCAGGATCGGGAAATAATCGGCGGAGAAGAAATCCCTCCCGTGAAAGCCGAGCGGAAACAGATACGGAGAGGCGGTCAGCTTTTCCGGTATTGAAATTTGCAGAAACGGAACGCCGAAATACCCGCGTTCCAAGCTGCACGTACAACAGAACAGACAAAGAAAAACGACCGACCAAAGGAGCGGCGAGCCTTTGCACAGCACTTTGTGCAAAAAACCGCAAAACAGCATCGAAAACGAGAGCAGATGCAGAATGCCGAATTTATCGGCAAAATCCGTATATCCTATACGCGGCAGCAGAAACACCGTGATAACGGATATACATGCCGCTATGCCGGCGAGTTTGCATCCGTGCAGCAGAACACTGCGCGAAAACTGCGTACAGATGCCGCTGATCAGAATAAACGACGCAGCAAAGAGAAATTCGACCGGCTGAAAAAAACGGAACCACGCCGAGAAAAACGCAAAGCGCGTATAGGCGCCAAGCAGATAGAATCCGTGGTACAGCACCATGCAAAGGATGCAGAAGCCGCGAATCTCATCAAGCAGCGCAATGCGCCTTTGCTTGCTTAGCTCTGCCACAGACCGACCTTTTTCTGTACCTTGCGCAGCGTCTTGTTGGAGATATACAGCGCTTTTTCGGCGCCCTTTTTGGCACACTCACTGATATATGCCTTATCACCGGATCACACGTGCATAGTTTTCGCGCAGCGGGCGCAGCTCCTCAATAACGGCATCAGCAACGGCAGCCTTGAAATCGCCGTAGCCCTTGCCGGAAAAGTCATTTTCGATCTGTTCAAAGCTGAGACCCGTACAGCAGGAATAAATCGTCATCAGATTATTGATGCCGTCTTTGCCGTCTGCATACCGCACACTTGCTTCTGAATCCGTGACGGCACTCTTGAACTTTTTAAGAATGACGTCCGGCGTATCGAGTACGGAGATTGAAGCCTTGGGGTTGGGATCGGATTTGGACATTTTAGCAGTCGGATCCTGCAGGGACATGACTTTTGCGCCCATTTTGCCGATGAACGGTTCCGGAATCGTAAAGGTCTGTCCGTAAATACCGTTGAAGCGTTCCGCAATATTGCGTGCAAGCTCCAGATGCTGCTTCTGGTCGATACCGACCGGCACAAAATCGGACTGGTAAATCAGAATATCCGCCGCCATCAGCACCGGATAATCAAACAGACCCACATTCACATTGTCTGCATGTTTGCGGGATTTATCCTTGAACTGCGTCATACGAGACGCCTCACCGAACTGCGTATAGCAGTTGAGCAGCCACGAAAGCTCGGAATGTGTGTGCGCATGGCTTTGTACAAAGACGATGTTTTCCTCCGGCATCAGGTCAAGTGACAGCAAAAGTGCCAGTGCTTCCTGCGTCTGTTTGCGCAGCGCGGCAGGCTCAATCCGAACCGTCAGTGCGTGCAGGTCTGCCACGCCGAAAATGCAGTCATAATCCTGCGCCATTTCTTTCCAGTTTTTCAGCGCACCCAGATAGTTTCCCAACGTCGGAATGGAGGTTGGCTGAATAAGACTCAGAACCCGTTTTTTCGGTTCCTGTACAATTTGTTCCATAGTAAAAACGTCCTTTCCGTTTACATAACTCATATAGTATACCACAAAAAATTATAATTGTAAATTGTTGTTTTTTGTGGTATCATAAAAATAATGAAAAATTGGGGGCGTTGACATGCGCTTTGATGCGGTTTTATTTGATTTTGACGGGACTTTGGCGGATACAAGTGCCGGTATATTTGAGAG
>R27__coassemble_1163_pt1 | contig 12896 bp, 12 predicted proteins | sample R27__metabat2_high_PE_029 | metagenome-assembled genome bin R27
GATATAAATCGTGCAGTAGACATGGCTCTCGGCAAATCACTTGAAATAATCTTCCGGATACGGTATTCCCGATTATTTACTTTCAGATAATCCGCCAGCAGCTTTGCCTGCTGTTTTCCTTCCGGCATCAGGTCTGATTTACTCCATCCGCCGCGATATTTGTCATCATCTTTTCCATGTCTGATAAAAAACACTTTCACAGTATACTTCTCCGTGATTCTGATTTGTGTTTGGCTCGGCTGATTCGGATTTATCCCTGCATATTCCCCAGTTCCCAGAATGCGACGGCACTGGCGGCGGCGACATTCAGGGAATCGACGTTGTGCGACATGGGGATCTTGATGACATAATCACTGTCTGCGATCGTTTCGGGGTGCAGCCCGTCGCCCTCGGAACCGAGCAGCACTGCGAGCTTCGGTTCGGCGGCAAGACGCGGATCGCGGATGGAGATGCAGTCGTCGGTCAGCGCCATGGCGGCGGTTTTGAAACCGAGGGCGTGCAGCTTTTCCGTAATGCTGCCGCCTTCAAAGATCGCCCACGGGATCTGGAATACCGTACCCATACTGACGCGAATGGCGCGTCTGTATAACGGATTGCTGCACGCATCCGCCAGAATGACCGCGTCCATGTGCAGCGCGGCGGCGGAACGGAAGATTGCACCGACATTGGCGGGGTTCATCACGTTTTCCATCACGGCAACACGGCGGGCGTCCCGCACCGTTTCTTCGACGGTACGCAGCGGCGGTCTGTGCATGGCGCAGAGCATACCGCGCGTGAGCATAAAGCCCGTAAGCTGCGTCAGCACGTCAAATTCCGCCGTGAACACGGGAATATCTCCACACCGCGCAAGGATTTCTTTTGCCTGCGTCTCGATGTGCCGGCGCTCGACCAGTACCGAGATCGGCACACATCCGGCATCCAGGGCGCGTTCGATGACCTTCGGGCTTTCGCCGATGAAAACGCCGTCCTCCGGTCGGTCACGGTTGAGAAGCTGCGCTTCGGTCGCCCGTGCGTAAATGTCCAGCTCCGGTGCATAAAAGTCTGTGATCTCAATGATTTCCGGCATACTCCGCCTCCGTAAAGATTCTATTATACATTATATTTCTTTCCGCAAAGCAAGTCAACCCGTAAGCGAAAGGCGGAGATTTATTCACAGAGAAAATGCAAAAAAACACTTGATTCTTGATACAGGTTGTAGTATAATAGCCGAAATTGAATATTTTTCTATACGATGCTTGCAGGAAAGTCAAGTGATCGAGCCGAAGGAGTAACACTCTCAGGTGTTCCGCAGGGAATGAGGACTGCAAGCGGATAGAACTTTGGAGAATCTCATTTTACATGGGTGCCGAAGGTGAAAGCATTTTTATGCGAATCTCTCAGGCAAAAGGACAAAGCGAAATTTCACCCTTATAGGGGAATTTTGGGCATACCTATGTAAATGGGTATGCCTGTTTTGTTTATTCTTTTTATTTCTATAAGGAGTGAAGGTTTACTATGGAAAAAATCACGGCAATCAACGACGTCATCAACTCATTTGTCTGGGGTAAGGGCGTCTGGCTTCTGATCGCAACGGGCGTTCTGATGACGCTCCTGACGAAGTTTTTCCAGATCTCCCATCTGGGCACATGGTGGAAAAACACGATCGGCAGTCTGTTCAAGAAAGAGGTTATCGGCCACAGCAAGGAGCGCGCTTCGATTTCCCCGTTCCAGGCACTTTGTACTGCTCTGGCGGCAACGGTCGGCACAGGCAACATTGCGGGCGTTTCCGCTGCAATCTGCATCGGCGGTGCCGGCGCGGTATTCTGGATGTGGGTCGCCGCATTCTTCGGCATGATGACGAACTATTCCGAAAACGTACTCGGTATTTACTACCGCCGCAAGAACGAAAAGGGCGAGTGGTCCGGCGGTGCGATGTACTATCTGCAGGACGGTCTCGGCGGCAAGAAGGGCTTCAAGACCATCGGTAAGATCCTTGCAATCATCTTCTCCGTTTTTGCAATGCTGGCTTCCTTCGGTATCGGCAGCATGGGACAGGTCAACAAGATCGTTCTGAATGTCGAAAGTGCATTCCCGATCGACTCCCTGATGCGCAAAACGGTATTCGGTACGGCAAATCTGTATCAGGTTATTCTCGGCGTGATCATCATGATCCTTGTTGCGCTGATCGTTCTGGGCGGTTTAAAGAGGATTGCGAGCTTTGCGGAAAAGATCGTTCCGGTCATGATCGTTCTCTTTATTGTCGGCAGCTTCATCGTGATCGGCATCAACTACGCCAACATTCTTCCCGCGATCCGCGCCATTTTCGTCAACGCCTTCAAACCTGTTGCCGCACTGGGCGGCGGTGTCGGTTTCATCATCAGCACCGTTATGACGCAGGGCTTCAAGAGAGGCGTGTTCTCCAACGAAGCCGGTCTCGGTTCTTCCGTTATGGTACACTCCAACTCCAACGTCAAAGAGCCTGTCAAGCAGGGTATGTGGGGCATCTTTGAGGTGTTTGCCGATACGATGATCGTCTGCACCATGACGGCACTGGTCGTACTGACCTCCGGCGTTTACAATCTTGAAACGGGCGCGATCCTCGAAGGCACTTCGGATGCTACGCTGGTCGCCACGGCGTTCAATCAGATTTTCCCGTGGGGCGGCATCGGTGCAAAGTTTATCGCAGTGGCAATGTTTCTGTTTGCGTTCACAACTGTCCTCGGCTGGTCGCATTACGGCTCCAAGGCATGGGAATACATCTTCGGCACAAAGACGACGGTTATCTTCAAGATCATCCACTTGCTGACGACCGTGTTCGGCGCGGTGCTTTCCTCCACGCTGGCATGGGATATTTCCGATACGTTCAACGGCTTGATGATGCTGCCGAACCTGATCGGTGTTCTTGTGATGTCCGGCATGGTCATGAAGATCACCAAGAACTACATCGACCGCAAAAAGAGAGGTCTCGATGTGGAACCGATCTTCTCCTACGATCCGCAGATCCAGGCAGAGCAGGTTGCTGCACTGAAAAAAGACGGCGAATAAACCATACAACATATAAGAACAGCTCCCGACCGATCGGCCGGGAGCTTTGCTTTGCTTGCGGATTATTTGTCCAGGTTCCGCGTGCAGGGCTTGACGGTCTTGAACACTGCATCGAAACGGTTGAGTGCTTCGTCGATCACGTCGTCCGTATCGGCAAGAGACGTATACAGTCTGCTGCCGGCGAGTGTGACGATGCCGTGTGCCATGTAAGCAGCACCCATCTGCTCCATGGCGACCTTTCTGCGGAGCATTTCGGGCTTTGCCTTGAGCATGGGAATGACGGAGCTGGGCAGGAACATGGAGCTGAAATCGTAGCTCATTGCGCCGGTACATTCCAGATGGCAGATCGAGCCCTGGTTATAGACAACGAACGGGATGTTGTACTTGTCGATGAGCTTTTGCAGACCTGCGGTGAGTCTGTCACCCGCAAGACCTGCTTTTTCGCAGGCGTTCGTTTTGGCGATTTCCTGAATGGCACAGTAGCCTGCGAAGGAGGAGAGCGGATTCGCCGCGAGTGTACCGCCGACATAGGCGCGTTTCATCATGGTGCCGACGCCGGCTGCCATGCCGCTGACATACTCTCTCTTGCCGCCTACGCCGCCTGCCGAGGGATAACCGCCGGCAACGATCTTGCCGAAGATGGTGAGATCGGGAACGACGTTGAAATAACCCTGTGCGCCGCCGAGACCCATACGGAAGCCGGTAACAACTTCGTCCATGATGAACAGACAGCCGTACTTGTCGCAAAGCTCACGCACGCCCTTGTTGTAGTCGAAATCGACAGGTCTGGTGCCGCTTTCGGGACCGACAGGTTCTACGAGAACTGCCGCTGTGCCGCCGCGCAGCTTGTTGACCTTGAGCATTCTTTCAAGCATTTCCAGATCGTTGGGACGTACTTCGTCCGTGGTGCCGTACGCACTGGAGGGGATACCGTGAGATTCCAGGAAGCTTCTGGAGCCGGGGATCTTCAAGCCGTAAACCATCTGATCGGACCAGCCGTGATACGCGCCGCCAACCTTGATGATGCGCTTTGCCTTGGTCGCATTGCGCGCAACACGGATCGCAGCCATAACGGATTCCGTACCGGAACCGAGCATACGGAACATTTCGACGTTGGGCATATGCTTGTTGATCTCTTTGGCGAGCAGCAGCTCACCTTCATGGAACAGACCCGTAACGGGACCGCATTCCTTGATGAGTTCGATCGCCTTGTCGCGGACGGGCGCATAGTTGGAGCCGAGAATGGTCGGACCGCCTGCCTGCAGGAAGTCGATGTACTCGTTGCCGTCGATGTCGGTCAGATAAGCGCCGCTGGCTTTGGTGACACAGATGGGGAACGGATAGTTGAATGCAAGGTTGTGCTGTACACCGCCGGGGATATACTTCTTGGCTTCGGTGGTGATTTCCTTGGACTTGGCACAATTCTTTTCAAAATGGTCGAGAACGCGCTCCAGTTCCTCGTCCGACACGCAGTAAATCGGCTGCGAGGTCAGATACTTGAGCTTGTCGTAGATGGGCTTTGCAGGCTGCCAGTTTTGGATTGCGTAACCGTTACTCATGATTGTTTTCCTCCTGATATTGTAGATGTTGGATAAACGAATGGATTTTCCGAATGACTTCCTCCGGCGCGTCGAACGGCTCCTTGTCGGTGATCTTGCGGAAGATGAGCCCGAAATAGGCGCCGAAGATCAAAGCGGCAATGTCCTCCGGAGAGAAGTTCTTTTTCAGAGCGTCATAGCCGGACTTGCCGATCTCTGCGCTCAGCATCCGGAACACATCGGACACGGAGCTTTCCTGCTCGGAAAGAATACTGCGCACGACCAGCTCACACATCAGCGACGGATACGGACAGGTGTCCTCTGCCAGCTTCGTGAAGACTGCCTGCATATCCAGTCCGTCCTCCCGTTCGGCAGCCTTGAGAATGTCGCGGATCTCCTCGTTTGCGATCTGGGACAGCAGATCGTCCAGCGATGCAAAGTGGGAGAAAAATGTGGAGCGGGAAACATCCGCGTCCTCCGCGATATTTTCGATCGTGACATTGGAGATGCCGTTCTTTTCAAAAAGCTGTTTTGCCGAATGCATGATCGCATGGTGTGTGGTGTCTTTTTTTCGTGATCGTCGAGACTGTTCCATAGCAACGCTCCTTACAAATACAGTATAACACGGAACAAGCCCGTTGTAAAGCAGATTTTTGTACTATAGTCCAAAATTGCACAACAATCTATTTTTTGCACAAAAAGGAACGGCGTTTTTTGTGCTGTCCGCATAGAAAAACGGATACAGACAAAACCGCCACAGTGAAAAAATCGGCTCTTCCCATATACCATCCGGAATTACAAGCTCTTTTTGATTCTATCTTTCCGAACAGGAAATCCGATACGCATAAAGCCGGATTCGTTTGTCAGAATGCACCTGTGAAATCAGTGTCTGAGACAGGTCGTTCAGGCAGATTATTCCGTAAATTCCGGCATATTTTTCCTACCGATTCCGGTCAAGCCGCGCCGGATAATCTGCCGTTTGAGCTGCTGATTCGATCAAGTTTTGGCATGGCATCGCTTGACAAGCGCGGAGGGAATGGGTATAATCTTCAATGGCAACCGATTACAATTATTATGTATACGGAGGGAATTATGCTTTACATTGCAGACACAGCCGATTTGGAAGCCATCCGGCACATCAACGAATTTTACCCGCTTGCGGGCGTAACCACGAACCCGTCTATTGTATCGCGGGAGCACACCGATTTCTGGACGCTGATGCAGAACATCCGTGCGATCATCGGTCCCGAAAAAATGCTGCATATCCAGACCGTGCAGACGGATGCGGCAGGCATGATCGCCGAAGCACGCCTGCTGAAGGAAAAAATCGGCGGCTCACTTTATGTCAAAATTCCGATCGGAGAAGAGGGTCTGAAGGCAACAATGGCAATTAAAGAGCAGGGTATTGCCGGCGTTACGATGACTGCCGTTTTCACGCCGGCGCAGGCACTTATGGCAGCGACTGCCGGCGCGGATTTTGTCGCGCCGTACGTCAACCGGCTGGATAATATTCTGGGCAACGGCGTTGCTGTTGTCGCCGAGATTGCGGAGCTGTTCCGTGTGCATGATGTGCAGGACTGCCGCGTACTCGCCGCCAGCTTCAAAAATGCGCAGCAGATCCATGAATGTGCGCTTGCGGGCTGCCACAGCGTGACGATCGCACCCGATCTGTTCAAAACACTCATCAGCCATCCCACGACCGATGCCGCCGTCGCGGGCTTTTCCGCCGACTGGCAGAGCGTCTACGCGGACGGCACGATCCTGACGGTGTAAGCCCATGAAAAAGGAAGCGCTTCAAAGCGCCAAAAATGTCTATACGATAGAAAAAGAGTGCATCGAGGGTCTCGCGGAGCACTTCGATGAAGTATCGTTCTGCAAAGCGGTGGAGCTCTTAAAGGATGCGCCGCGCATCGGTACCTGCGGCTGCGGTCATTCCGGCATTATGTGTCAGCACCTGGCGCACCTGCTCTGCTGCATCGAGCAGCCGGCGCGGTTCATCTCCCCTGCGGAGGCCGTGCACGGCGGGATGGGCTTTTTGCAGCCCGGTGACGTGATGGTCTTAACCAGCCGCGGCGGCAAAACGAAAGAGCTGCTGCCGATTCTGGAGATTTGTCATAAAAAGGGTATTCATGTCATTACCGTGACCCAAAACGCCGAAAGCGAGCTTGCCAAAGGTGCGGATGTCGTTCTTTGGCAATATGTCAACCGCGAGACCGACCGCTACAACTCGCAGGGAACGACATCTTCCGTAGCGCTGTGCGTGATTTTCCACACGCTGACCACGGCATTGCTGGAGGAAACCGATTTCCGAAATGAGCAGTTTGCCGTTATTCATCCGGGCGGTGCCGTCGGTGAACGCCTAAACAATAAACAACCTTCCGTCTGACCGCGGTGCGGCAGATATTTCAAATAATAAGGAGTGCGTCAATATGGAATTCAAAGTGTTTCAAAAAGAATTAGAGCTGCAGTCCAGAGGGTGGATCCCCACCTTCCATGATGTTTCCAAGGAAGTCATCGAAATCGTACAGGCGTCCGGCATCAAAAACGGTACCGTCTGCATCGCTTCGCATCACACCACCTGTTCCGTGATGATCCAGGAGTGTTCGCACGATATTGATTCCTTCGATCTGGAGTATTTACAGCACGATCTGCTGGATATCATGCGCAAAATGATCCCCGATTTCGAAGTCGAGCATCAGTACCGTCACCCCGGTCCCATCCATGCGCAGTTCGGCCGTTATGTCGGCGAGCCGGGCGACTTTACGAGCATGAATACCGCCGGTCATCTGCGTTCCGTCTTCTTCGGCAGAAGCGAAACAATGACCATCAAGGACGGTGTGCTGGACGGCGGCGAATTTGCGCATATCTATTTCGTGGACTGGGATCATGTCCGTGCCCGCCACAGACAGCTGAATGTGACCGTCATGGGTACGACGGAGGACGTCGAAGACCGCAAGTGGAACGGCGGCGAGACCATCAACACGCTGCATAAATTCACGCCCGAGGAAATGGCGGACGATATCCACTACACTTTCCAGCAGAAGCGGTAAGCGAGGTGCCGAAATGAAGCAGACCATCCGTACGCCGTATTTTGAGATCGGCACAAAAAACTATATCTATGGCGATGATGTCCTTGCGCTTGCCAAAGCTGCGGACGCGGCAGCGGAAAAGTACGATATCGACGTCCTTTTCATCACGCCTGCCGTGGAGATCCGCCGTGTGGTCGAGAACACGAAGCATCTGATCGTCCTTGCGCCCTATATGGACACGCTGCGCCCCGGCAGAGGCATGGCGGATATTCTGCCCGAGGCTTTGAAGGCTGCCGGTGCAAAGGGCGTTGTCGTCAATCATTGTGAAAAGCCGATGTCTGTGCCGCAGATCAAGGCGACGATCGACCGTGCGAGAGAGCTGGATCTGCTCGTCTTCGCGTGCGCCGATACGATTGCCGAGGCAAAGGCGATCGCACAGCTGCATCCGGATATCATCAATCCCGAACCGTCCGAGCTGATCGGCGGTACCGGCGGCGGTGTATCCGATATGGGTTTCGTGAAGGAGTCCATCCGTGCCATCAAGGCGATTTATCCCGATATTCTTGTCGAACAGGCAGCGGGTATTACCAACGGTCAGCAGGTCTATGATTTTATCATGGCAGGCAGTGAAGCGGCCGGTGCGGCTTCGGGCATCATCAACGCCGCCGATCCGATTGCAATGGTCGATGAAATGATCGCGGCGACCCGTCGTGCCGCGGACGACTTAAAACAATAATATATACAAACAGTCTCTCTTCTGCTTCGGCACCGAGAGGCTGTTTTTGGAGGTAAAAATATATGGTTTATCGTGCGTCCTACAAGGTGCAGTCGAATGATAAGGTCTGTACCTTTCACAATGTGACGGATTTTGCCCGGGAAACACTGGAAAAATCCGGCATCAAAGAAGGCATCGTTGTTGTCTATTCCCACCACACTACCTGCGCCGTCATTACGCAGGAGGCGGCCTTTGACATGTCCATGACCGGTCTGGAGACGCTGCAGCAGGATCTCGTTGAGGTGCTTGATTCCTTTATCCCGCAGCAGCACAAAGAGGGAATGTATCTGCATCCCGGTCCGAAGGCGCTCGCCTTTGCGCTTGAGCACGATGAGGATGCGCGGGGCTGCCACAACACCGACGCGCATCTGCGTTCCTCCATCATCGGCCGCAGTGAGACGATCGTCGTTGAGAACGGCAAAATGGATCTGGGTGAATTCGGCTTTATTTATTTTATTGATTTCGATCAGACCCGTGCGCGTACACGTACGGTGCAGGTCATGGTGATGGGAGAGTAAGGTATGAAGATCGGATTTTTACCGTTATATATCGAACTGTATGATGAAGTCGTCCCGGAGATCCGGCCGCGTCTGGAACGCTTTTACGAGACGATCGCGCAGCAGATGGAGCAGCGCGGCTTTACGGTGATCCGTGCGCCGTTCTGCCGGGTGCGTCCGGAATTTGAGGCGGCGATCGAGCACTTTTCTGTCGAGAACGCACAGGTCATTGTCACGCTACACATGGCATATTCCCCTTCGCTCGAGAGCATTGACGCGCTGTGTAAAACGGAGCTGCCGATCGTTGTGCTCGATACGACCGAGACGCTTGAGTTTACCAACGTGCAGGATGACGGTGAAATTATGTTCAACCATGGCATCCACGGCGTAATGGATCTGTGCAGTATGCTCACGCGCCGCGGGAAGCCTTACGCGATAGCTGCCGGTCACTATGCGCAGTCGGATGTGCTGGACCGTGTATGCGGTCTGTGCCGTGCCGCCGTTTGTGCCGGTGCGCTGCAGAAGAGCAATGTCGGGCTGATCGGCGGCGCCTTTGACGGCATGGGTGATTTTCGTGTGTCGTATGAGGAGCTGTTTGCCCGCTTCGGTATCCGTGTATCACAGATCGACGGCAGCCGGATGCGCCGCATTTATGACAGTCTGACCGATGAAGCGGTACAGGCGGAGTATCGGGAAAACGAAAAAAATTTCATCTTCGGGGACAATGTCCTTCCGGAGGAATACGAGCTTTCCGTCCGTTCCTGTCTTGCACTGCGTCAGTATGTCCGCGAGGAAAAGCTGACTGCCTATTCCGTCAATTTCAAACAGGTCGGCAGGGACGCCTGCGGGTTGACATCCATGCCGTTCTTAGAGTGCTGTAAGGCAATGGCGAACGGTACCGGATATGCCGGTGAGGGCGATGCAATGACCGCCGCGTTTACGGGCGCTTTTTTGGAGGGCTATCCGGACGCTTCGTTTGTGGAAATTTTCTGCCCGGACTGGAAAAACGATCTGCTTTTCCTCAGCCACATGGGCGAGGTCAACTATCGGATCGCCGCAGAAAAACCGGAGATTCGCCGAGCTGCCACGAATTATTCTCCTGCCGCGTTCCCCTATGCCGGATACACGCGCATGAAAGGCGGAAAAGGCGTGTATGTCAATATCGCGCGCGGCGAAAAGGATTACCGTATGGTGCTTGCACCTGCCGCACTGGTGGATTTTGAAGAAGACAATTTTGCCGGAAGCATGCGCGGCTGGATGCGTCCCGAGGGCATGAGCACCGCCGCCTTTTTGGAGCAGCTCAGCCGCTTCGGCGCAACGCATCACAGCATCTTTGTTACCGGTGCCACCGTGGAGGAAATGTGCTTTTTCGCAAAGCTGCTGCGCCTTGAAACGGTTGTGCTCGGCGCGAGGTGATCTATGGATACGATTTATAATATCGGACTGGACATCGGTACCAGCTCCGTCAAGGGCGTTCTGATGGGCGCTTCGGCTGCGGAGCCGACCGCCGTGGTGCGCGTGCCGTTCGTGTACGACACAGACGCAAGCGGCAAAGTGGAAATCCCGTTTGACCGCTATCTCGAAAGTGTGACCCGTGCCGTTCGGGAACTGGCGGCAGCCGTTCCGGATGGCGGTCGACTGTACGCGCTCTGCGCCGGTGCCGCATCGGGCAATCTGCTGCTTCTGGATGCGGCGCATCAGCCGATCACGCCGATCATCGGCTGGCAGGACAGCCGCACGGATACGGAGGTTGCCGCTGTACTGGGTGCTGATTTTGACTATGAAGATTATTACCGCTCCACGGGCTGGGGCTTTGATCAAAAAACTTTCCCGCTGGCAACACTTTGCCGCCTGAAAATCCGAGAGCCTGCCTTGCTCAAAAGCGCCGTGTACTGCGCGATGAGCACGGAGGCAATGCTTTGGGCTTTATGCGGAAGCTGGGGAATTTCCACATCTGCCGGAACGCCCTTTTATCTGATCGACCAGCAAAGCGGTACCTATCGCACCGATCTGCTCGCGCGGTTCGGCTTTACGGAAGCTTCTGTACCGCCGGTCGTGCCGGTCGGCAGTCCGGTCGGTCGTGTTACTGCCGCGGCTGCCGCGCGTTACGGTATCCCGGAAGGGCTGACGCTCATTGCCGGTGCGTTTGATCACCCGTCGGCTGCGAGAGGCGTCGGCATCACGGAACCGGGTACGCTGCTGCTTTCCTGCGGTACCTCGTGGGTCGGTTTTTATCCGTTGAACGATCGAGAAACAGGCATTCGCAATCATATGCTGCTCGATCCGTTTCTTTCGCAGACGGGCGATGCCTGGGCGGGCATGGTCTCGCTGGCATCGGTCGCCGGCCGCATAGATGACTATATCCGGCTCTATATTGCGGACGGTGCGGAAATGTATGACGCCTTTTCAAAAGCCGCTGCCGAGAGTGGATCGGGCGCAGGCGGTCTTCGGCTGACACTGACAGCGGCAGATGATCCGGAACTGATCCGCACCTATCCGAAATGTCATATTGCACGTGCCATTATGGAATGTGTCATACGGATGCTTGACAGCGATCTGCGCCGTCTGGCAGAGGGCGGCGTCCATGACGAATCGGCTGTGATGGTCGGCGGCCCGACGGCGTGCCCGGTCTGGGCGGAGGTCATTCACGAAGTAACCGGCCTTTCGGTCACGATGCCGCACGGCGCATATGCCGGCGCCATCGGCAGTGCATCACTTTGCAGGAGGTAAACCGATGTTTCAGTTAAATTTTAACGATACGGACAAGCGCGTCTACGAAACAGAACTGCGCGACTTTTTGCCCGACCGCTTCATTGATCTGCACGCGCATATCTGGAAACGTGATTTCAAACCCTATGGCGCATCCAACGGCGGCGCGACATGGACGCATCTGGTTGCCGATGAACTGACCGGTGAAGGGCTGACCGATGCCTATCGCCGACTCTTTCCCGGCAAAACCGTGACGCCGCTGGTGTTTGGCGGGGTCGATCAGGATATTGCGCAGTGCAACCGTTATGTGATCGAGGAAGCCGAAAAATATCACTTTCCGACGCTGCTGCGCACGGATTATTCTATGACGCCGGACGATCTGGAAGCGCAGGTCGCGGCAGGCGGATTCCTCGGTCTGAAGCCGTATATCACCAACTGTCCGCCGTATATTCCCGCGTCTGAGATCCGTATTTTTGATTACCTGCCGCCGGAGCATTTAGAGACCGCGAATAAGCACGGCTGGATCGTGATGCTCCATATTCCGCGTTCCGGCAGATTGAAGGACAGCGTCAATGTCGGGCAGTTGATGGAGATCGAAAAGCGCTGGCCGAATGTCCGTCTGGTCGTGGCACATATCGGCAGAGCCTATTCCCGGCAGGATCTGGGAACCGCCTTTGACCTGCTGCGCACGACGAAAAATATGCTCTTTGATTTTACCGCCAATCTGTGCGATGACGCCATCCGCGCCTGTATCGAAGCTGTCGGGACAAAACGTCTGATGTTCGGCTCCGATCTGCCGATCACAAACATGCGCATGTACCGCATTACCGATGAAACGGGTTTCTATAAAAATGTCGTACCGCGCGGGCTGTACGGCGATGTTTCCGCCGATCCGCATATGCAGGAGAGCGATGAAACCGATATAACGCTGATGCTTTATGAGCAGCTTCGCGCTCTGCGCCGTGTTGCCGCCGATTGCCGTCTGAACGATGAACAGGTGGAGCAGATCCTCGATACAAATGCCCGGCAGCTGCTGGGACTGTAACGCGGCACCGACGACAGTCTGTGTGTATCAGACATCAAATAACCAAAGACCGATGCTCACTTTTTTCAGTGAACCTCGGTCTTCTCAATTTTGTGGGGTCGTTTTTTGCACAAATGGATATGGTGAAATTCATTGATAAACAACAACTTCTGCGTGTTTGGAATGAGAATTGGGGTTCAAATTGCGACAGGCTGACCGCCTTGACAAAATCCGGGAAATGCGGTACATTATAATGGTTCCATAGATTCAGACCAACTGCTTGAAAAAATGCGTGAATGT
>R27__coassemble_1165_pt1 | contig 12870 bp, 12 predicted proteins | sample R27__metabat2_high_PE_029 | metagenome-assembled genome bin R27
TGTTGACGATCGCTTAGAGGCGGTCTTGACCGTTGCTGTCCTTGACGTTACGGATGAGGTTCTCGTCCTTGCCGGTCTCTTTGAGGATCAGGCGAACGATCTCGATATTCGCCTTTTCGTTATTGCCGCCGATGTTGTAGATCTCGGACACTCTGCCCTGCAGCAGAACGGTGGTGATCGCCGCGCAGTGATCGCTGACGTGCAGCCAGTCGCGCACCTGCATCCCGTCCCCGTAGATCGGCAGCGGAATATCGTGCAGGCAGTTGCGGATCATCAGCGGGATCAGCTTTTCGGGGAACTGGTAAGGACCGTAATTGTTGGAGCAGCGGGTAATGTTGACCGGCAGCCCGTACGTTTCGCCGTAGGCCCGCACCAGCAGATCGGCGCTTGTCTTGGACGCAGAATAAGGACTGTTGGGAGACAGCGGCGTCGTCTCGGTAAACATGCCCGTTTTGCCGAGTGCGCCGTAAACCTCGTCGGTGGAGACCTGTAAATACTTTACGCCCTCCCGATAGGTTCGGCAGTATTTGTCGTCCGGACGGTCGCTCCAGTGACGCTTTGCACTGTCGAGCAGGACGCCCGTACCCATGATGTTGGTCGAAAGGAAAATTTCCGGCTGCGTGATGCTGCGGTCCACATGACTCTCCGCGGCAAAGTTCACCACGTAATCAATGGAGTAATTCTCAAACAGCGCATCGACAGCCGCTTTGTCACGGATGTCTCCGCGGATGAAGGTATAGCGCGGATTTGCTTCCACATCGCGCAGATTTTCGAGATTTCCCGCATAGGTCAGCGCATCGAAATTGAGTACGCGGAAATCGGGATAGTTTTGCAGAATATACCGCACATAGTTGGAACCGATGAAGCCGGCGCCGCCTGTGACAAGAATCGTTTTCATAAGCACACCCCTTTACGGGAACCGCTGAATAAATCAAGGTGTGCGATGGAGCGAGAGATTTTTGCGTCAGATTGCATAAATTTGACGCCGCCTTACTGCCGTATGGCAAGGAGGATTTGTGTAATATGACGGAAAAAGATCCGCTTCAGCGTGCGCGTTGAATTTATTCAGGGGTTCCTAAGTTGTATTATACCTTTTTCTGCGCGTTCTGTCAATTTGGGATTGCATTTTTCTTTGCGGACGTGTATACTGAATTTCGAAAATACGATATGGAGGAAATGTGCATGTTAAAGCCTTTAAAAATGCTGCCCAACCGCGTATGGAGAATTTATCTCGGCGGTCTTTTGCTGGACGCGCTGCGTGATGACGCAGGGTCGGACGGCTATTTTCCGGAGGACTGGCTCGCATCCGTCGTGGAGGCGAACAATCCCGAACGTGACGACGCCCCCGAACGGGAAGGACTCAGCCGCGTGGAAACCGAAGACGGTATCCGTTACCTCAAGGACATGATCGACGCAGACCCCGAAAACTATCTCGGCGAAGCGCATATCGCCGCGTTCGGCGTTCATTTCGGCGTACTGACGAAATTTCTCGATTCTGCGGAGCGTCTGCCCATTCAGGTACATCCCGACAAAACTGCTGCAAAAACGCTGTTCCATTCCGATTACGGCAAGACCGAAGCTTGGTACATTCTCGGCGGTCGTGAGATCGACGGAGAAGCGCCGTATATTCTGCTCGGCTTCAAGGAGGATGTCACCAAGGAGCAGCTTCGGGAGCTGTTCGACAAACAGGACATCGCCGGCATGGCGGCACTGATGCACAAGATTCCCGTGAAAGCGGGAGATGTGTTCATCATCGAGGGCGGTACACCCCACGCCATCGGTTCCGGCTGCTTCCTTCTGGAGATTCAGGAGCCGACCGACTACACGATCAGCCTTGAAAAGTGCAACACACTCGGTGAAAAGCTGCCCGATTTTCTGTGTCACATGGGACTGGGCTTCGACAAGATGTTCGACTGCTTCCACTATATCCGCCACACCGAGCCGGAGCTGCTTGCCAAATACAAGCTCGTTCCCACCGAAACGGAAGCAGATGAAAGCCACAAGCTCACCACGCTCATTTCCTATGACCGCACACCGATCTTCTCCTTAGTCCGTCTGGATGTACACGGCAGCTATATGCGTACCTGCACCGGCAAGCCCTGTGCGTTCGTCATCACCGAAGGCAGCGGCACCATCGCGGGAATCCCGGTCAAGAAGGGCGAATGTCTGTTTGTCCCCGCAAAAGCGGAAGACTTCGAGATCACCGGCGATCTTGCCATTCTCCAGTGCCTGCCCCCGAAAGCGGAATGAGGTAAAGGCATGAATACGAAAATATATGCCGAAGGACACCGCGGCTTCTGCGCGCTGTACCCCGAAAATACACTGCTCTCCTACGAAAAGGCGATTGACCTCGGCGTAGATGCGTTCGAGTTTGACATCTGGCTGTCGAAGGACAAGGTGCCCGTACTCATGCACGACGGCAACGCACGGCGCACCTGCGGCGTGAACCGTCATCTGCGGGACATGACCTATGCGGAAATCCGGCAGCTTGACCCGTGCTTTGCGGATCAGTTCGGCGATCAGTTCCGCGGACAGGTCAAGGTACCGACGCTCGAGGAGCTGCTGCAGCTTGTCACCGCCAAACGCCCCGATATGCGTCTGGGTGTGGAGATCAAGGAATACACCGAGGAAACGGCGGACATCGCCGTTCAGCTTCTCAAGACATACGGCATGTTTGAAAAGTGCTGGTTCTATGCCTTTAACGGGCGGATCATCCGGTACCTGAAAGAAAAATACAACGCCACCACAATGGGCTATCCCGATTTCCAGATGAAGGAATTTGACGGCTATGACGCCTATGACGAGATCGGTCTGACGGTCGGCATGGTGCGTTCCGAGTTATTCCCGTTCTACAAAGCCAAGGGAATGCCGATCCACGCCTATTGCGCCGATACGGAAGAAGCCGTCCGCATGTGCATGGAAAAGGGCGTGTCTCTCATTACCGCCAACGATCCGCGTCCGCTTTTGGCGTGTCTGAAATAAAAACGGAAATCTCCCTGCTTTCCGAAGAAGGCAGGGAGAAATTTGTTTTATTCGGTGAGAATCAGTCTTCGTATTTGTCTTTCAGACCCTGTTCGTCAAACAGGAACGCGGCATTCAGGAGCGTTTCGACACCCTTTTCGACGGTGTGGATATCCATATTGTCCGCAGTATCCAGACGGGTGTGGTAGTATCTTGCCGGTGCGGGATCCATGGCGGCAAGCAGAACCGCCTTCATGCCGCCCTGCGTAAGTGCTGCAGCATCGGATGAGCCGAAAAATACGGACGACAGCGGCAGATCCAGACCTGCCATTTCGGATGCCTTTTTGAGCAGTGCGACTGCCTGCTTATCGTGCTTGACGGTACCGGTCATATCCTTGTGGAACACGCCCATATACTCGAAATCACGCAGTGTATCGACTGCGATGCAGACCGTTTCGACGTCGCTGAAATCGTGCGTCTTGGCAAACACCTTGGAACCGCGCAGACCGGCTTCCTCACAGCCCATGGAAACGGCAACGACCTCCGTGTTTTCAAAGCGGATGTTGTTGAACGAAAGGAACTGCAGCACGGACATGGAAGCGAACACACCGGTCAGGTTATCGTTGGCGCCCTCAACGGCACGCTTGGGATTGTCGAAGAAATAGCCGACGATCACGACAAAGAAGCTGACGCACTCGGCGATTGTGCAGGCAAGCTGTAACTTTTCGGGCAGCTCCACGGCCAGCGTAAGGATGTCCGCGACCAGACAGATTGCAATACATGCAATGGCGCAGGCGATGATCGCGGTAACGAGTTTGGGGCCGCCGAGATAGGTAAAGCGCCATTCGTACGCGGAGTCCACATGACCGCAGAACACAATCCTGCGCTTGACTTCGCCGGAGGGCTTGCGCGTCAGAACGACGTTGCTGGAGGGCTTTTTCTTGAAGAAGCCGTCCAGAACGGGCTTATAGAATAAAAATTCCAGAACGATTACAAGAATGGCAAAAACGACCAGTGCCAATGCCGCAACACGCATTCCGAATGCGGCGACCGGAACAAAGTTCGCACCGACATACAGCGCGGCGCTGATCATCATGATGATTGCGCACAGCCACGGCCACGACATGAACGCACGCGGCGCCATGGTGAAGGGTTCTTTCTTGGCTTCGTCGGCAAACTTCGCACAATTTTCCAGAATGTAGTCCTGCGCCTTGTTCTCGTTTTCGGAACCCGAACCGCGGGGACCGATATTTTTGCAGACCTTTTTGACCTCACGTACCGTGAAGTTTGTGCTTTCACGCACCTTGGCAACGGGATTAAAATCCTGTTCCGATAATTTCATATACAAGACTCCTACACATAAATTTCAGAGCCACGACAAATGCCGCGGCTCTGCGTCATTTTTTGATTAATTTTGATTATTTGGCAAGTGCGCCGACTTCCAGCATGAAGCCGCCGATCTGTCCGCCGAATTCGGGAGCGCCGTCCATGATCAGACGACCCGCCTTAACGGCTTCGAGCATATCGTCGGTATCCAGCAGAATACCCAGTGCGCTGTCGAGACTGTTGAAGCGCAGGGTGAAGAAGGTCATCGCCTTCGTATAATTGCCTCTGCCCGCCTTGGTCAGACCTTCCTTGACGCGCATATGTGCGGAAACGCCCGGATAGCCGTCCACTGCCCATCCGTAGACACGGTCGGGACTCTTGAGCGCCCAGTCGTGGATCTCGGCATGACCGGCTTTGTTAAGCTGGCTGATGCCGGTGGAAAGCAGATAGAAGAAGCACTTGACCATGAGCTCCTTGGACTTTTTGTCCTTCGGCGGCTCGGTCGCGGAAAGCAGAGAGGACATCTTGAGCAGAACCGCGACAAACGCGGCAAACTCCTTGGCCTTGGCCGGCAGACCCTTGATCTTGCGCGGAAGCGTTTTGAGGTTCATCTTGCCCTTGAAGAAGCCGTTCATCGCTTCGATGGAGTTGAAGCCGATCTCAACATCGGGTGCATCGTGTACCGTGTCGAGCTTGACCGTCCACTCCCCGTTCTTGATGAAGAAGCAGGTGCTTCTCTTGCCGCCCTTGTATTCGGGGTCAACGGCGCTGACCTGAATGACAGCGTTCATGCCGTTGAATTTTTTCTTCAGATCCGGAACATCATTCGCTATGACCTTCATCAGCGGAAGGACAGCGTTGAAGAAAATGATGCTGGAATATACGTCTTCCTTCTTATGCATACCGTTCACTCTCCTTCTCAGACCTCGTCGTCCCAGTTATCGTCGTCGTCGTTCTTGACGCCGAGAATATTGTGGACAGCGTTGATGATGCCGTTGGAGTCGATGCCGAGGATCGACATGATGTCCTCGTGCAGACCGATGGGCGCGAACTTGTCGGGGATGCCCAGACGCTTGATCTGACAGGGCATATCGCTTTCTGCAATGACTTCCGCGACTGCAGAACCCAGACCGCCGATGATGTTGTGGTCCTCTGCGGTGATGATCTTGCCGGTTTCCTTGACAGCCTTGAGAATGGCTTCCTTGTCGATGGGCTTGATGGTGTGCATGTTCAGTACACGCACCTTGATGCCCTGGACATTTTCCAGGAACATTGCGGCCTGCAGTGCCTGGAAGGCGCAGGAGCCGGTTGCAATGACGGTCACATCACTGCCTTCGTGCAGCTCGACAGCCTTGCCGATCCGGTAGCCGTAGTCTTCGTTGGAATAGAGAACGCGGTCGAAGCCGCGGTTGATGCGGATATAGACCGGACCGTTATGCTCGTAAGCGGCACGGACTGCATTTGCCGTTTCGATACCGTCTGCGGGACAGATGACAACGAGGTTCGGCATTGCACGGGCAACGGCAAGGTCAACGATCGCGTGATGCGTGGAGCCGGCCTGACCGAAGGAGGTACCGGCATGGGTCGCAATGATCTTGCAGTTGATGTTCTGATAGCAGATGTCTGTGTGGAGCTGATCCGCACAGCGCAGGGACGCAAATACGGAGAAGGTGGACAGGAACGGGACACAGCCCGCCTTTGCCATACCTGCCGCGCAGCCGAACATGTTCTGCTCGGCGATACCGACGTTGAAGAAACGGTCGGGGAATTCTTTCTGGAAAATACCGATCTTGGTAGAGGTTGCAAGGTCAGCCGTCAAAGCGACGATCTCGGGATGCTTTCTGCCCAGCTCTGCCAAAGTATTGCCGTAGTATTCAGCGGTAGACATCGCGGTGGATTCTACTGCGGTATAAACAAATCCGCCTGCCATTTACTTCGCCTCCCTTTCAACACGCTCTACACGTTTCTTATAGTATTCCGCAAGGTCAGCCTTGCACTGCTTGTAAAGGTTTTCGTCGATGGCGCCGTAGTGCCACTTGTGGTTGCCCTCCATCATCTTGATGCCGGCACCCTTGACGGTATCGGCAAGGATGAGTACGGGATTGGTTGCCGTCAGCGCGAAGTCAATCGCGTCGCACAGCTCCTTGATGTTCTGACCGTCCACCTTCTTGACGGTGAAGCCGAATGCCGTCCACTTGTCGGCAAGGGGTTCGAGCTTCATGACGTCTTCGGTGTCGCCGTCGATCATCTTGTGGTTGCGGTCGACGATGGAGATGACGTTGGTCAGATTATAATGATTGATGGTCATGGCGGCTTCCCAGTTGGAGCCTTCGCCCAGCTCACCGTCGCCCATCAGACAGAACGTTTTGTAGGATTTGCCGAGAACTCTTGCCGCAAGTCCGGTACCGGCTGCGATCGGCAGACCGTGTCCGAGAGAACCCGTGGAAGCATCGACACCGATGACCTTGTTGGAATCCAGATGGATGCCCATCTTGGAATTGGTGTGGTTGAAGGTCTTGAGCTGTTCCTTATCGTTGAAACCGAAATCGCACAGCACGGGTGCATAGGCGATGCCTGCGTGACCCTTACTGAGGATAAAGCGGTCTCTGTCCTCCCACTTGGGATCTTCCTTGCGGATGTGCAGATCCTTGTGATACAGCACCGTGAAAATGTCAATCGAGCTCATACCGCCGCCGAGATGACCGCTGCCCGCCCAGAACGTGGTGTCCAGACAGAGGTTGCGCAGCTCGTTGGCTTTTTTCTCGAGTGCAAGCCATTCACTCTTGGATAATGACATGCTTTATTCCCTCCTTCTTTCAACCGAGCTCCGGATGATTCGCCTTGACAGCCTTGAATGCATCCTCTGCGATCTCGATCGTTCTGTTGATATCTTCGTCCGTAAGGGACGCATTGATGAAGTGGTTGTGGTGCGAAGCGAAGAATACGCCTCTGGAAACGCACTCGGCGATCCATTCCTGATGCAGGTACAGCGTATCGTCGTTGGCAATGCGCAGATAGAACAGCGACGGCATACCGGAAGCGATCAGGTCAAAGCCGTGTTCCTTACCGGCAACCTTCAGTCCGTTGATGAGCTTGGTGCCGAGCGTATCGAACAGCTGCGGCGTATTGAGCGCCTTCATCTTGTTGATCGTTGCAATACACGCTGCGAACGGGACTGAGGACAGCCAGTAGCTGCCGGTCACATTCATGCCGCTGATGGCGTTTTTGAGGTGTTCCTGACCGCAGAGCGCGGACATATTGTAGCCGTTGGCAAGTGCCTTGCAGAAGCAGATCATGTCTGCCTTGAAGCCGAAGTAATGGTCGGAGCCGGCAAGATCGAGACGGAAGCCGGCACGCACATCGTCGATGATGAGCTGGATGCCCTCGTCGTCGCAGATCTTGCGGACCTTTGCCCAGAACGCGCGGGTCATCAGCGCGTTGTCGTGGAAATTGCCGTGATCATAAGGCTGCGCGATCAGTGCCGCGATCTCGCCCTTGTTTTCCTCAACGGCCTTCTGCAGTGCGGGAATGTCGTCCCACGGAACGATGATGTTGTTGCAGACTTCCTCGGGCAGAACGCCGTTGTAGTCCTTCTTGGCCTGCCACGGAGAAATACCGTGATAGTAGCCGCTGAAGAAGATGATCTTCTTGCGGTGCGTATAGGCTCTGGCGGTCATGGCAGCGATCTGGGTGGTATCGTTGCCGTTCTTGGCAAAGTAGACCCAGTCCGCGGAAGCGACGGTATCGACCAGCAGCTCCGCACAGTCGACCATGATCTTGCCGGGAGAAGATGTGCAGTTGCCGAGCTTGAGCTGTTCCATTGCCGCGGCGTCTACATCGGGATCGTTGTAGCCGAGGACGTTGGGACCGTAGGCGCACATATAGTCGATATATTTGTTGCCGTCCACATCCCAGAAGTAGGAGCCCTGTGCGCGTTCGGAGAACAGGGGCCACTTGCTTACGGGAATGAACAGACCTTCCGCCGGGCCGAGATGACCGTAAACACCGGACGGAATGACCTTGGTTGCACGGTTAAACAGCTCGCGGCTTTTTTCGTGAGAATATTCGGGAAAAGACATCACGTAACCTCCTTATGCCAGATACAGAGCTACTCTGTCGAGTATTCTGTTCATGTTGTCAAGCATGGAAATCATGCCCTTCATCGTGATCGTACCCTCACCGATGCAGGCAAGAGAATTGACCTTGTCGTTGAACAGGTCATTGGCAAGCTGCATGGAACCGAATTCCATGATGGAACGCGGATTGTCTTCGCAGTTCTTCTTGACCGTGAGAACATGGTTCTTTGCCTGAATGATCGCCTTGGGACCGCCCTTGATGGACATCATCAGGTTGCCGTCGTCGATGTTGGATGCGCTGAACGTGCTGATCGGATCGTGGTTGCCGAGCTGCGCAATGGCTGCTGCGACGACAAAGAAGGTCAGCTTGGTGTTCAGCTCGAAGAATGCGGGATCCTTCATCGCTTCTTCTGTCGGGTGAAGCACTTCGTTCAGACGGTCTGTCAGCGTGATAAATGTTTTCAGCAGGAAGCCGATCTTGGAAAAGCCCTTGGTCGGGACAGGTGTGACGGTACCGTCGATCATACCGTTGAATTTTTCGGGAGATGAGAACGGAATACGGATGTCGCAGTCTGCGCAGCCCTCGGTCATGACACACTTTGTGCCCTCAAAGCTGAGAGTGGCTTTGGGACCGTCCTTGACATCAAAGCCGATGGATACGGGCTTGCTGCCGTCGATAATGCACTGTGCCTGCGGATCAAGATCGCAGAGGTTTTCCAGTGCGCCCAGTACGGCGAACATGTTGACATACGCTAAGGTTTTTGCATCAGTCAAAGTAAATCCTCCTCCAAAGTAGATTACTTGCATTTAAACGGATTCACTATAACACATTTCGAGAAATATTTCGACTGCTTTTAGACAAATTTGTGCAAACTGAATGTTTTGTTTCGGAATCCTTGTGCATTTTGCCCGAACGCGGTTGCATTTTTTCGGAAATTCCGCTATAATGCTCGGTAAAGAAGGTGCTTTAAATGAACAATGGATTATTCGACTGTCACGCCCACACATACCGTTCCCATGATTCCGAATGTTTGCCGCGTACGCTGTGCGAAGCCGCAGTGCAGAAAGGGCTTGCCGGACTTGCCGTCACCAACCACTGCGATCTGCATATCTGCAAAACCGCGGACGTGTTTTCGCCGCTGATCGCCTCCGACCGGGATGTTACATCCCTGCGTCCGGAGTTTGCGGATCGGCTGTATCTTATGTCCGGTGTGGAGATCGGCGAAGGGATCCTGTTTCCCGAAGAAACGCAAAAGGTCTACAAGCTTGCCGACTGGGATGTCGTCCTCGGCTCGGTGCATGTGATCCGTTACCCGAAGCAGTTTCTGCCGTACTCCGTCATGAATCTCGCGGAATTTACGGACGAAGAACTCTCCGAACTGATGTACTGCTATTTCACGGACTTGGAGGAAACCGTCGATACCGTGGATATGGACGTGCTGTGCCATCTGACCTGTCCGATGCGCTATATCGTCGGCAAATTCGGGCGGACGCTCGACCTTTCCGTCTTTTCCGGACAGATCGAAACGATCCTCCGAAAAGTGATCGATGCGGACATCGCCCTCGAGGTCAACACCTCCGGTCTCGGCACACCGTTCGGTCTGCCGATGCCCGACGCCGACATTCTTCGCCGCTACCGCGACATGGGCGGCAGAAAGCTGACGATCGGTGCCGATACGCACACGCCGCAGCGTGCGGCAAACGGATTTGATGAAGTCCTCCCGCTGCTGCAGTCCCTCGGCTTTGACACGCTGTACCGCTACGAAAAACGCACGGCGATCCCCTACTCTATATAATGCCTGCTGAACAAACCAAAATGCTATATAATTCAACCACTTAAACGCATTTTGGTTTGTTCGAAGTGCAAGGTTTTTGGGGTCATTACCGCAAAAACCTTGCACTTGCTGTGCGAACGCTTCGCACAGCAAGCAGGCATTCCAATGGGTACTGTAGCCGAAATCATAGATTTTGGCAGAAAAAGCGTTTCATAACGCTTTTTTACAAATGCCGACGGCGTGTCGGCATTTGTTCAGTAGACATTATATAAGGACAGGAGCATGTACATGACGGACATTACCGCGCTCGGTGAAATTCTGATCGACTTCGTTCCCGACGGTGCCGACCCGCAGGGCGACCTGCGCTTTATCCGCAAAGCCGGCGGCGCACCGCTGAACCTGCTCGCCTCCGCAGCCAGAGGCGGCTGCAAAACCGCGTTTATCGGCAAGGTCGGACAGGATATGTTCGGGACGTTTCTGAAGGACACGCTGCGGCGCGGCGCGATCTCCTCCATACCGGACAGCAAGGAATATGTGTTCCGCTGACCGAAAAAGACAACATACGCAAAAATCTTGCAGTTTTCGACACAATTTGCTATACTGAGCAAAATATCACAAGAAAGGCGAATCTGCATGAAGCGAGTATTCGGCGTATTTCTGTTGTGCGTTCTGCTGCTGACCGTCCCCGTATCTGCCGCTCCCGACATCCGGATTGACGGCGACATCCATGTTTTTACGGAGTACGGCGATACCGGTACGCTCCTCGCTTCCGAAAGGCACGATACCAACTGTGCACTGAATTATGCCTACATGCAATATGTCGTGGATATTCCGAATTACCAGCTCTATCTCGCCTTTCAGTACAACTGCGATGATTATGTCCCGAACGGCGGCAAAACAGGAGTGGAGATCACGATAAACGGCTTGCGCTGCGCCGCCTTTTTTGCCGACGGCACCATTGATGCCATAGATCCGTATTATTTTGCCTCAGAACATGCGTTTTCTTTTCAGGACGAGCTTCCCTCGGAGATTCGCTGTGAGATCCGGATCGGTGTCAAGTACGGCTTTGATCGGGATACTGTGGTCGGCGTACGTTTTTTTGACTGTTCCGGCGAGCCTTCCAATTACTATGAAGTGACGGTCTACACGATTCCGACCACGACCGCACCGAAAACAACAACCACCAAAGCCCCGAAAACGACTGCGGAACATCAAACGACGGAAGTCAAAAACACGCAGACCAAAGCAGCACACAATACAACGGCTGTCCTGTCGCGCACACAGTCCGAAGTCAAAACGGCACGGGACAGCACAGTGACCAACACACTGCTGACGCTTGCCACCCGCAGCCGTTCTGCCGCCGTGACCGTACCGGAAAAGAACGCCGCAGCAACAAATAAAATGAAAAAAGCGGAAAAAGCCAAAAAGACGACATCCGAGAAGTCAACGACTGTCCCAGCCTCCGTACATTCGACGCAGCTTCATACGCAAGCTGACATTTCCGCCGTCACCGCACCCTGCACCACGGATATTTCCGTCACCGTATCTGCGGCATCCGTATCCGGCGGCACGATCCGATATAAACGATTCTCCAAAGCCAAGACCGTCGGGATCGCCGCCGCTGCTTCTTTGCTGACCGCCGCCGTCATGGTTTCTGTGTTTCTGTATGTGACGGGCAGCAAAAAAGCCGATACCGATGCCGAAAAACGGGATTGACGCAAAAACTCTTTACAAAGAACTTGAAATCCGGATCGCATTTCGGTATAAAATATGGAGTTTATAGAAAGGCAGGTTCATAATATGAAAACCTCCAAAAAAATTATCCTCGCTGTCGTCGCCGTTCTGCTGGTCGCGGCGATCGCTTTGGGCATCGCGTTTGCCGTTCTGTCCCGTTCCGGTGTGCAGGAAATCGAAAAGCCCTCCACGCCGCACACCCAGATCAATTCCAACATTGCCTACGTTGTCGGCAAAGCGCCCTATATTACGGACGGTGTTTTTGAAACCAAAAACGGCATGGAAAGCTATTGGCTGAAAAACAGAACCTACGGTCACGCGCTGGAGGTCATTCTGCAATTCACCAAGGATAACGAAATGGTCGTTCTGTCCGGCGATCTGGACGAAACAAGCAATGCACAGCTCCTGTTCGGCAAGGATGCTTCCGTGTCCTCGCTGACTCTGGAGGAGCTGAAAACCGTCAACCTCGCCTACAACTTCAAAGCTGCCGACGGTACGATGCCCTACAAGGCATACTCCTCCGACGGTTTGATTGATCAGGTCAGCGTACTTTCCCTGAACGACTTTATGGAGTACTACGCAAGCCCGATCCGTTCCCGATTCATTCTGTTCTTCAGCTTCAAGGACGAAAAAGCCGTTCCCGATTATAAGGCTGCACTGGATCAGATCCAGACCACGGCGGAAACGTACAACGTCTCGGAAAACAGCATGGTATTCCGCACGGACGACGCGCAGATCGCTGCCTACATCGACGAAGCCTGTCCGCTTCTGAACCGTACCGCGACTGCCTCCGAGGCAAACAGCCTGTATCTTTCCAGTCTGACCGGCAAGGCGCAAAGCGATCTGCCCTATGCGGTCATCTTCGCCGATGCCGACAGCCGCTTCGCCACCGAGAAGTTTATCCACTATGCCCGCAACCTCAGTCTCGGCGTTGTGCTGGACGATCCCGAAGCGGAGGAAATCGCAACCCTGCAGGGTTACGGCGTCAACGGTATCGC
>R27__coassemble_1167_pt1 | contig 12865 bp, 9 predicted proteins | sample R27__metabat2_high_PE_029 | metagenome-assembled genome bin R27
GATGAAAGCATCGACGCGCTGTGGGATATGACCTCCACCTACTTTTCCGGCGGTGAAGATCCCGAAACGACCATCACCAATCTCGGCGCCTATGTGCGTCACGTGCATATCAAGGACGCCGAAAAAACAGAGGACGGCATTTGCTACTGCCTGATGGGCGAGGGCGAACTGCCCATCGACGATATGGTCACGGCACTGCGCTCGGTCAATTACAACGGGTATATTTCTCTGGAATGGGATCCCGCATGGTGTCCGGAAATCGACGACATGGAGATCGTTTTCGCACAGTTCGCGGGCTTCATGCACCCGTACCGCGATACCGCCTCCGCAAAGCCCACGCTGTACAGCAACAAAGCGCATACGGGAAAATATGTCTGGAAAAAAGAAAATCTGATCGACTGCACCTTCCCGCAGGTACTGGACCGCATGGTCGAGGAATTTCCCGACCAATATGCCGTCAAATATACAACGCTCGACTATACCCGCACGTATAAGGAGTTCCGCGACGATGTGGACGACTTTGCCCGTGCACTGGTCGCGCTGGGCGTGCGTGCCGGTTCGCATGTTGCCGTGTGGGCAACCAATATCCCGCAGTGGTATATCGCTTTCTGGGCAACGACCAAAATCGGTGCGGTACTGGTCACGATGAACACCGCCTACAAAATTCACGAGGCGGAATATCTGCTCCGGCAGTCCGATACGCATACGCTGATCCTGATCGAAAGCTGTCGGGATTCCGACTATTCCGGCATCATTTCCGAGCTGTGTCCGGAGCTTGAAAAGGTCAGCTCCGGCAAGCCGCTTCATGCACGCCGCCTGCCGTTCCTGCGCAACGTCATTACCGTCGGATTCCGCAAAAAAGGCTGTCTGACGTGGGACGAGGCACTCTCCCGCGGAGAGGAAGTGCCTTTGGAAGAAGTCCGGCGCATGGCTGCCGCCGTCCGCAAGGACGATGTCTGCAACATGCAGTATACCTCCGGCACGACCGGATTCCCGAAGGGCGTCATGCTCACGCACTACAACGTCGTCAACAACGGCAAGTGCATCGGCGACCGTATGGATCTTTCCACCGCCGACCGCATGATGATCCAGGTGCCGATGTTCCACTGCTTCGGCATGGTTCTGTCCATGACCGCCAGCATGACGCACGGCGCCACGATCCTGCCCATGCCGTATTTCTCGGCAAAATCCTCCCTTGCCTGCGTCCATTCCGAGCATATCACCGCGTTCAACGGTGTCCCGACCATGTTCATCGGTATGCTGGAGCATCCCGATTTTGCCAAGACCGACTTTTCCTATATGCGTACCGGCATCATGGCGGGCAGCACCTGTCCCGAAGCGCTGATGCGGGAAGCAGAAGAAAAGATGCACATGCGCATCACGAGCGTGTACGGACAGACCGAGTCCTCTCCCGGCTGTACCATGACCGACTGGGAACAGTCCATCGACCTGCGCACCGGCACCGTCGGCAATGCGTTCCCCGAGGTGGAGTGCAAGATCATTGACCCCGAAACCGGCGAAGAAGTACCGGACGGCACCAACGGTGAATTTGTCGCACGCGGCTACAACGTGATGAAGGGCTACTACAAAATGCCGAAAGCAACCGCCGCGACCATTGACGCCGACGGCTGGCTGCATACGGGTGACCTTGCCTGTCGGGAGCCGAACGGTTATTTCCATATCACCGGCAGACTCAAGGACATGATCATCCGCGGCGGTGAAAACCTCTACCCGAAAGAGATCGAGGAGTTTATCCTCACCCATGAAAAGGTCAGTGACGTACAGGTCATCGGCGTACCGGATAAGCAGTTCGGCGAAGAAGCCATGGCGTGCATCATCCTCAAGGACGGCGCAAGCTGCACCGAAGAAGAAATGCGCGATTTCATCACCGGCAAGCTGGCACGGCACAAGGTTCCGCGCTACATCGACTTCGTGGATTCGTTCCCGATGAACGCCGCCGGAAAAATTCAGAAATACAAAATGCGCGAGGAAGCCATACAGAAACTCGGTTTAGAATCATAATAATACGGGCTGCACATCCATGCGATGCGCAGCCCGTTTGCTGTTTCATTATTTACCGGAATAGTTAGGTGCTTCCTTGGTGATGAAAACGTCGTGGGGATGGCTCTCGATCAAGCCGGCATTGGTGATGCGGATGAATCGGGACTTTGTTTTGAGTTCCTCGATGTTGTGGCAGCCGCAATAGCCCATACCGGAGCGCAGACCGCCGAGCAGCTGGAATACCGTATCGGACAGCGTTCCCTTGTACGGTACACGACCTTCGACGCCTTCGGGGACGAGCTTTTTGTTGTCCTCCTGGAAATAACGATCCTTGCTGCCGTTTGCCATGGCGCCCAAAGAACCCATGCCGCGGTAGACCTTGAACTGTCTGCCCTGATAGATCTCGGTCTCTCCGGGAGACTCCTCGCAGCCCGCAACCAGCGAACCGAGCATGACGACATTGGCGCCTGCGGCGATCGCCTTGACGCTCTCGCCGGAATACTTGATGCCGCCGTCGGCAATGACGGGCTTGCCGAGTGCCGCCGCCGCATTGGCAGCGTCGTAGATCGCCGTGATCTGCGGTACACCGATACCGGCGACCACACGGGTGGTACAGATGGAGCCGGGACCGATACCGACCTTGACTGTGTCGGCGCCTGCGTCGATCAGTGCCTTGGTCGCTTCTGCCGTGGCAACGTTGCCGGCGATCAGCGGAATGTCGGGGAACTGTGCCTTGACCTTGGCAACTGCTTTGAGAATGTTCTGACTGTGACCGTGTGCGGAGTCCAGAACAAATGCGTCCACTTCGGATTCGACCAGCGCCGATGCACGGTCGAGTACATCCGCCGTTGCGCCCAGTGCCGCCGCGCACAGCAGACGACCCTTTTCGTCACGGGCGGAGTTCGGATACTGCACACTCTTTTCAATGTCCTTGATCGTGATCAGACCGCAAAGATGTCCTTCCTCGTCGATCAGCGGCAGCTTTTCGATCTTGTGCTGCATGAGGATCTTCTGTGCTTCCTGGAGCGTTGTACCGATATGGGAAACGACCAGATTTTCCTTGGTCATTACATCCGCGATACGGATATTGAAATCGGTCATGAACCGCAGGTCACGGTTGGTCAGAATACCGACCAGCTTGCCGTTTTCATCGCAGATCGGCACGCCCGAAATGCGGTACCGATTCATCAGCTCGTTCGCTTCGTAAACAAAGTGATCCGGAGAAAGGAAGAACGGGTTGGTGATAACGCCGTTTTCGGAACGCTTGACCTTGTCCACTTCTTCCGCCTGTCTCTGGATCGAAAGGTTCTTGTGAATAACGCCGATACCGCCTTCACGCGCTATGGCGATCGCCATGCGGCACTCCGTAACGGTGTCCATGGCAGCGGTCATGATCGGCGTGTTGAGCATCAGCCCCGCACCCAGTTCCGTGCGCAGATCGACCTCTTTGGGCAGTACATCCGATTCCGCAGGGATCAGCAGTACATCGTCAAAGGTCAGACCCTCTTTGGCAAATTTTTCGCATTTGGTAAAATCCATGTCACTCACCCCTAACTATAAATTATCTAATTTTAGCATATCAGATGTGAAAAAGCAAGGATAATGCCGTAAAAAATTTTTAAAAAATTCCGAAAAAACAGTTGATTTTTCGAAAGGAATGTGGTATAGTATTTGCTGTTGTGAATAAGTAATGCGCTGCTAGCTCAGTTGGATAGAGTGTTTGGCTACGAACCAAAAGGTCAGGGGTTCGAATCCCTTGCAGCGCGCCACACCGCAAATCGTTGTCTGTCAACGGTTTGCGGCTTTTTCTTTGCCCTGTTAAGTGCCGTTTTGTTCGTATCTGTCGCATAAAATCACATAAAATAACACAATCTATGCTAAGGAACCGCTGATTAAGGAAACGCTGATTAAATCAATGTGTGCGATTGAGCGAGAGATTTTTTGTCAGATTGAATAAATTTGACGCCGCCTTACTGACGTAAGGCAAGGAGAATTTGTGTAAGATGACGGAAAAAGATCCGCACCAGTGTGCGCATTCGATTTATTCAGTGGTTCCTTAGGTGTTGTGATACGTCCATGTCTGATGGTTTTTCATCTGCGCGAAGTTGTCAAGAAAACCTCCTTGATCCGTTCAATCGCAAACAGCCATGGACTGCATGCGCAGAGTGGGGACAATGCCCATGTGATGTCAATTTGCATAATCCTCCTAAAAGAAAAGCGAACCTGTCAAATAATTGTTGACAGATTCGCCGAGTTGGTATACAATATGGGTGTAAGGTAGGAACCGATAGACGGTTACGCCCTCAAACTGAATGATTAAAGATTTAACCGCTCACGCTTGCAGGCATTGGGGCGGTTATTTCTTTTTTATTGCAAGTATGTAACCTGTACCGAATATCAGAATAATGATAACCGCTGCAAGATATTCCATGCAATCACCCCCCTTACGAGGGCAAAGAGTGTAACCGCCTACCGTTTTAGGCTCCTACCTTACCGCACAAGTATACAATACAGAGCGGATTTTGTCAAATGTTGTTTGGAGTGTGTAAAACCGATACGCATTTCTTTTTTGTCCCGCATTGATTTTTGCGGATTGTATGCTATAATACAAAGTGAATATCGGATATGAGGAGCTTGCTCCATGAAAAAGCTTTTGAAATGTATACTGTGTATCCTGCTGGCGGTACTGACAGCGGGATTTTCGGCGTGGGCGCTGGAGCCGGCGCAAACCGAGGCAGAATCCGAAACTGCCGCCATTCGCAAACAGTACAAGCGCGGAGAGCTGGTCTGCACCTACACCTTCACCGTTTACGGCTGGGGGCACGGCGTGGGTCTGAGCCAGTACGGCGCAATCGCCTATGCGGATGTGAACGGGCGGTACAAGTGGAACTACGTGCAAATTCTCCTGCATTACTATCCGCAGTGTCATATGGCGTACGAGGAGGACATTCCGTCCGTGATGACGCGCGGCGGCGTCTCCTACCCGACGCGGGAATACCTTGCCCATACCACGATGGCGGAGATCGGCGGTGACTGCGGTCCCGCGCAGAAGGAAGCCTTCAAGGCGCAGATCGTGGCGATCTACACCTTTTTAAAGCACAACAATTATTCCGTTTCCGCAGGCAGCATTGCCTACACCTCCACACAGCCGTCTGCCGTCATTTATGAATGTGTGGATGAAGTGATCGGGCAGTATGTCGCCTACAACGGCGGCAGCACTGCCGGCTCCGGTCTGTTTGCCGCAAGCACCTGCGGCCGGACGGCATCCGCCGCCGGTACATGGGGCGGCAGCGGGTATCCGGGTCTGGACGGCGGCTTATACAGCCCCGAACCCATTCGCCCGCGCACCGTGATTATGGACGCGCAGGACATCATCCGCATTGCGAACGTCTACAACGACGGAAAGCCTGCCGAACGCAAGATCCATCTTTCGGGCGATCCGTCCACGTGGCTGGAAATCTTAGAGCATGACGGCGCGTACAGTGCGCATATCGGCTATGTTACCAAGCTGCGCATCGGCGATCAGACCATGTCCGGCACGGCATTCCGCAGTCTGCTGTTCCGTGTGCCGGATGTGCCGGGACTGCGCTGTCACTGCTTCTCGCTGACCTATGATCTGGTACCGGGTGAAAATGTCCTCGGCAATGATCCGGCGGACTACACCGCCGCAGAATAACGGAGGGCGCGTATGTTCCGAAAAGCTGTTCCCGAAGATACGGATGCCGTCACCCGTATTTATGATGCGATCCACGACGCCGAGGAAGCCGGTGCTGTTACGATCGGCTGGGTGCGCGGGATCTATCCCACCCGCGAAACGGCGGAAGCCGCCATTGCCGCAAACGATTTGTTTGTGCTGGCAGAGGACGGTGAAATCGTTGCCGCCGCACGGATCAACCGCATACAGGTGCCGGAATACGCCGATGCACACTGGCAGTTTGATGCGCCGGAGGATCAGGTCATGGTACTGCATACATTAGTCGTATCGCCCCGGCACAGCGGCAAAGGGTACGGTACCCGCTTTGTTGTATTCTACGAAGACTATGCCGTGACGCACGGCTGTCCGTACCTGCGTATGGACACAAACATCAAAAACAAAATCGCCCGCCGGATGTACCGCAAGCTCGGCTATACCGAGACGGACATCGTACCGTCCTTTTTTAACGGGATCGCGGGCGTAGAGCTGGTTTGTCTGGAAAAGAATCTTCTCGGGAGGTAAACACAATGTTACACGTTGCAATGCTCAGTAAATGGCATGTTCATGCCGGCGGCTACGCCAAAACCGTACTCCGTCACGAAAACTGTACGATTTCCGCCGTATGGGATGAGGACCCGGAACGCGGCAGTGCATGGGCAGAGGAACTCGGCTGTCCGTTCGTCGCGGATCTGGATACACTGCTTGCCGATCCCGGTGTGGATGCCGTTGTGGTCAACGCACCGACCGATCAGCACGGCACGGTTCTGCGCAAGGCTGCCGAAGCAGGCAAGCATATTTTCACGGAAAAAGTCCTGACGCTCTGCACGGAGGATGCACTCGCCGTGGCAAAAGCCGTTCGGGAAAACGGTGTGCGCTTCACGATCTCCTTTCCGCACAAGACTGCAAACCGTTTGCAGTTTGTCAAGCGTCTGTGCGACAGCGGCGAGCTGGGTACGCTGACCTACGCACGTGTGCGCAACTGTCATTCCGGCAGTATCAACGACTGGCTGCCCCCGCATTTCTACGACCGCAAGCAGTGCGGCGGCGGTGCAATGATCGACCTCGGCGCACATCCGATGTATCTGCTGCTGTGGCTTTTGGGCAAGCCTGTTTCCGTACAGTCCGCGTTTACCAACGTCACCGACCGTCCCGTGGAGGACAATGCCGTCAGCATCCTCACCTTTGAAAGCGGCGCGATCGGTGTCTCCGAAACCGGCTTTGTGTCGCGCTGTGACCCGTATATCGTCGAGGTCAGCGGCACGAACGGCTTTGTCCGTGTTTCCGACAATACCGTCACCTATCGCACGGTAAACACGCCCGACGGCGCATGGATCGTGAAAGAACGTCCGGGTGAAGCAATGCCCAATCCGCTGGATACATTCCTGGACGGCTGTCTGCACGGAACGCCGGAGGATCCGATGGTCTCCATCGTGGACGCCGTTGAACTGACGCGTCTGTTGGAAGCCGCCTTCCGTGGCGTCGCCGTTTTCGGCGCGGCGCTTTAAGGAGGCGTTTCCATGACAAAATATCTGATCGTCAACGCCGATGACTACGGACTCTGCAAAGCCTCCAACGATGCCGTGGAAGAACTGCTGCAAAACGGAAGGATCAAATCCTCCACGATCATGATGCCCTGTCCTTTTGCGGAAAATGCGGTGCGTTTTGCGATCGAAAATCCGCAGTACGCGATCGGGCTGCATCTGACCATGACCAGTGAATGGAAAACCTACCGCTGGAAGCCGCTGTCCGGCGGAAAAACGCTTGCGGACGCGGAAGGCTTTATGTGGCACGACAGCCGCCAGGTCGGCAAAAATGCAAGTCTTGCAGAGCTGGAAAATGAGATCCGCGCACAGGTCGATGCCGCACACGCCCTGGGCATGAAGCCCTCCCATCTCGACAATCATATGGGATCTCTGTACGGACACTTCACCATGCGGTTCGAGCTGCTGAAAATGACGCTGCGTGTCTGCGGAGAATACGGCTACGCCTTCCGCATGTTCACGGATACAGACAAGCGGCTCTGTCCCGCAGGCGTTCCCTACCCCGCGTTCCGTCTGCTGAAATATCTGTCCCGTCACTGGGCGAAAAAATACAACGTCATTCTGCCCGACTATATGCTGTTCCCGGACTGGAACGAGGATCTGAAAAACAACGGTTACGACCACTACCGCGAAACGATCCTGAAGCTCTGGACAGATCTTCCCGACGGTGTGACCGAAACGTTTGTGCATCCGTGCAAGGAATCGGACGAGCTGAAAAGCATCATGGGGTCCTGGCGGAACCGCGTCTGGGAATACGAGCTGATGAATGATCCCGAAACGCACAAATACCTGAAGGATCATGGCGTGGAGCTGATCAGTTACCGGGAACTGATTGAAATGAAACGGCGTCAGTAACCTTAAAGGCAGGAGGAGTCAATATGAATCCGTTGCAGGAATGTCAATTAACGATTTTAAAAGAAGTCGATCGCATTTGTAAAAGCAATAATATTTCATACTTTTTGAGTTCAGGTACCATGTTAGGTGCAATTCGTCATCGCGGGTTTATTCCATGGGATGACGATCTGGACATTATTATGGATACAAAGGATTACCGCCGTTTTCTCAAAGCAGCGCAAAAAGAGCTTTCTGACGATATTTCCTGCAAAATTCCGATACAGAACTTTTTTACAAGGCATACACAAAGGTCAGAATGAATCACACTACGATGATTGAAAAAAGCTATGAAAATGTTCGCTTTCATCAGGGCGTATGGATCGACATTTTTCCGATAACCGCTTTGCCGCAGAATCCCAAAAAACTCGAACGTTTCAACAAGCTGTTGGCATTTTCCGATCTGCTGGTTCAGGACGCTTTTTTCGGCATAACCGATAATCTCTCTGCGAAGCTGAAGCTGCTTTCCAAAATACCTTTACGTCTGCGGCGAATACTATGCAGAATTATCCGACATCTTTTATTTAAGCCGATTTCCGAGTCTGACGTATGCGACTATTACTGGGGATTTCCGATCCGTAAAGCTCGGTTTGCATCCGAGCTTTTCTCTGAAGTCATTTACGTGGACTTTGAAGATGGTAAGTTTCCTGTTCCGAAAGCCTATGACAAAATACTGTCAACGGTTTACGGCGATTATATGACGCCGCCTCCGCCGGAAAAAAGGAACGGCGGGCATGATGTGCTTATCCTGGATTTAGACCGCGACTACACAGAGTATATGCCGAAGCAATAGTGCGAATAAAATACCGTCTCTGACGTATCCGCAGAAATGCCGATTATCAGAGACGGTATTTTTATGCTTATTATCAGCAGCCTTTCGCAGTCCCTATTCGTTTATCGGATAAACGAAAAAGCGGACAGAACGCAGGCAAAAATATACTTGAAAAAGCAGGCGATCTGTGTGGGTGTGTCGGAGGTGCTGGAATAGAGCTTGAACAGATACCGCGCACAGTCGTCGTCGAAGTCGAACAGATCAAAATAGGAAAGAACCTCCGTCTCATACTGCCACGGGTCGTTCTCGTCCAGTGTGATGATCCGTACACCTTCGTTCCAGCCGTTGTAGGAGCGGAAGCCTGCGCCGGGTGTATTGACAAGATCCACACCCTTGTACGGGATCTCAAAGCTGTTGGTGTGGTCGTGTCCGAAGCACATTGCCAGCACGTCGCCGCGTTCCAGTACCGCGTCAAACTGTCCGTTGGAATAAGCAGGCGGACAGGGACATTCGTTCAGCTCACCCTTTGCGTTTGCGGGCAGCTTATAGCCTGCCACGGCGTCCGCATCGGCAGACGGCTCAAGCGCATCCCATATCTCCGGAACGATAATATGCTGGAACATCAGGGAAGGAATTTTTCTGCCGTACTGCCGTTCCAACGCCTGTGAGGCCGTCTTGTACCACTCGATCTGCGCCTTGGTCGTGCAGCCGTAACCGCCCAGATCGTTCTCGGTATTGTAGGTGCCGGAATCCACCATCCAGAGGTTGGAGATCATGTCGCTCTTGTCCTTGGAGGAATAGATCGGCACATAGTAGGTGCACAGGTTCGTGTCCCCCAGATCCTCACCCGCACAGCCAATAAAGCAATCGTACTGCTCGTAAACGGAGAGCTGAAACGCTTTGGTCGCCGGGGTTTCCTGATCGTCATGATTGCCGAAGGTCATCACAACGGGAATGCCGAACTTTTCAAAGATCGACATGAATTCGTGAATGGACCGCTCGGCGATCCACTTGGTGTCGGAGCGGGCGGTGATATTGTCGCCCGTCAGCACGATAAGGTCTACGGGTGCTTCCGCAGTGCTTTGCGCAGGACTTTCTTTGTGATGGGCTTCATCGGATAACCGTCCTGCATGTCGGAAATCTGCATGATGCGGAATTTTCCGTCCGCGCCGTATTGCAGATGCGTGTCCGCTTCGGCACTTGTCTCGGCAAAGCCCGTCACCGACAGCATACCAAACGCCAGAATCACCGTGAGCCATACAGATAATACTTTTTTCAACATGATAAATCCTCCTTGATTTGAAAATCCGTAAATTTTACCAACCGCTTTTCGGGAATACAGGAATTGACATACAGCCCGACATACTGCGCCTCGGCGGCGCTTTCGATCTCATGAACGGCGGTCTGCGTCCAGTGTTTGCCGTCCGCGCTGTACATACAGGCAAAGCGCTTGCCTGTTTTTCGGATGCGCACATAGTACGGCGTTTCCGGTGCGCCTTCAAAACTGCGTTCCCCTTCTATACGTTCGGAAGCATACGCATGGTTGATGAACCCTCTGGACGACATCGCGCCGCAGAGGATCGTCCCCGTATAATCCTCGCGCAGGGGCAGAAGCGAATTGCGGACGAGAATGCCGTGCATGGCATAGGGGGTGGTGTATTCCTCCCACTCGATGCGCACGGTCGCCTCAAAATCGCCGTGTACCTTTTCGGCACGGAACAGCATTCCGTAATCCATGCGGTTGGTCGGGTGCTTGTAGTACTGGTGCTGGCTGCCCGCGGCACGGATATAAATATTCCCTCCGCTGACAAAATAGTCTGCCGGCACGTTCTGCGTTTGCAGCCAGCTTTTATCCGGTGCGGCTGCAATATCCGCCTGCACCGTATTGCTGCATCCGATCTGTACCGTATGCGTGCCGGCGCCCTGCACCGAAACGGCAAAAGCGATTTTCCGGTCTTCACCGGGCAGCAGTGTGACGTCCTTCGTCTGCACCGTTCTGCCGTCCAGCAGACAGGGGACCGTTTCCGTCCGCGGACAGGCAGACACATTTTTTACAAGACAGGTAACGGAAAAGACTGCATCCTGCGTATCCATCGGGCGGTCGTATCGGACGTTCGTGAACACAAACGGCGCTTCCGAACCGCCGCTGACCTGTACGGCAAAGGGCTTGCCGCCGACGGTGATCTCCGCGGCATCGGCATCATACAGCGTGTATCCCACTACGAACTCTTTTTCGGTGTCTCTGTCCAGATAACAGACGCGGCTGCCGCACGGAATATTTCCGTGCTGTACCCGGATCTCCGCCGCACCGTCCGCGCCGGTATTGCGCAGTGTAACGGTGACTGCTGCTTTTTCACCCGCCGTGACCCGTGCGTTTCCGCGGACGGATACGACCTCGATCTGCGGCTTTTCCTTCGTCATCGAAGGCGGCGCACTCTCAAAATCGGTCGCCCACCCGGACGGCGTATCGCCCATTTCCAGCAAAAGCTCGCCGCCGTGCAGAATGTCGGCATAGCGCAGATACGCTTTGTTCCACACTTCACCGTTCAGATATGCTTTCTGAATGTAAATGTTCCGCTCCGAATTGCCGTTCGCCGTGACGGTAAAGGTCTTGCCGTCCGGCAGATGCAGCGTCCATTTGCGGAACGCGGGTGAAGTCAGCGTATAGTACGGCGCACCCGGGCAGGAGGAAAACAGTCCCAGCGCGATAAACGCGAACCATGAGGACATGGCGCCCGAATCGTCCTCGCCGTACAGACCGCCGGGCAGATCGTTGTGTACCGTCGGCATATACCGCCGGCAGACCTCCATGGTCTTGTAAGGTGCGCGGGCAAAGGTATAGATAAACGGGATATGAAACGCCGTTTCGTTGATGTGATTGAAGCGGTTGTTCTCGAAAACGCCGTCGATGTGGCGCACCATTCGTTCGTCCCCACCCATGAGGTTGATCACACCCTGAATATCGTGCGGAACGAGCGTTGTATATTCCCACGGGGAACATTCGCAGAACCCGCGCTTGTGGGAGTCGTTCGGATTGAACGGCTCGACCCATGTACCGTCCCGCAGACGGCGGCGCACGAAGCCGCGTTCGGGATCGAACACATTTTTATAGTTGGCGGCGCGCCGATAGAGCATCCGACTTTCTTCCGTTTTGCCGAGCGCTTCCGCAAAGGATGCCGCGCACCAGTCGTCGTAGGTCAGCTCCAGCGTCTCCGAAACGGAGTGATCCTCCTCTGGATCCTTGCCGTCGGACGGGATATAGCCGTACTCCGCATATTCGCGCGGGATCCCGAGCTGTCCGGCATCGGTACGCATCACGCACGACAGCACCGCCTCTGCCGCCGTATCCACATCGAAATCCCGATGCCCTTTGGCGTAATCCTCCGCGATCACGGACACGGCATGATGTCCGATCATGCACGGCACAATGCCCTTGCACGGTGCGGGAGACACGGGCAGTGTACCGCTGCCGTAATAGTTATCGATCAGCGACTGCGCCACATCCGCCTGCCGTTCCGGTTCGGTCAACTGCTGCAAAGGATGCGTTGCGCGGAACGTGTCCCAGATCGCCCACATATCGCTGTAATACCGTCTGCCGTTCTTTTGCCGTACTTCGCCCGTTTCACTGCTGCCGACAAAACAGACGCCGCCCGCTTCGGTATAATCGACGGGTGCATTCATGCTGCGGTACAGATCGGAATAGAAAACGCGCTTCGTTTTTTCGCTGTCACATTCCGCGTCGATCACGGAAAGAGACTTGTCCCACTGCGTCTTGCAGTCTTCGACCACACGGTCAAAGTCAAAATCGGGAATCTGCGCGTCTAAATTTTTCTTTGCCTGTTCCTCGCTGATATAGGAAAGTCCCAGCTTCAAGGTGACCGTTTCGTTTTCCCCGGTCGGAAATTCCAGTGCCGTCACCAGTGCTTTCGCTTCGGCAGACGCCGCATTTTCAAGCACTTTCCCGTC
>R27__coassemble_1201_pt1 | contig 12558 bp, 14 predicted proteins | sample R27__metabat2_high_PE_029 | metagenome-assembled genome bin R27
CTGCTGCAGAAATCCTGAAGGGCATGATCAAATAAAAAAGGAGGCAGTTTATGGATTGTCTGTTTTGTAAGATCATCGCGGGAGAGATCCCGTCGAAAAAGGTGTACGAGGACGAGCTGATCTATGCGTTTTACGACATTGATCCGCAGGCGCCCGTGCATGTACTGATTATTCCGAAAACGCACATCAAATCCGCGGCGGAGATCACCGCAGAGAACAGCGGTATCGTGGCGCATATCTTCGAGGTTGCCGCGAAGCTTGCAAAGGAACTCGGTCTTGCCGACGGCTTCCGCATTGTATCCAACTGCGGCGACAGTGCGGGGCAGAGCGTCAAGCATCTGCATTTCCATCTGCTCGGCGGCAGAGATTTTACGTGGCCTCCGGGCTGATGTAATAAATGAAGGAGGTGTCCCATGGCACGACCGTTAGCGGTTCTGGGACTTACCTTCTTTACCGCACTGTGGGCGTTCGGTATTCTGGGCGAGACGGCGGCAGGCATTGCGGCGGTATTGTCGGTACTGCTGTTCCTATTGTGCATGGCGGTGCAGAAGCTGCGGCAGACCGTGGCGTTTCCGTGCGCGAGTCTTGCCGTACTTGCAGCGTGTGTACTGTTCATCACAAATACCGAATTTTCCGCAAAGCCGATCGCGGCACTCGACGGGCAGACCGTCACCGTTGCGGCACATATGACTGCGCCGCCTGAAGCGGACGGCAAAATGTATACATTGTCCGTGGATTCCGTGGACGGTACACCCATGCAGTTTGACCTTTATTTGCATACGCCGTTTGTTTTGGGTGCGGACTATGCCGACGCATTTGTTTTTACGGCAAGGCTGACAAAAAGCGGCGACCGTATGTATGCCTATGCGCCGGATGTGACGCTGCTGCCGCAGAAGCCGACGCTGACTTCGCGGATGCTCTCTTTGCGCGTATATGCCGAAATTGTATTGTGTATAGGTGTTCCGGGTGCGCCGGGCGCGGTGCTTGCCGCGCTTTTGACGGGAGACACCGACGCAATACCTGCGGCTGTCTATAACCGGATGCAGTACAGCGGGATATTGCATCTGTTTGCCGTTTCGGGCTTTAATCTTTCCGTATTTTCCACGGCGCTTCTGCTGTTTCTGGAAAAGCGGAAACTCCCGCGTATTCTGACGGTTCTGCCGCCCGCGCTGATTGTTTTATTTTTGACGGTTTTCACTGGCTGCTCGCGTTCGTGTATGCGTGCATGTCTGATGATTTTGCTGATGCTGGTCGGACGCTGTTTCTTCAGACGGACGGATGCGCTCAATTCGCTGGGCTTTTCCGTTCTGCTGATCGGTCTGTTCGATCCCGCTTCGGCGCAGAACGTCGGCTTTCAGATGTCCGTGATCGGGACGCTGGGTGTTGTGCTGGTGTCTCCGTCAGCGGAAAAACTGCTGTCACGTATTCGTATAAAGCCCCGCATTTTGCAAACGGCGGTGCGTATGTTTTTGCAGGCAATGATCGTCTCAGCCTGCATCACACTGATGACGCTGCCGGTTATGCTGCCGGTATTCGGGCGGGTGTCTTTGATTGCACCGCTGACGAATGCATGTCTGCTTGCGGCGGCGGAGTGGGCGCTGGTCTGTGCGGCGATCGCCGTACTGCTGTCCGCTGTACCGCTTTTGGAATTTCTGCAAAACCTTTTTTTGCTGATCTCCGGCCTGCTTGCAAGGTATTGTGTGGCAGTTTCGGATTTCTTCGGTAGTTTATCCTTTGCTTCCGTGCGGACCGGCGTAACGGCGGCGATCTGGACGGCGGGTACGCTGTTTCTGATCGCGGTCGCACTGCTGCTGCCGCTCTCCGTCCGAAAGAAAGCGGCGTATACCGCGGGTGTTTCTATTGCCTGTATGGTACTGGCGTTCGGATATTTTGCCGCGGCAAATGCAGGTTCTGCGCAGATCACCGTGCTGGATACGGGCAATCATTCCGCCGTACTTGTGCAGAGCGGCGGACAGTCTGCACTCATCGGGTGCGGCAGTGAACAGAAGCTGTCCTACAAGACCGGCAATTATACGGATGCTCTGGATTATCTGATCTTGCCGCAGATGACGGAAACCGAAAGTGCGGATGCTTCGGATTTTGTACGCAGTGTGGAGGCGTCGCACATTGTGGAGCCGGCGCAGACGGCATCGGCACAGTCTCTGTTCGGCAATCGGGAACCGGTTCTGTCCGATGACTATACCTGCACGGTCGGCAATGTGCAAATCCGTTACCGGAACGATGCCGGAAATGCGGCGGCGCTTCTGCAAACGAACGGCAAGACGATGCTTCTGCTGTTTTCGCCGTCCGTGGATTTGCGGAAAATCCCGCAGGCGTGGCTGAATGCGGATATGCTGTATGTACGCAGTGCCGTACCGCCGGGATTGTGTGCCGAAAAGTATGCAATGGTGCTTGTCTCCTGTACGCCCGATCGTGTACAGACCGCACGGAATGTGCAGGCACAGGGCGGCTTTGCCGCAGCGACCGGCGGACAGGGCGATATTGTACTGACCATAGACAGAGAGGGTCTGGTCGGAATAGAAAGAGGGGAGTAACTTGCCGGAAATCACGGAACGCGATCTCAAAAAACAGATTCGGGAAAAGGCGTTTGCTTCGCTCTATATGGTCTACGGCGACGAAGCCTACCTCAAAACGCATTACGCAAACCGCATCTGCGAAAAAGCCGTGGACGATGCACTGCGCGATTTTAACTTTCACCGTTTTGAGGGAAAGAATATTGACTACGACGCACTGTCGGACGCGGTCGAGGCGTTCCCGATGATGAGCGAGCGCACCTGCGTTTTGCTCAAGGATGTTCCCGTCGATGCACTGGCGCAGGCGGATCGGGACAAGCTGATGCAGATCCTTTCCGATATTCCGTCCACCTGTACGGTGGTGCTTTGGATGGATACGGTAGAAGTCCAGCCGAAGAAAAACGCCAAGTGGAAAAACTTCATCAAAGAAATATCTCCGTATGCGGCGCTGGTGCCGCTGGATAAAAAGGGCAAAGCAGAGCTTAGCGGGATGATCGTAAACGGCGCGGAAAAGCGCGGCTGTACGATCACGGCGGAAAACGCCGCGTACCTTGTCACGCTGGTCGGGGACGATCTGACCAATCTGCTCAAGGAGCTGGAAAAGCTCTGTGCCTATAAAAATACGGGAGAGATCACCAGAGCGGACATAGATGCCGTTGCCGTGCGCACGGTGGAGGCGGTCGTTTTCGACCTGTCCAAGGCGATGTTCGCAGGCGATGCCGCCCGTGCGTTTTCGATTTTGTCCGCACTGCTGCGGCAGAAGGCGGAGCCCGTAATGATTTTGGGCACGCTGATTGCCTGCTATGTGGATATGTACCGCGTCAAAGTGTTCAAGCTGTCCGGCGGACGTGCCGAGGACGCGGCAGAGGTGTTCAGCTATAAGGGAAAGGAGTTCCGGCTGCGTGCCGCCGCCAAGGACGGTGCAGCGCTCTCCCTGCAGGATATTCGTCGGTGTCTTTCGATACTGGTCGAATGTGACAAAAACTTGAAAGGCTCCGGAATGGATGCGCGGCTTCTGCTTGAGAGATGTATCACAGAGCTGATGCTCGTGCAGCATTCCGTTCGTACATGATATGATCCGCATACAGCAGGCAGTGATCGTCGAGGGCAAGTACGACAAGATCAAGCTGTCCTCCGTTCTCGATGCACTGATTATCGAAACCGACGGCTTTTCCATTTTCAAAAACAAGGAAAAGCAGCAGCTCATCCGCCGTCTGGCGGAAAAGCGCGGGATCCTGATCCTGACCGACAGTGATTCCGCCGGGTTCAAGATCCGTTCCTTTATCGGCGGCAGTGTACCGCCCGAACAGGTCAGACACGCTTACATTCCCGACATTTTCGGTAAGGAAAAGCGCAAGGCGGAGCCGTCCAGGGAGGGAAAGCTCGGTGTGGAAGGTGTTCCGACCGAGGTGCTGCTCCGGGCGCTCGAAAAAGCCGGTGTGCTGTACGAGACCGAAAAAGCGCCGTCCCGTGCCATTACGTATACCGATCTGTACGAGGACGGTCTGAGCGGCAAGCCCGACAGCCGGGCAAAGCTCTCGCTGCTGCTGCGCTATTTTGCACTGCCGGAGCGACTCTCCAAAAACGCACTGCTGCAGGTACTCAATACCTTTGCGACTTACGAAGAATACAAACGGGCTGTTGCAGCCATAGAGAACAGGGGCGAATAAAATGTTCAGGATCGGACACGGCTACGATGTCCACCGGCTTGTACCGGACAGGAAACTGATGCTCGGCGGTGTGGAGATCCCGCACACGCTGGGACTTCTGGGACATTCCGATGCGGATGTGCTGCTGCACGCCATAGCGGATGCACTGCTCGGTGCGGCGGCATTGGGTGACATCGGCTGTCTTTTTCCCGATAACGACCCTGCATACGAGGGCGCCGACAGTTGGATACTGCTGCAAAAAACGGCTGCTGAGGTGCGTCGGGCAGGGTATACGGTATCCAACGTGGATGCGACCGTTCTGGCACAGAAGCCGAAGCTGCGCCCTTATATCGATGCTATGCGTGAACGGATCGCCGCTGCGCTGGAAATCCCCGTTTCTGCGGTCAGCGTCAAAGCCACGACCGAGGAAAAGCTGGGCTTCACCGGTGCCGAGGAAGGCATCGCCGCCCATGCGGTCTGTCTGATATATTAACATTGCATGAATTTCCGGCTTTTAAATTGAAAAAAGCTCATTTCTATGCTATAATAACAGGTTGAAATGAGGTCATTATAGATGAATATTTTACAAAATATACAATCCTTTTTTTCAACGATCATCGCGGTATTCGCCGATTTTCGTTTTAAGGATTTTCTCGACATCTGCTTTGTGACGTTCCTGATCTACAACGCCATCAAGCTCATCCGCCAGACGCGCACCGTGCAGCTCATCAAGGGTCTGATCCTTCTGGGCTTTGTGTATTTTGTGGTGTCTACGCTGGAAATGGAGGCAAGTAACTATCTGTTCAACGCGCTGTTCCGCGACGTGATCCTTGTGCTGATCGTTGTGTTCCAGCCCGAGATCCGTCACCTGATCGAAACGGTCGGACGCAGCCGCTTCCGCGGGATCACGGGTGTACATGCCAGCAATGCCCGCATCCGGCACAACGAGGAAACGACCGGCGTGATCGAGGAGGTCTGCAAGGCGTGTGCCGAAATGAGCGACCGCAAGATCGGTGTGCTGCTTGTTTTTGAAAAGGATGTTATTCTGTCTGAAATCATCCGCACCGGAACAGCGGTGGATGCGGCAGTCAGTGAGGAACTGTTGGGCAACGTGTTCTATCCCAAGGCGCCGCTGCACGACGGAGCCGCCGTGATCCGTGAGAACCGTCTTTGCGCCGCGGGCTGTATTCTGCCGCTGACACAGAACCACAATTCCGTCAGCAGTGAGCTGGGCACGCGCCACAGAGCCGCACTCGGCATGAGCGAGCAGAGCGATGCGCTGCTGGTTGTTGTGTCCGAGGAAACGGGCAGCATTTCCGTTGCCAAGGACGGCAGACTGCGCCGCGACATTTCCGACGGTGAGCTGCGCGAAATACTGGGCAAGGAGCTGCTGATCCCCGAAAGTGAAGTCAGCGAGTCCAAATTCAAGAGCTTTTTCGGGAGGAAACGCAAATGACAGACAAACGTGTTTCTCTTTCCAAATTATTCAATAACAACAAATTCGCTTTTGCGGTGTCCGTTGTTCTGGCGGTGGTGATCTGGCTGGGCATTGCCATGTCCGTCAGCGAGCCGCAGGAAGTCGCGCTCGCGGAAATTCCCGTCAGCATCGACACGACCATGACCGACAAGCTGGATCTGCAAATGTTCGGGCAGACCGAGTTTACCGTAACGGTCAAGCTCAACGGCAAGCGGTACGAGGTTTCTTCCGCCGTGCTTTCCAAGGATGATTTTTCCGTAACGGCTTCAACGGTCAATGTTTCGTCTGCCGGAAAATACAGTCTGCCGATCACGGTCAAGCCCAAGGATGCCACGCGCGGGATCGAGGCCGTCAGCGTTTCACCCGAAACGGTGGACGTATACCTTGACTATAACCTGACCGAGAACTATCCGGTCGAGGTGCAGTTGAATGCCAAAGACGATATCGTCGCGGCAGAAGGGTATATCGACGGTGAACCGCTGCTGTCCAGCTCCGAGGTCACCGTGACCGGTGCCGCCTCCGAGGTGCAGAAGATCGCACGGATCGTTGCCAAGGTCAATCTCCAGTCGCCGCTGACCGAAACGACAAAGTTTGAGAATACCGATCTTGCCATTCTCAACGAAAACGGCGGAATTGTGCGCAGCGCCTATGTTTCCGTGGCGGACAGCATTGCCAATGTCACGGTCACGGTGCCGATCTTTAAAGTGACCGACTTCAAGCCCTCCGTGCGGTTCAAGAATACACCGCAGTATTTCCTGGGGCATCCGATCTCCTATATCTGTTCACCGTCCGGCATGGTCAATGCGGCGGTATCGACGGAGCTGCTCGGCAGCGCGGAGAGTCTGTCCCTCGGAACGATCGACTTTGCCGATGTTACGGCGGGCGCCAATACTTTTGTTTTCAATGCATCGGAAATTCCGAATATCCGAATTCTGGACGATGTGGAGGAATTTCGTGTGTTCTTCTCTCTGGACGGATTGCAGACGCGCAAGATCATGCTTTCCACCGAGAATATTACCTTTAAGAATCTGCCGGCAGACGGCACGGCAGCCGTAGACGAACTGACGCTTCCGCAGGTCACACTGGTCGGTCTGCCAAACGAGAGCGACACGGTCGGCACAAGCGGTGTAAAGGCGGTCGTCGATGTTTCCGGTTTGCAAAAGGGTGCGGATGCCGTCGAGCTGCCCATGACCTTTACGGTCGAAAATACAACCGGCTGCTGGATCAGCGGCAGTTATACGGTTTCGGTCAGCGTTTCCTGACCGCGCATGAAAGGAGTGTAATGCAAGTGTCCGATAAAAAGAAAAAACAGCCGCAAAACCGGTATCTGGCATCCGTCGGCGGACAGGCGCTGATGGAAGGGATCATGATGAACGGTCCCAAGGGCGCGGCAATGGCGCTGCGTATGCCGGACGGCAGCATCGAGGTTACACCCAAGTATCCCAAAAAGCTCAAGGATAAATATAAATTCTGCGGTCTGCCGCTGATCCGCGGTCCGATCAATTTTGTTGAAAGTATGGTCTTCGGCTATCAATGCCTGATGGAATCCGCCGAAAAGACGAGCCTTGATCTGGAAGGCGAAGCGGATGAAGGCGAAGAAATGTCCAAGCTCGACAAGTGGCTGACGGATCATTTCGGACCGAAGATGATGAGCGTCATCGGTGTCATTTCGGTAGTGCTGGGCTTTGCGCTGTCGTTCGGTCTGTTTATTGCGCTGCCGTCCTACGTGTTCAAGGGGCTGCAATATCTGACGCATATCAGCACTATGTGGCGTCCGCTGATCGAGGGCGTGATCAAGATCGCCGTCTTCGTCGGTTATATGGCGGCAGTTTCCCTGATGAAAGAGATGCGCCGCCTGTTCATGTATCACGGCGCGGAGCATAAATCCATTTTCTGCCTGGAAGCAGGCGAAGAACTGACGGTCGAAAATGTACGCCGCCAGAGCCGTTTTCATCCGCGCTGCGGCACGAGCTTTTTGTTCGTGACGATCATTCTCAGCATTCTGCTTGCGGCGCTGATGTCCGTGATCTTTGACGGTATGGCAGTCACGCAGATCACCATTCTTTGGGTACTTCTGAAGCTGTGTATGCTGCCGGTCGTAATGAGCCTCGGCTATGAGTTTTTGCGCTATGCGGGACGGCACGACAATCTGTTCGTAACGATCTGTGCTGCGCCGGGTCTGTGGATGCAGCGCATCACCACCAAGGAACCGACGGACGACATCATCGAGGTCGGTATCGCATCACTCAAAGCGGTTCTGGACGCCGATGAGGACGAAAAACCGCAGGAGCCGCAGACGGATGCAGAATAAGACGTACCGCGAGGCACTGCGTGAGGGACAGCAGATGCTGTCCGGCATTGCGGACGCGGAATATGACGCACGGTGTCTGCTGGAATTCTGCTGCGGTCTGACCCGCGCGGAGCTGATTTTCCGCTATGCGGAGCCCATGCCGCAGACGTTGTATGCACGGTATCTGTCGATGCTGCGCCGCCGTGCAGACGGGGAGCCGCTGCAATACATCCTCGGCGCGTGGGATTTTTTCGGCAGAACGTTCCGGGTCTTTGAAGGCGTTTTGATCCCGCGTCCCGAAACGGAGTTCCTGCCGGAAAAAGCCGTTCGGATGCTGCCGCAGGGTGCTGTCGTATTTGATGTGTGCGCCGGAACGGGCTGTATCGGCTTGAGCGTCGCATTGGAACGACCGGACACAAAGGTTTTTCTGCTTGAAAAATACGATGCGCCTTTCCGTTGTCTTATGGAGAATAAAGCGCGGCTTGCCGCCGATACTGTTACTGCGGAGCGCTGCGATCTGCTGTGCGGTATTCCCGAAGGACTGCCGCAGCCGGATTGTATACTGTCGAATCCGCCGTATATCTGCACCGGTGCATTGCCCGGATTGCAGGCAGAGGTACAGCGGGAACCCCGGGAGGCACTGGACGGCGGCACGGACGGGCTGCTGTTTTACCGTGCTCTGCGTGAAAAGTGGTACCCGCACCTGTCCGATGGCGGCTTTATGCTGCTCGAATGCGGCGAAGCCCAGCCGCAGACGGTCGCTTCGATGTTCCCGTGCAGAACGGAGATCGAAAGGGACTATGTCGGCACGGAACGATTTGTTACCGTTTTTAAGTAAGAAAGGAAAAACACTATGCTTTTGCAGTTGCTCCGAAACGGCTTTTCCGCGGAAATGGTCGTAGGTGTTCTTTCAAGTATATTTGTTGTATTCTGCACATTGCCGATCCACGAGTATGCTCATGCACTGGTTGCGGATAAGTTGGGGGACGGCACGGCGCGTCTGAACGGGAGACTTACGATCAGTCCGTTTGCACATCTGGATCTGATTGGTTGTCTGATGATCATTCTGGTCGGTTTCGGCTACGCAAAGCCCGTTCCCGTCAATATGCGCAATTTCAAGAATCCCAAGGCAGGTATGGCGATCGTAGCGCTGGCAGGTCCCGTATCCAACCTGATCATGGCGTTTCTGTTTTTAGTGCTGCGCTGTGTGTGCATTGTGTTCGGCGGCAGTAACTTTACCGAGCTTCTGGCGTTTTTCTTCTACTACGCCGCTTATATCAATATATCTCTTGCCGTGTTCAACCTGCTGCCGATCCCGCCGCTGGACGGGTCGCGCCTGGTTACGGCACTGATCCCGAATAAATACTATTTCAAGATCATGCAGTACGAGCGGTACATCATGATCGGACTGTTTGTACTGCTGCTGACCGGTATTCTGTCCACACCGCTCGGCACACTGTCAAATCTGGTGCTGAAGGGCTTGCTGCGTCTTGCTGCACTGCCGTTCATGCATATGGTGTAATGTATGGAAAAGATTTCTTATAAAATAGATGTGTTCGAGGGACCGATGGATCTGCTGCTGCATCTGATCAGCAAGCACAAGGTCAGCATCAACGACGTGCCGATCGTTGACCTTGTGGAGCAGTATCTCGAGTATATGCGCAGGATGCAGGAGGAAAACCTCGACATTGCCAGTGAGTTCCTCGAAATGGCGGCAAGGCTCGTGTATATTAAAACGGTTTCTCTTTTGCCTGTTCACGAGGAAGCGGAGGAGCTGGAACGGGAACTGCGCGGAGAACTTCTGGCGTATCAGGACTGCAAGTATCTTGCCGGAAAGCTCGAAAAGCAGGCGAACGGCTTCGACTTCTTCGAGCGGGAGCCGCAGGCGTTCCCGGTGGATATGACCTATACACGTTCGCATGAGCCGTACGAGATTTTCAAAGCGTACATATCTGCGGTCGGCAAGGGTAAGCGCCGACTGCCGCCGCCGGTCGAGGCATTTTCCAAGATCGTGGCACATCGCATAGTCTCGGTCGCGTCAAGAATTTCCTTCCTTTTGGAGCGTCTGCGCGGCAGTGAAAAGAACCGTTTCCTGTCCCTGTTCGAGCAGTCGCAGTCCCGTTCGGAAATGGTGGCAACGTTTCTGGCGGTGCTGTCGCTTGCCAAGGCAAAGCGCGTGACGATCGAGGGAGACGGCGAGGAGACTGTCATCCGACTCAATGAATCATCGGAGGGGTAACGATTGAAGGTACAGGAATTGCAGGCGGCTGCCGAAGCGATCCTCTTTGCAAGCGGGGAACCGCTGGAGTTGGAGCGTATGGCGCAGGCGCTGGAGCTGGATTGTGAATATACCGAAAAAATACTGGAAAAGCTCAAGGCGGATCTGGACGAACGCGAAAGCGGACTGTGCGTGCTGCGCATGGAGGATCGGTTCCAGCTCTGCACGCGCAAGCAGTACGCCGACCTGATCCGCCGCGTACTGGAGGTCAAAAAGAACGCGCCGCTGTCACCCGCTGCATTTGAGGTGCTGGCAGTGATCGCCTATAACCAGCCCGTGACCAAATCCTATATCGAGCAGGTGCGCGGTGTGGATTGTTCGAGTGTCGTCAACACACTTTGCCAGAAAGGTCTGGTCGAGGAAAAGGGGCGTCTGGAGCTTCCGGGACGGCCGCTGCTGTACGGAACCACGCCGGAGTTTCTCAAATGCTTCTGCATGTCCTCCCTAACGGAGCTGCCGGAGCTGCCCGAAAAGGATCTGCCGAAGATCGAGGATATTCTGGATGCGGATGCCGCGGTCAATGCGATCGAGCAGGAACCTGCGCCGCCCGGGGAAGAAGCGGTGGACGAGGATCAATACACCTTTTACGATGTACCGGAGGACGGCGACGATCTGTATGCCCTGCCGGATCAAACGTCTTGATTTAATCAGCGGTTCCATGACAAACGAGAGGAGGAGAAAATATGATCGTGCTGTATGTGCTGCTGGGCATCATTGCGGCGATCGTTCTCCTGTTCTGTGTCAAGATCACGGTGGAGCTGCGGTATGAGGATACCTTCGAGGTCGATCTGCGGGTACTGTTCATTAAAATAAAGCTCTTGCCCGCAAAGCCGAAGAAGCCAAAAAAAGAAAAGCAGCCCAAGGCGGAAGAAAAACCCAAGGAAGAAAAGCCGAAAGAGGAGAAGCCGAAGGAGAAAAAGCCCAAGGGCGACAATTTCGTCATGCGGTTCTATCACGAACAGGGCTTCGACGGGGTCATTCAGTTCCTGAGTGATATTCTCCACGCATTAAATACAATGTTCGGCGATATTTTCAAGCGTTCCTTCGTGGTCGAAAAGCTCTTTTTACATATGTGTGTCGGCAAGAGCGACGCCGCCCAGACGGCGCTGACCTACGGTAAAACGTGTACAGCCGTTTATCCGGCACTCGGCTGCCTGTGCAATACGCTTCGTGTGCGCAAGTATGATGCCGACATTACGGCGGATTATCTGGCAGGCAAAAGTACCGCTTCCCTCATCATGGCGGTGTCCGTCCGTCCTATCAAGCTGACCAATACGCTTGTGCGGTTCGCGTTCCGTGCGGTGGTGTCCTATATCAAAGCAAAAAAACGCGCCAAGAAGAAGAAACAACAACCTGTTACGATAGAAAGGAATGTTGAGCAATGAGTAAAGAAAACGCAGCAGCGAGCATCCTCGGCACAACGATCGAAAAGGTTCGGGATCTTGTCGATGTCAGTACCATTATCGGCGATCCGATCGAAGCCGGCGGTGTTACGATCATTCCCGTTTCCAAGGTCACCTACGGATTTGCTTCCGGCGGTTCCGATTTTCCGTCGAAGTCCAGCGCGGAGCTGTTCGGCGGCGGCGGCGGAGCCGGCATCACCATTACGCCGATCGCGTTTCTGATCGTCAACAAGGGCGAAGTGACCATCAAACACATCGTTGCCGAGGGTACACAGGCAGAGCGCATTGTCGGTATGGTGCCGGATGTGATCGACAAGCTTTCCGGCGCAGTCGAAAAGTTTACCAAGAAAGGTGACAGTTCCATTCCCGACGTCGAATAATTTCGTGACTGAAACGCAAAACACCTGCATAGTATTTTGTGGCAGGTGATTTTGTATGAAAGTGTTCCGCGTATTTCCGGTTTTGCTGAGTCTTTGTCTGCTTTGCTCGGTACCGTGTGCGGCAGTTTCGGTCAGTGCCGAAGCTGCGGTGCTGCTGTGCGCCGATACGGGCGAGGTTCTCTACGGTAAAAACGAAAAGCAGCGCATGTCCATGGCGAGTACGACCAAGATCATGACGTCGCTTCTGGCACTTGAGGCGGGAACGCCGCAGCGTACGGTGCGGGTAACAAAGCCCATGGTTGCGGTGGAAGGCACGTCCATGGGACTTCTGCCGGGTGATACGGTCACGCTGTACGGGCTTGTTTGCGGGATGCTGCTCAGCAGCGGAAACGACGCAGCGAACACGGCGGCGATCATACTCGGCGGCAGTACCGAAAAGTTTTCCGATCGGATGAACGCGCGTGCCGCGCAGATCGGGATGACCAATACGCATTTTGTCACGCCGTCGGGACTGGATGATCCGGAGCATTATTCCACGGCATACGAT
>R27__coassemble_1211_pt1 | contig 12483 bp, 7 predicted proteins | sample R27__metabat2_high_PE_029 | metagenome-assembled genome bin R27
AAAAGCACATCGCCTATGAAGCGTTTTATACCGGTCTTGCGGATTATCTGCTTGAACATCCGGAGTACTCCTGGAATATTTTTCCGGAAATTTATCAAAAAATCCATGCGGTTGCGGATGCCGTAAATACGCAATATGTATACGACAAGCGTTTCGGAGATGTCTTCTGGCCAATGGATGAGGGCGCTTTTCTGCAAATCATAACACATCCGGATCACTTTTTTTCTGACATTTCAGCGTTTATTTCTTCTTTTTCCCCGGAAGATCCGGTGTTGTCCGAACTGCTTTCCTATCAGAAAAGCGTTATCCGGATTCCCGTACCGGCAAAAACCAAAACGGTATTTTCTTATAATTTTACGGATTATTTTCGGGAAGCCTACAAAAACACGCCCATACCGCTCAAAAAGCAGGATTGCAGCGTGGACGCATCCGGACTTTTGGAATATGCGGATTTTGCGGACTATGCCAGAGAAATCGTCTGGTACGGACGAAGAAGCCAGCGTACTTCGCTGATAGAGTAAAAGATATCGAGGAGTAAACAGGATATGAGTAAAAAAAATGTTTATATGGTGCAGGTCGATGTTGCAAACGGGATCGACAATAAAAGCGCCTATCTTCCGTACGCAGTCGGTCTTTTGGTTGCCAACGCATGGAAAGACCCGAAAGTGACTGAAGCCTATGATTTTCGCGGCTTTATTTTCCGCAGAGAGGATATTGCCGAAACGGCCGCAAAAATGGATGCACCCGGGCTCGTCGGTTTTTCCTGTTACTGCTGGAATACGGAGTACAACAAAGCATTGGCACAAAAAATCAAAGCCGAGCATCCGGACTGCATCATCGCTTTCGGCGGACACAATGTACCCCCCGAGGATGATTTTCTCCGCGATTTTCCGTATATCGACATTCTGATGCACGGAGAAGGAGAAGAAACATTCCGCAAGCTCCTGATTGCCTTAAAGGAAGGCAATATCGGAAGTGTTCCGAATATCTCCTATCGACGTGCAGACGGCTCTACGGAAACCACTCCGTTTGAAGCACCTGTTTTGCTGGATGAATATCCGTCCCCCTATCTTACCGGACTGTTCGATGAAATCGTTGCCGATCCGTCGCAGCATTTCAATGCCATCCTGGAAACGAGCAGAGGCTGTCCGCACCAATGCGCCTATTGTGACTGGGGGTTATTGAAATCCCGGGTTCGTTATTTTTCGCTGGAACGTGTAAAAGCGGAGATTCGGTGGATGTCGGAGCATCGCATCGAATTTGTCTGGGGCGCAGATGCAAATTTCGGCTCCAGACCCGAGGATATGGAAATCGTACAGGCGATCGATGAAGCAAAGAAACATACCGGACATCCGGAACGTATGCGCATCAATTATTCCAAGAACAATCCGGAACGTGTTCTTGAAATCGCACAGAAGCTGCATGAATGCGATCTGGATCATCTCGGCGCGACGCTTTCTTTCCAAAGCTTATCGGAGCCGGTTTTAAAGGCGATCGGCAGAAAAAATCTTTCGCTGGATTATTTTCAGAATCTGGTTTCCCGTTACCGCTCCATGGGACTGAAGGCTTATTCCGAGCTTATTATCGGCTTGCCGGAAGAAACGTATCAGAGCTTCATTCGCGGACTTTCGACGATTTTTGAGTTGGGACAGCATTTTTCTTTCGATGCATATCTGTGCTGTGTTCTGCCCAACTCCATCATGGGACAAAAAGAGTATCGGGAAAAATATAAGATCCGATCCGTGGATATCGAAATGTTCCGCCCGCACTCCGAAAAAAAATCTTTTGCAGAGGATATTAAAGAGTATTATAATATCGTAGTGGAAACATCCACAATGTCGCTGGAAGAATGTATTCGGGCATCTGTGTTCTACGAAATGGTTCGGGCATTTCATTCTTTCGGTTTCCTGCGTCCGTTTTCCATTTACTTATATTACGAAAAAGGGATCCGCTATTCGGAATTTTACGATCATCTGCTGGACTATTTCAAGGAACACCCGGAGCTTTTCATCTCCGGGCTGTACCGAAAGGTCGAACATCACTTTACCAATTTGTTCACAGGGAAAGAAGACGACGATGATTTTACGTTTGAGGCAATCGGTAAAATCACCTGGCAGGATTGCGAATACTGCACGCTGATGATCCTGAATCACTTCGAACAATTCTTTGCGGAGATCAAGCCGTATATCATGCAATACCCGATCGAAGCGGATGTCTTCGAGGATATTCTGAACTATCAGAAAGCCGTGATCCGTTTCCCGAACAAAAGCGCCGCGCAAGCCGAGCTGCATTATGATGTTCATGGCTTTTTGCAGGACGCTTACTGCATCAATGGCGATATCTCATTCAAAAAGAGAGCCAACCGCTTGTATTGCCGCGATACAGACGTCCAGACAAACTGGAAGGATTATGCGCAGTATATTATCTGGTACGGCCGCCTTTCATGGAAAGCCAATATGGATGATATACATACCGAATTTTTTGATGCATAACAGTGTCGGTTAATTCCAAAATGAGAAGCAAAGGAACAGAGCAAAATGAACAAGAGAAATATCTATTTGGTACAGGTCACAAATTCCAGTGAAGGCAGTTACATGCTGCCCTATTCTGTCGGAACGCTTATTGCCAATGCGTGGCAGGAAGAAGCAGTACGTGAAGGATTTGAGGTTCGGGAAATCATTGTGTTCAAGGACGATTTAGATGTGATCGTTCAAAGGATGGACGATCCGTATCTTGTCGGTTTCTCAAACAATATCTGGTCTGCATGTTTCAATTATGCATTAGCCGAAAAAATCAAGCAAGTGTATCCGTCCTGCAAAATCCTTTTCGGCGGCAGAGAAATCTCGCTGGACGCTTCGTTTCTTCATGAGTACCCTTACATGGATTATCTGATCCATCTTTGGGGCGAAGAACCGTTTCGCAAGCTTTTGCTGGAGCTTCTTGAAGAAGAACCGGACTATTCACATATCGAAAATCTCTCCTATCGAGCGGCAGACGGTATCCCTGTGGACGGATTCCTGGATAAAAGGATAAAAACCGATTTTCCTTCTCCGTACCTGACCGGCGTTTTTGACAAGCTGATTTCGGAAAACCACGTAAAATTCGTTGCCGGATTCGAGACAAACAGAGGCTGCCCGTTCCACTGCACATACTGCGACTGGGATACAACCAAATCAAAGATTACGACATTTCCGCTTGAGAAAATATTTGCGGAAATCGATTGGATCGCAGCACATGAAGTGGATTACTGCGGCTGCTTCGATTCAAATTTCGGTATATTGGAACGCGATGAGCTGATCGTCGACAAGCTGGTGGAAACGAAAAAGAAAACCGGGTATCCGCATAAGCTGCAGGTTTCCGCAGCAAAAGCCGATAATCCCCGCGTATTCCGCATCAACAAAAAGCTGAATGACTGCGGCATGAGCAAAGGCGTCACCCTTTCCATGCAGAGCCTGTGTCCGGATGCGCTGCAAAATGTGGACAGACAGAATTTGTCGCTTGAGCGCTATTCCGAATTGCTGGCGCAATACAGAGAAGCCGGTATACCGACATTTACGGACATCATCCTGGGACTTCCCGGCGAAACCTACGACAGCTTTTGCGACGGTCTGTGCAAGCTGATCGAGGCAGGTCAACACTCCGCTATTTTTGTATATGCCTGCAATCTTCTGCGAAATTCCCTGATGTGGAATCCGGAATATGTTCGCAGATATAAAATCGAAACAGTGGATATTCCGTTCAGCCAGTATCACTGCGATGTGCGGCAGTCTGACGAAATTGTGGAGTATTCCAAAGAAATCATTTCCACCTCCACAATGAGCAGAGATGCGTTTATCGACGCCAAGTTCTTTGCGCATTGTCTGCAGTGCTTCCATTGTTTCGGCTTGATGCAGTGCTTCTCGATCTATCTGTTCCACGAAAAGCATATATCCTATTCCGAGTTTTACAAGTCCCTTGTTCAATGGGTAAACACGCATCCCGATTCCGTCGCCGGACAGGCGTTTTCCGGCGTACGCGACAATCTGATCCGTTACGGACGCGGAGAAGAAATCCGCCCGTTTGTCAATAAGATATTCGGGAATATTACATGGCCGTTTGAAGAAGGCGCATATCTGGAGATTTTGCTCCGCTTCGACCGCTTCTACGAAGAAATGCGGGAATATCTCGACCGGTACCATATAGATGAAGATTTCTATGCGCAGCTGCTTGCATATCAGAAATGCATCATTAAACTGCCGGGAAATCAGGAAATCCAAAAAGTATTCGATTACGATTTTTCTGCGTATTTTCACAATATTTACTGCGGAAGCTATGAACCGCTGAAGCAGAAAAAAACGAAGATCACGTTTTCGGATCCGACGCTTCCGGATAACTGGAAGGATTATTCAAAGTTTGTCGTCTGGTTCGGCAGAAAAGGCAAAGGCAATGTCTATACGGACATTCGCGCATCGGAGCCGGACGCAGCCACCTGAAATCACAGCGAACAACATTCCGCGGGAGGGACAGTATTGGAAGAAATCCGTGTGAGTATTTGTACATTCGGCGTCAACGAGGCTGAATCACTTAAAGAATGTGTAAAAACCATCGCCGATGAATGCAGCCTTGAAGACATTCATGAAATACTGATCTGTACCTGTACCGCAACAACGGCGAAGTGTTACGATGCAATTCGTGAAATAACAGCGCTCTATCCGCAGATACACATTGTACCCGTGCAGCAGCCGCCCGAAAAGCCGTATTGGGGCGGCGCATGCCGCACGCTGATAGATTCAGCTTCCGGTACGCATATTCTATGCATGTCCAGCGATCTTGAGTGCAACCCGCATTTGGTTTCCGCATTGATCGCCGCAGAAAAGGAGAATCCGAACGGCTTCTGCAAAGCATCCAGATGGCTGGATTCTTCTGTTTTTGACGGGTATGGTTTCTTTCGGAAAGCAGGAAATCGTTTGTTTCAGTCCTACATGAACCTGCTTTTTCACGCAAATCTGACCGATTATACATACTGCTTTCAGATCGGGCCGACCAACATTTTTCGGGAAACACATTTTCACAAAAACGGAAAAACCGTTCCTATTGAGTTGATCGCAGAACCGATCCTGCGAAAACTGCCAATACGCGAATTGCCGATCGAATGGAAAAAGCGAGAAGAAAAGCCGGAAAAAAAACGGATTCAGAAAGATCTGAATCATCTGTTCTGGTATATTCTCGTATCTCTTAAAATTCGACAAAACGGTCATACCTGAGAACTGAAGAAGGAGAATATCATGTATAATATTTATCTTGTTCAATGCGGAATGCTTTTTGGAGATAATGAGCATCCCAGTGCATTTCTCCCGTATGCAACAGGCTGCCTTGCGGCATATGCATGGAATAAACCGTCGGTTCGTGAACAATACGATCTGAAAAAGATCCTGTACAAGGAAGAGGACATCGACTCGTTTGTAAATGAGCTTGAGGATCCTTTCCTTGTCGGCTTTTCCTGTTCCGTCTGGAATTATGCGTACAACAGATCTTTGGCGGAAAAGATTAAACAGCAGTATCCGAATTGCCATATCCTTTTCGGCGGACATGAGATTACACATGATTTCGAAGTCTTAAAGAAATATCCGTATGTTGATTTCACCATTTTCGGAGAAGGAGAGCTGGCGTTTTCCAGGCTGCTCGAAGAACTGGCAGGAACCATGGATCTGACATCCGTTCCTTCATTATGCTACCGCGATCAGGGGCAATATAAAATGACCGAAATACAGGCGGAAGAAGCAGAAAACCTTGTGTCGCCGTATCTGACCGGCTTATTTGATTCCATGCTGGCAGAAAACATGGAGTTTATGGCAACGATTGAAACGGTACGCGGCTGCCCGTTTAACTGCGCTTTCTGCGACGGCTCCATGGAAGGAAATGTTGTCCGGATATTCCCTCTGCAGCGGATCCTTGATGAAATACAGTGGGTATCGGATCATCAGTTTAATGTACTGTTTTTTGCGGATTCCAATTTCGGTATGAGCCGGCGCGACGTGGAAATCGCTTCGTGGATCGCCGAAAAGAAGGCATTGACGGGGTATCCCCGCAAATGGGACGGTGCCCTTTCCAAAGAAAAAATGACTCGGCGATACGAACTGCCGAGATCCTGCATGAAGCCAACATGTTTCATATCGTGACGCTCTCGGTACAGAGTACGGACAACGCGGTATTGCGGGCGATCGGTCGAAAGAACCTGGATTTCGACGCTTTTCATGAAAGCATTGAGGCTTATGTTTCAAACGGCATCCAGCCGTTTACCGAGCTGATTCTCGGGCTTCCGGAAGAAACTTATGACAGCTTCTGCGAAGGGTTCGAGAAACTGATCCTTGCCGGTCAGAAATACTATGTCGAGGTATATCGCTGCTATATTCTCCCGAACGCCTTGCTCGGACGTCCGGAAACTGTTGAACGGTATGGAATCAAAACGGTTTTCACTCCCCCTGTGATGCATCATATCCCGCTGGAAGATGCAAATCACATGCAGCCGAGTGCCAGAATTGTTGTCGAAACCGCTTCGATGTCCAATTCGGAATGGGTGCGTGCGAACCTGTTCGCCGTTCTTGTTCAGGCACTGTACTATATGGGCACGCTGAAGCGTGTGGCGGATCATCTGCACGACATCAAAGGTGTTTCCTATCGTTCACTTTTTGAAGGGATTTTACAGTGGGGGCTTTGCCATCCGGAACGGTTTACCGGAACAATCCTGAAAAAACTTTCGGAGATCTTCCAAAACTTTTCCGAAGGCACCGGTCATCTGCATTACTACAACCCGGCATTCGGTGATATTGTTTGGTTTGTTGAAGAAGGTCTGTTCTTAGAAATTGCCGCGCATACGCAGGCATTCTATGAAGATATGATCGACTATCTGAAAGAGAGCCGGTTTGACGATGATCTTTGTGAAGAAATGCTGCGTTATCAGCTCTTTATGCTGTATGCTCCGCAGAGAAAGAAATTCTCTGCCGAATTCCATTACGATTTTCGTGAGTCCGTTCCGAAGCCTCAAAATATTCTGGTCACTGTTGACCAGAATATCTGCTATGATTCTCTGGCGGATTATGCAAGAGAGGTCGTTTGGTTCAAGCGAAAAAGCGGCGGTACGATCTGCTCGGAGAATAATTGTTCCATACGGTATGAGGTACAATAATATCAGAATCAATCTCAAACAAGGAGAAAGAAATCGAAGCAGAATCGTATTTGCTTCGATTTCCGTTTTACGCGCATGAAAGGACTGCTGTTGTTTCCGCCCCAATGGATTCCCGTATCCCCGAATCTCTCCGTTCCGCTGCTTGCCGGACAGTTAAAAGCAAAAGGGCATCAGATCGATACGCTGGATCTGAATGTTCAGTTCTACAATTCGATCCTGAACAATTCCGGCATCCGCAAAGCATACCTCAACGCTCAGAATATTCTGTCACAGGAAAAACAGGATACGGCAAAATATCAAGCAGCGCAAACCTTTTTCCGGAAATACGGCAATGCATTGCCGGAACTTGCGGATCAGGTTGACGATGCCGTTGCCGTTATGAAAAGCAGAACCGATTTTTATGATTATGCCAAGCTGTTTGAGGCCAAGCACACGATTTCTCTGGCACTGCAGCTTCTCTCCGTTCCATACGCGCCGAACCGTATCGCAATGGACAATTATTTCGGACGGCATGATTATTCCATGGACGGGATCCGGGAGCTGCTCAAGCAGCCGGAGGAGCTTATATTTTATCCGTTCCTGCAAAATGCTGCAAGTCATATTCTGCAAAAAGAATATGACTACATCGGAATATCCGTTTCCGACTTAAGCCAGCTGATCCCGGCGCTTCTGCTTGCATCCGTGCTGAAAGTCGGGTGTTCGGCACATATTTCTTTGGGCGGCAATTATCTTGTACAAATCCGTGATACCCTTTTGAATATACCGGACTTTTTTTCGTATTGCGATACGGTAATGTATTCCAACGGCGAAGAAAGCATCTGCCAGTTGGCAGAGTATATAGACGGGCTGAGGTCTTTGGAAACCGTTACCAATATTTTGTATCGCGGTGCAGACGGCAGTGTGATACGGAATCCGGAGAACCATATCGTTGATATGGAGCATACCGCTTTTCCGGATTTCAGCGGATTGGATATGTCGGCGTATTTTTCACCGGAGCCCGTGTTTCCGATACAGTTTTCCAAAGGCTGTTACTGGAAAAAATGTACATTCTGTGACTATTCCTATTCCCAGAAATGTTACCAGCGGAAAAGTGTATCCCGAATTGCGGACGAGCTGGAATACTACACCAAAGCCTTTGACGCACATACATTTATGATCACAGATGAAGCCATCGCGCCCGATTATTACAACCGGATCGCGCTTGAGATTCTGCGCAGGGATCTCAAGATAACGTTTTATTCTTTTGCACGTCTGGAAGACGGCTTTACGGATGAGATCCTGCACAACTTATATAAAGCGGGTGCACGGCTTTTTATGTGGGGATACGAGTGCGCAAGCGAGCGGATCATGCAAATGATCAATAAAGGTATCTGCATTGAACACCGGGAAGAAATCCTGCGCCGTTCCGCAAAAGCCGGCATCTGGAACAACGGTCTGTTTATCATCGGATACCCGACAGAAAGCAAAGAAGAAATCGACCAAACGACAAGCTTTATTGCAGAACACCGGGATATTCTGCAAAGCTGTACCTTAGCAAACTTTAATCTCCTTCAAAACGCGGCAGTTGCAAAACATCCGGAAGAATACGGAATATCGTCCATAGAAAAAAGCGGTGACCTTTTAAAAAAGCTGAACGATGTTTCCGACGGTCTTTCCGTTCGGGAAAGGATCTGCACCCGACCGGCAATACACGACTCGGTCATCTCCGGCGAAAACGCACACATCTGGTCCGCGGTTTATTCGGACTTTGATCATCTTGTCCTATACCTTTCTCATTTTACATCAACGCAGATTCAGAAACTGCCGTTCGATTCGCGTTGGGCATGTATTTATTTTTAACGTTGAAATAACATGATGTCTTTGAAAAAGCCGTCCGGAGAAGCGCTTTGCTTCTCCGGACGGTTTTTCGGCTTTGGCAGCCGATATACTTCGATTCCATTCTCATTCCGCTTTTTCGAGCAGTTCCGTATACTGATAGGCACGAACGTAATCCACCACAAATTCCGCCGGGATTTCGCCGTTCTTATTTTTCGTGATCAGTCCCGACCAACCGCGGAACGGCTCCCCCGTCAACGCCGTCGATCTCACAGGAAAGGAGCATATATTCCGGAACCCTTGCCACTCCGCCGAAGCTGCTTCTGCCCGTTTCCACGCCGTTGATGTAGAAAATATATTCCTTTTCATTCCATTCAACGCCGTATGTATTGTATTCCGCATACGGATTGACCGCCTTGGCGATCGCCACGTTCTTATATCTTGTCTGCAATCCGTAACCGCCGTAATGCAGATTGGAGGTAATCATACTGTTCTCCAATCCGAGGCTGCTTCTGTAATACAGCGGAGACTCGAAAACATCTATTTCCGTAGCCTCTGTACCCGGCGTCCCATCCACGGACGCATCCTCGTGCGAAATCCAGAATGCCGACCATAAGCCCTGCGCCGCAGGCAGAATACAGCGACATTCAAAGTAGCCGTATGCCTGTGTATACTTCTTTCTTGTATCAATGCGGTCACAATAATATCCCGCACCGTATTTTCCGTCTTCCTTATATTCCGTTCTGATCACAAGGTTTCCGTCACGGACGATCGCCTGTTCACTGTCCCAGTAGCCACCCTTTCTTTCCCCCTGCCGATAATGATTCCAAACATTCAAATTCAGCTTGTTTCCGTCAAATTCATCTTCAAAAACAAGCGTGAACTTCGACAGATCGACCGTGCTGCCGTTCTTCGGCTCCCACGGATACCGAAAAACCATCAGAACCCTGTGCACAGCATCGATCACAATATTCGTGAGCTTATCAAATGCATTCTGAAACGTATCGGAGACCTTGATCGTTGTATTGCCGGCAGAAGCTTCCGTCACCAATGCCGGTGCAGCCGAGAACAGAAATGCAGCGCATAAGAGTAATGCGAAGACCTTCGTGAATATTTTTTTCATACCCTTCCTCTTCTTTCACCGAAAACCGTTTTTGCAGATACATGTTTGCTCCAATTATATACCGCACCGGGACAGATGTCAATTTCCGTATCGCATTTTCTGCGTAAGCCGGTATTGTGTTTGCAGCCAAGCAGATTTATCGGAAGCAATCCGTGATATGGAATTGACAATGAAGAAAGATATGCTACAATAGATATGGTTTTTCAGAAAGGGGAAAATATATGAAAAAGCAAATGACCGGCGTACTTTTGGCGATGGTGATGCTCCTGAGTCTCATTCCGCTCTGGACGATCTCTGCCTTTGCGGTGTCGGAAGAAGGAAAGACGGAACCGGCCTCTCTTTCTGCCGGAGCCGAGGATATAGAACTCAACGATAAGAATATAACCATTGCCGTTATGACCGACAACCCTGCCGCCGACATCATGGAGCAGTATTATCCCGACGCAAAGCTTGTCTATTTTAACACGTGCACCGACGGTATACTTGCTCTGACCAACGGAAACGTCGATGCGTTTGTTGAACAGCGTGCCACCTACGATACCGCCCTCGCAAGCGGCATTCAGGGCATACATCTTCACTCCGACAGTCCGCTCGGCGAGCCCGGCATCGTCGCCGGCTGCGTGAGTCCCAAAACAGAAATTCCCAATGCGAGAGAGTTTGCAAACCGATTCCTTGCCGAGATGCAGGACACCGGCGTTCTGGACGATATGTATCAGCGCTGGGTCGTAAAGCATGATTATACCATGCCGGAGATCACTCCCGCCGAAAATCCGACCTTTACCATGAAGATCGGCACCTCCGGTCTTGCGGAACCGTATACCTTCTATGCCAACGGAGCGCTTTCGGGATACGAAATAGAACTGTGCAACCGCTTTGCCGCATGGGCAGGCGCGAATGTGGAATATCTCCAATTCGATTGGGAATCCATCACATCCGCCTGCGTTTCGGGAAAGGTGGACTATGTGTTTTCCAATCTGTACATAACGCCGGAACGTTCGGAGGAAATGATCATCACGGATACGTACATGACCTTTGAAACCGTCATCATGGTGCGGGACAGCAAAGTGACGAACGGATTTTTCTCCTCGATCAAGGACAGCTTTATCAAGACCTTTGTCCGTGAGTCGCGCTGGAAGCTGCTTCTGGACGGTCTGTGGATGACTGCAAAAATATCCTTACTCACTGCCGTTTTCGGTACGGTGCTGGGCTTTTTGCTTTGCATTGCGCAGCGTTCAAAATTCAAAGCTCTGCGGACTGCGGTTTCGGCATTTTGCCGCTTTATCGCAGGTATACCCGCTCTGGTGGTTTTGCTGTTCATTTATTTCGTTGTGTTAGGGAAATCGGATCTGCCTGCAACGGTATCCGGAGCGGTTTCCTTTACCGTTCTCTTTGCCGTTACGGTCAGCGGTTTGCTTTCCGGCGGGATAGACGCCGTAAGCGGCGGACAGTGGGAGGCTGCCGAAGCACTGGGACTTCGGCACCGTCAGGTTTTCACGCATGTGATCCTGCCGCAGGCGCTGCGTATCGTCCTGCCGTTATACAAGGGTGAGTTTGTGAACATGGTGAAGCTCACTTCCATTGTGGGTTATATCTCCATCATTGATCTGACAAAGGCGGGCGACATTATCCGAAGCCGTACCTTCGACGCCTTCTTCCCGCTGATTGTCGTGGCAGTCATATACTTCTGCCTGTCTCAGTGCATTTTTGCCGTGCTGGATCGGGTCGAGATCCGCTTCGATCCCGCAAAGCATTCCCGCACTTTGCCCAAGGGCGTAAATACCGGCAGTTCAGCCGTTCCCGCCGCCGTCTGTGCGGGCACGGACGCAGGAAAGGAAATCATCCGTCTGGAGCACGTCAAAAAGGTCTATGCGCTTGCCACACCCCTTACCGATGTGAATACCTCCGTAAAGTCCGGCGAAGTCATCACCATTATCGGTCCTTCCGGCACGGGAAAATCCACTCTGCTGCGTATGCTCAACCGGCTTGAGGATCAGACCGAGGGAAAAATAACCGTTTTCGGACAGGATACGGCAGACAAAAAAACAGATATGCGCCTGATCCGTCAGCGGATGGGCATGGTGTTCCAGAGCTTCAATCTTTTCGAACATCTGAGCGTCATTGAAAATGTGATGCTGGCGCCCGTCCTGCTGCATAAGATGACAAAACAGGAGGCGTTTGACAAGGGTATGCAGCTTCTGGAAACGGTCGGTCTTGCAGAGCGCGCAGCCAATTACCCTTATGAGCTTTCCGGCGGTCAGAAGCAGCGTGTCGCCATCGCCAGAGCTTTGGCAATGGAACCCGAGGTGATTCTATTTGACGAGCCGACCTCCGCACTGGATCCCGGCATGGTGGGCGAGGTACTGGCAGTCATCAAAAAGCT
>R27__coassemble_1232_pt1 | contig 12377 bp, 7 predicted proteins | sample R27__metabat2_high_PE_029 | metagenome-assembled genome bin R27
GCATATGCCTTGCCGATCAGTCCGAATGTAGCGGGATTGAGAACACCTTCGGGATGCATCTGGTCACCGACGGAGCAGCCGCCGCCCATGGCGAGGGAAAGTGCCGCTTCATAGCGCAGTGCATTGGGGTGCTTGAAGCCGCCGAATTCACCCCAGCTTCTGTGGAATTTTCCGGTCATGCCGAGAAAATCCTCGCGCAGTGTCCGTGCATACGAAGCGGACAGGGGAAAGAGGTCATAGCCCCAACCGCCGGTCGGCAGACTTTCCAGCTCCAACTGCTCGATCGTATCGACAAGATCACGGCGACCTTTAAGGACGTGTCCGGAGTTCTGGAAGATGGTCGTGGTGTCGCTGTATTTGCGGACAACGCGCTGCACCTCGTCCAGATAATGGCGATACACCTTTTGACCGAACAAGGCAGCGTCCGCATCGTTTTCGTAGTCCAGCCCCAGCGCAGTCATGTCACTGCGGCACTTTGCGCAGCGGCACTTGCGTTCCCCGACGATGTCGAGGAAAATTTCGCAGGGCTTGTAGACCTGCATGACCTCCTCAATTTCCGCAAGGAGCTTGTCGAGATACGGGGTATTCAGGCAAAGCTGATGATACCCGGGCTTGGAAAAATCGGGTTCCTGTTCCCAGTTTCTTTCGCGCAAATGCCATTCAGGATGCGTAACCGCATCCTTTTCGTCCAGACCTGCCGAAATGTAGACAGGTGCACGCACACCGATCTCTGCACAGGCTTCCAGCTCCGCAGCCAGAAGATCGAAGTGCAGCTTCGGATGCATCTCGTTGACCTTGGTGGGGTGGAAGGAATAGCCGTGGTGACATTTGGAAAAGACGGTGATCGAGTCCACATGTCCGAGCTTTAAGGCTTCCTGCCACGCCTTTTTGTCAAACTTACTGCCGACGTCCGGTACTGCGGGAGAAGTGTGAAAATCCAGATGTACTTGCCGTAAACGAAAATCGTGCATAAGAAAAACCTCCGAAATAATATGTTATTCTACGAAGAAATTACGGGTAAGCCAAGCTTTCATGCGGCGGCTTTTTTCGCAGTAAATGAGAAACAGCAGCACCGCAAATAATGAAGCATCCACGATCAGACAGACGTAAATCGGTGTGCGGGACTTATAATAATAGGAGATCTGTACACCGATGAACAGCAGACACAGCAGAATATCCGCCAGCAGATGAATGGCACGGGACGTTTTACTGCGCGGCTTTGCACGGAACCACAGAATATAGATCAACGCGAACAGGGATGCGGCACAGATCGCAGGCAGTGCGCAGCGCGTATACCAGCGTTCGGAATCTCCGATGTTAAACAGAAAATAGATATATGCACCGACGGCAGCACTGTCCAGCGCCCATGCGATATAAGGACGGAATTTTCGGACAAAGAACGGAAAAACAAACAGCGTCCACAAAAGTGCCGAGGTCGCGGCGATATGGAAGGACCAGCGGGCACCCTGATCGAACAGAAGATTGGTCAGAATACAGACAATGTTCGGAATCAGCATCACCATGGAAACCATATATGCGGTAAAGCGCTTGCGTGCGGATTTCGGCAGAACCACTTTTTCGGAAAAGGCAGGCTCCGCGGCTTTTTGCGAGCAGGAATCGGGGAGAAGGACAGGCGTATCGCAAAGCGGGCATTTCGGCGTTCCGGCGTTCAGCTCCACGCCGCATTGTACACAATAGGGCATATTTACCTCCGGTTAGCGGTTGCTTTCGATTTTGACGTGCAGACCCTGCCGGACAAGGAACGTGAAAAAATCCCGTTCGATGTCGCTTTCGACAAAGCCGTTGGCGAACGTGATGACCAGTGCGTCGCCGGTTGTGATGACGCCGCAGCGTGCGGGATTGCGCAAGCCTCCGGCAGGCATAAGAAAACAGTGGTCGATATGTGCCTGCAATGTCTGCGGCAGAGAGATGCCGCCGAGGTTTGTCAGCAGTGCGGTGGTTGTCTGCTCTCTGGTGACGGCAAAGGTCACGCGCACACCGAGATCTTTGAGCGGAAGCGGAACCAACCGCAAAAGACGGTTGCGCTCAATGGCGGTATTGGCGGTGATGTACATATTCATATCCTGCCGGTTGTTGGCAAGACGAAGCTGTAAAGAAACCGAACGCAGAATTTCGTCAAAGGTGTACTCTCCGCGGTTCGGATCGAGCTTGATACGCAGATTGATTGAAAAGTTGCGCAGTGTATCGCAGGGAAACACCTTGCGCAGATTGATCGGGATCTGGACACTAATCTCCTTTTGCCGACGGCGTTCCGTACGCTGACGCTGCATATGTACCTGCACAAGTACGGCGGCAAGGTATTCCGTGATCGTAACGTTCTTGGCGCGGGTCAGTGCATGAAGCTGGGAGAAGGAGAGGATCCCTGCCGTGATATTGACCATATGTGCCGGCAGCTTTGTGCAGGCGGGGTGATAACAGAACTTGTCCGTACGCTTGTATTTTGCTTTAGAAGTTGCAAAACGCAGAAAAGCGTCCTCCGCTTCCGCATCGGATGGCTTTTCCGAAACGTCGCGTACAAATTCGCCGCAGGGGATTGTTTCTCCGAGCAGGCGATAATACTGTGCAAGCAGGGAGAATGTGAATACCGCACAGCCGTATCCGTCACAGATCGAGTGAAACGGATCAACCGCGATCCGGTTGCCGCGGTAATAGACACGGAACAGAAAACGGTTGTTTTCTTTGTATTGAATACGGTGACACGGGTTTTTGATGTCCTCCATCACAGGCGGAGCGTCGAACGGATTTTCTTTGAAGTAGTGCCAGAAAAAGCCATGCTTGAGCTGCACCTTCCACAGCGGAAAACGGCAGAGCGTCTGACGCAGTGCCTGTTCCAGAATATCCGGCTGTACCGGCTCCCGCAGTACCGCGCAGAGACGAAAGACATTGGACCAGTGACCGGTATTCTGCCCGGGAAAGATTTTGGCGGCATTGTCGAGCTTGTACCACCGGGGGCGCAGCGTGCGGATATTGCTCATAAACTGTTCCTTTCGTCTGCGTACATTTTTTCTATCATACCATATATTCAGACAGAATGATACACTTTTTTTAAAAAAGCGCAAAAACAATTTCACTGCACGGAATTGTCGAGATTTTTTGGCTGTCTGCTTGCATTTTGGTGCGGTTTGTGGTATAAAAACAGAGAGGTGAATTGTTATGAATTTCAGAGATACGATCGGGAACTTTGCCGAACAGATCAAAGCGTGCGGTGATTTTGCGGCAGAGGGGATCGAACAGATCTGCGCGGCGTTCGGACCGCGTGCATGCGGCAGTGAGGCGGAATTTGAAGCGCAGATGTATATGGCGGACATGCTCGAAAAGTATGCCGACACCGTAACACGCGAAACGTTTGATGCGCATCCGGCGGCGTTCATGGCATTTGTGCCGATCGCGGGAGGACTGCTGCTGACCTCAACGGCGGCAAACCTTGCCGGTGCGTTCAAAAAGAATAAGCTTTCTCTGGCATCCGTGCCGCTGATCGGTACTGCGCTGGGCAGTCTGGTCGGCGAGTTTGCGCTGTACAAAAAGCCGCTGGATCCGCTGTTTAAAAAGAAAGAATCCGGCAATGTCGTGGCGGTACGCAAGGCTTCCGGTGAGACGAAGCGCCGCATCATTATTTCCGGACATACCGACTCCGCACCCGAATGGACGTATACCTATAAATTTGGCTCCAAGGGCGTCATTACGGTAGCCGGCTATGCCATTGCGGGACTGGTTTATGATATGGTTTCCACAGCCGTTTCACTGAAAAGCAAGAACAATAAACTCAAAAAGGGTCTTGCTCTCGGACAGCTTGCTTTTGCACCGGCATTTGCGGGACTGTTCGCGTTCACCAATTCCAAGCGCTATGTGGACGGCGCAAGCGATGACCTGAGCGGCTGCTACGTGGCAAACTCCGTGCTCAAGTTCCTGTCCGACAATGACATCCGTTTCGAGAATACCGAGGTCGTCGCTCTGCTTGCAGGCGGCGAGGAGTGCGGTCTGCGCGGCTCAGAGGCGTTCTTCAAGGCGCATCCAGAAATGGCGCAGGATGATGTGGAGACGGTTTTTGTCGGCTTCGATACCGTGCGCGATGCCGAATACATGATGATCTACGAAAAGGATCTGAACGGACTTGTCAGGAATGATCCCGCAGCGTGCAGATTGGTGCAGCAGGCTGCAGAAAAGTGCGGTGAGAATGTACCGCTCGGTGCCATTCCGCTCGGCTCGACCGATGCAGCGGCGGTTTCCCGTGCAGGCGTAGCGGCAGCGAGCTTCGTGGCGATGGATCCCGCACCTGCAAGATATTATCATACACGTTTGGACACAGCAGACAATATCGTTCCCGAAACAATTTCCAAGGGCGTCGAGATCGCACTGCAGACGGTATTTGACTTTGACGAAAACGGTTTGAACGGTTAAAAAATTTTTGCCGCACGGAGGATTTCGTGCGGCAGTATTTATGGGGGATATTATGAAACAACTTCGTTTCGGTATTGTGGGGACCGGCTGTATCGCGCACCGTTTTGCGGAAGCGATCCGCAATGTTCCCGAAGCCAAGCTCACGGCGGTCGCGTCCAGAAAGCAGGAGACTGCCGATGCCTTTGGAGATGAATTTGAGATTCCGCTGCGGTTCGGCAGCTATGAGGCCATGGCGGCGTCGGATGCGATCGACGCGGCGTATATCGCCGTACCGCATTCGGGACATATTACCTGTTCCTGCATGATGATGAACGGGGGCAAGCACGTACTGTGTGAAAAGCCGATGGCGGTGAATGCGGCAGAAGCGGAAGCCATGTTTGCCTCGGCACAGAAGAACGGCGTGTTTCTCATGGAAGCGATGTGGGCAAGATTTGTGCCGGGTACACTGCGGCTGCTGGAAATCGTGCAGAGCGGACAGCTCGGCGAGATTCTCGGTGCGGAGGGCAAATTCTGCTACACGATGGACGAGGACGAAATGGGCCATCACGTGTTCAAGCCCGAACACGGCGGCGGCTCACTTTTGGATGTCGGCGTATACGGACTGAATTTTGCATCGTGGTATCTTGGCAAGGACGTTGAAAACATCTGTACACAAAGCACATTGTTCGGCGGCGTGGACTGTCATACCTGTATGCTCCTGCAATACAAAAGCGGTGCGATCGCCGACCTGTCGAGCGCCATTCTGCTGCGCAAGCCCAATGAGGGCGCGGTCTACGGTACGAAAGGGTATGTCCGCATGAACCGTTTCTACGCGCCGCAGGCGTTGGAGGTGCACATGCAGAACGGGCAGACCGAGACGATCGAAACACCGTATCGGGGCAACGGCTTTGAGGAGCAGATCGCGCATATGTGCGCGTGTGTCGAAAAAGGTCTGACGCAAAGCCCGCTCCATCCGCCGGAGCAGACGGTATTTATCACCCGTCAGATGGACGCCATACGCCGAAAGATCGGTGTGCGCTATCCGCAGGACGTGTGAAAAAGTGAAGAAGCATAAAAGCCGGTCGTTCATTCGATCGGCTTTTATTTGGCTTATGTAATTCTGGCGGGGATTGTTACTCTGCACGCAGGATCAGAAAACCGCGTGCGGGAACGGGGACAAGCCCTGTGCGGACAGTATCGTCCGGAATGTTCAAATAAGGAGTATCCAAACGGATATTTGCTTCTGTGTCCGTAAAATTCATGACAAAAATGCAGTCGCCGCGTCTGCGGACGGAAATACCTTCGGGAATGGCAAACGGAATATGGTTCGGGATCGGTGTGCTTTGCAGTACGGCAGCACAAACATCCTCCGCCAGCGTACCCGTATTGCGGAACGCGACATAATATGCCGTGCCTTTGCCGAAGGTGTTTTTTGTGACGGACGGCATCCCCGCATAAAAGTCGCTTGTGTAGGTACCCAAAACTTCGGCACCGCGGCTGTGCAGAATATCACACATCTGCTCTACATCATACACACTGCCGTTGAAGGTCGCTTTTCCGTTTTTGCCTTCCGGCAGGGAATCGGTCTCCTCGTTCCAGATGCCGAATACATCCTTTAAGCCGTTTGCCGGAAAGCCGCCGAGAAAACAGCGGTCATCGGAGTCCGTGATCCCCGTCAGACAAGTTGCCACGAACGTACCGCCGTTTCGGACGAAATCGGTAATCCTTTGTTCCGTACCGTTCTTGAGCATGTACAGGAACGGTGCCGCGATCAGATCATACTTTGCATAGTCCGCATCCATGGCGATCACATCCACATTGTACCCGCGCTTATGGAACGGGGCATACCAACGGATACATTCCCCGATGTAGTCCCGCTTCAGATTGTTGTAGCCGCAGAAATACCGGGTCGCCCAGATGTTTTCCCAGTCGCAGATCACGGCGATCCGGGCTTCGGACCGTGTACCGACCACACTGTCCAGCTTTTCGAGTGTCTGCCCGAGCGCAGAGACTTCTTGGAAAACACGTGTGTTTTCGTGACCGCAGTGATCGACTACGGCACCGTGGAATTTTTCGTGTCCGCCGCGTCCCTTTCGCCACTGGAAATACTGTACGCTGTCCGCACCGTGTGCGATCGCCTGAACGGAGGTCAGGGCGAGCTGACCGGGCGCGGGAATTTTGTTGACCGGACGCCAATTTGCAACAGACGGTGTGCTTTCCATCATGAAGAACGGCTTGCCGTCTTTGAGGGAGCGGAACACATCATGGTTGAATGCTGTTTCGATTGCCGTGTAAGCGTTGTCTTCGGCTTCCCAATAGGGGTAGTTGTCCCAGGAAATCAGATCAACATGCTGCGCAAAACGCTGATAATCCATGCCGCTGTACATGCGCATGAAGTTGGTGGTGACGGGTTTATCCGGCGTCAGTTCACGCAGGGGAGCAATCTCGTTTTCAAAGAAAGAGATGTGGCTGTCCGTCACAAACCGTTTCCAGCACAGCTTGAGCGCGGAGACATGGCTTTCGCCGCGTTCTTTTGGGGAATGGATCTGCGACCAGTCCGTGACCGTATGGCTCCAGAAGCCGTTCCACCATCTTTCGTTCAGCAGGTCAAGATCGTTCTTGTAGTAGTTTTTCAGCCAGTCACGGAATGCCGCCTGGCACAGTTCACAGTGACATTCGCCGCTGTATTCATTGGAGATGTGCCACATCTTGACGGCGGGATGATCCTTGTACCGTTCGGCGAGCTTGCGGTTGATGTTCCGCACCTTCTCACGGTAGACTGGCGAAGTCAGGCAATGATTGTGCCGCACACCGTATTCGTTGCGGATGCCGTTTTCCTCCACGCGCAGAACCTCGGGATATTTTTCGGCAAGCCACGCAGGTCTTGCACCGGACGGTGTGGCGAGAATAACGTCAATGCCGTTTGCCGCCAGCTTGTCGAGAATTTCATCCAGCCATTCAAAACGGTAAACGCCTTCCTCCGGCTCGATCGCCGTCCAGGAGAAAATGCCCACCGTTGCGTTGTTGATGTGTGCCAGCCGCATCAGGCGCATGTCCTCGTTCCAGATATCTTTTGCCGAAAGCCACTGGTCGGGGTTGTAGTCCCCACCGTGGACGATATGTTCAAAGTATTTGTCCGCCATTTCAACCCCTTCGTTTTTTATCAAGGTGCGCAGAATTTTCTCTCCGTCAAACACAAAGATCCCGATCGCATCGCCGCATTTGTTTCCGGCAAGCAGCCAGTCCAGATATGCGCTGCGCAGGGAATTGTCCCGCGGCATTTCGGCAAGCGGCAGATCGCTGTAATGTCCGAAAATGCGCCAGTCATAATAGAAGCTGTCCTTTTCCTCGGCGCATACAAATTCAAAGTCGTCCATAAAGCGCAGAATGTTGGAGCGCTTCGGCAGGAATTTCCGATGATTCGGATACAGCAGCCATGAGCCGCATTTGACGATCATTCTGCCGTCCGGGAACAGGTGTCCGAGTGCGTCGTAGGCTTTTCGATAGGAGTCCATGCGTACTTCGTCCGTCAGCGGCGCACCGCCGGACGGAATGTGCAGATTCAGTACGCGATCTCCCTTTGTCAGATGGATGCCGCAGGCTGTATCAAAATCGAAATCCAGATCGTATTCGCCGATCTGATACTCGAATCTGCCGTATTTGAAGATTTTCAGTGCGAGAAAATCCGCATACCAGCCGGGAACAAACGTACCGACCGTATATTCGCACTCCATACATTCGAGCAGTTTGCTGCGCAGATCATCAAACGTTTCCCAAAATACAGCATCGGGAATGTCACCCTGGCTGTATTTTTCTCTGACCCATTCTGTCAGATTGAGGATGAACACAAATTTCAGTGTCCGTTCATCCATTCCGTATTTTTCGGAAATCCCGTCAAGCAGCTCCAGTGCAGCATGAAAATCGAGTTCGCCGTTTTTGTACCGTTCGGACAGTGTATCGACCGCTGCTCCGAAAGATGCTTCTGCGTCGAGCCGCTGTTCGGCTTCCGTCAGTACACGGACGGCATCTTTTGGATAATTATAGTACTGCATGAATTTTTGAATAAACGTATTGTTGTGCATAGCTTTTTACCTTTCAAAGTTTGTAAACCCGTTTTCCGGTACCCAGCGGTATTCCAGCTGCTCGCTGCCGTTGTGCAGATAGTTTTCCGGTGAAGTGGTTTGGAACCAGTCCAGCGGTTCGAGTGTGTCGGTCTGGACGGAGTTGATCACATATGCCCGACGAATGTCCGCTTTGACCTGCTCCGTTGTGGCGTCCGGCGCGATCGAGCAGAACAGAGGAGAACCGCTTTTGGAAACAAGATCCAGAAACCTGCGGTTGTATTCCCACGGGACTTTACGGGTAACGCCGACACAGTCCGCGTCGATCTTGAAAAACGCATTGTTCTGCGGCAAGCGGAATGCCAGAGTATTGACCCCCATGAATTCCGTGTGTCCCCATTCCCGACCGCTTGTATCGTTGCCGGAGCGGTGAATATGGATGCAGCCCGCGGCAAGATGTCCCACCACGTTGCAGCCGATCAGCACCGCGCCGTTTGCGTGTTCATAAATGGTCTTATAGTAATTCTTCATGACCTCGGCGTTGGTCTTGCCTGTATCGTGCCAGCGCCAGCCGTCTTGAATATCCTTTAGAAAATTTACGTCATAGACACCCCAGCAGCCGAGTGCATCAAAGGTGGCGAAATCATATTTGATCAGTTCATATCCCCAGCCTGTTACGCGTTCCACATCCTCCGCAACAAGTGAAAGTGCCTGAGGCTCGGACAGATCCAGAAACTCACCGTTCCGATCGGAGCGCAGTGCCTGCGGCAGGATGTCCATGGATTCATGCGTGCGTGTGGGGCGGATCCAGATCCCGGGCTTTACACCGCGTCTGCGCATTTCCGCGGCGAGCTTTGCCATGTCCGGGAAGCGTTCGTTGCCGTGTTCCATCGGTCGTCCGGCAGCGTGGATCGTCAAAGACAGCGGCTGCCAGCAGTCGTCAATGACCATGTACGGACGGTTTTCCAGTCCCTGCGCAAGCTCGGCAACAAGTTCCGTGTCGGCAAGAATATCCTCGGCGGAGGATTTGCCGTAAGCGTAATACCAGTTGTTGGAACCGTAGACAGGTGCTTTCGGCAGAAGCGGAGACGGACACAGCGCTTTACAAAACCGCTGCGCAAAGTGAAATGCGTTTTCTCCGTCTGTATTTTCCAACTGGATAATTTTGGTGAGCTCGATCGTTCTGCCGCGCAGCAGTACACCTTCTCCGCCGCAGCGCACGTCCAGCAGCAGCGTGATGCCCTGCGTATCCGCCATCCAGTAGGCAAAGCAGTTCGGCTGTGTTTCCACGCCGTAACCGACACTGCTGCGGTTATCGCTGAGGATGAAATACCACGGCATCAGTCGGTGCGGTGCAATGCCGCGCCATTCGGCGTGACCGTACAGTCGTTCCACAGCGTCCCCCAGAATTTTCCGATCCTTTGGCAGTGTGCCGTTCCACCGCAGAAAAATGTGCTGTACGGCGGTAGTATCGGCAGTCAGCATCGGTACCCATCCGTTTTCCGCGGCGCGAAATGTAACGGAAACATCGGCAAAGGCGGCGGACTGTACCGATTCGGTATCGGTTTCAACGGTGATTGCATCCGGTATTCTGTAAATATTCAGCAGCATATGCATCCCTCCGCAGACATTCTACACCATTGACTTTCAAAAATCAACGCTTACACTTGACACATCCGGAAAAGTTTCGTACAATACAGGAAAAGGAGAGAATGCCATGAAAAAGCGTATACCTGCATTCGTGCTGGCTTTGGTGCTGCTGTTTGTCTGCACGGTGTCCGTGTTCGCTGTGGAAACGCCGTATGCGGACAGTCAATTTCTTTCGGTAGGGGCATACAGTGTGCATTACCGTGTGATCCCGCACGAAGGGGAGTATCAGGGCAGAATTCTGTTTTTGCACGGGTTCCTTTGTTCCACCTATGCGTGGCGGAATATGGCGGCGGAGATGTCCGCACGGGGGTACGATTGTGTACTGGCAGACCTGCCGAATTTCGGCTATACGACGCGGGAAACACCGGAGCTTGCGCATACGGACCGCGAGGATCTGATGAAAACGCTGATGGATACGCTGGCACCCGGAGAGGAATGGATCCTTGCCGGTCATTCCATGGGCGGCGGCGTTGCGGTGAATATCGCGGAGGAATATCCCGTTCGGGCGGTACTTCTGTATTGCCCTGCTGTGCAGTCCACGGCACCGGAGAATATGAGCGGACTTGTCGGCAGCCGACCGATGCGTTTTTTGATGAATACGTTTTTTAAAGTCGGTACAAGGCTTTCCTTTGTTGTGCGGCTGGTCGTTGCAGCAGCAACGTGGGACTGGAATTTCGGGATGCAGTATGATGTACACGGCGTGACCGATCCGTTCCTGTATGACGGGATCGGCAGCGGAATGTGTACGATGATCACATCTGTCCGTGAAACAAACCTTGCGGATGCCGGAAAGGTCACTGCACCCGTGCTGCTGGTCGAAGCCGATAAAGACATCATTCTCGACGGAAACAGCAAGACGGCATTTTCGGCGGCATTTCCGAATGCGGTGACCTATACCGTTGCAGGCGGCGGACACCAGTGTATCGAGAACCGTGCATCTGAATTGGCGGCTGTAACGGCAGACTTTTTAGCGCAGAAATAACAAGGATTACATTGGAGGGTAAAACATGAAACAGTTCAAAGGCTTTCTGGCACTGGCTATGGCAGTTGTGCTCTGCTTCGGACTTTGCGTACCGTCCTTTGCGGCTGACACGCAGGCGAAGCTGTACAATGTCTACGGCGACAACATGCTGTTCGAGCAGAACACAGACGCGATCCTTGCCGGTACGGGCAAGGGCGGCGATACGATCACGGTAACGCTGCTCAACGCAGACGGGCAGCCGGTTGCGAAGGGCAAAAGCGCAGTCAACCGCAGCGGCGTTTTTTATGTCTCTTTTCCTGCGCCTGCGGGCAGCTACGACACCTATACGGTCGTGCTGGCGGCAAATGACACCGAATTTGCGCGGCTGAAAAATGTGGTGTTCGGAGAACTTTGGCTTGCCAGCGGACAGTCCAACATGCAGATGGGTCTCGGAAGCACCGTGACCGGACAGGAAATGCGGGAAACCGGCACGAGGGGCAGTGAATGGCTGCGTCTTATGTATGTTCCCGCTCAGCCGACCTACAAGGGAGACATCAATCTTGTACCTGCCGACCCGCAGAGAGAGATTCCCGGCTGCTATTGGATGGACGGTACAAGTGATGCGATTTTCGGCGTCAGCGCGGTTGCGTTCTTCTTCGGTGACAATCTGCAAAAATCTCTGGATATGCCTGTCGGCGTGCTTTGCACATCCTTGGGCGGCTCCTCCATTTATACGTGGCTTTCCCGTAACTCCATTGACGGAGATGCCGGCGTCAAAAGTGATCTTTCGACCAGAGGATGGTATTATGATTATGAGGCGTGGGACGAAGCCGGACGCAGTGCGTTTTCGGATATGACCTGCAACTATAATAAGCAGATCGCGCCCCTCCAGTATTTCAGCCCGGTCGGTATGATCTGGTATCAGGGCGAAACAAACGTGATGACGAATCCCGAATACGGCTGCTATACACGCGCAATGGAGCTCATGCAGCGCAGTTATTCCGAGCTGTTCGGTTTTGAAGACGAGGCACAGCTTCCGCTGATTTTCACACAGCTTGCCGCCTACAAGTACGGCGACGATCTGCTGCAGGGGATGAACGTGGAGTTCAGCGATATTCAGCAGCGCCTGCCGCAGTACCGCGCGACCACGACGATCTACGATGTGCCGCTGACGTTTAACGAGGCAGGTACCATTCATCCCGCAGATAAGCTGCCGGTTGGTCAGAAGATGGTGTTTGCCGCAGAAGGTCTGGTTTACGGCAAGCGCGAAGCCTATACCGCGGCAACGGGCAGCAGTGCCAAAACGG
>R27__coassemble_1279_pt1 | contig 11973 bp, 15 predicted proteins | sample R27__metabat2_high_PE_029 | metagenome-assembled genome bin R27
GGCGATCCGGTCGGCGAGCTTGTCCGGGTGCGCGGGATTTACTTTTTCATACATTGCAGTTCCTCCGATAGGCAATACCGCACAATTGGAGTGTGCGAATTGCGAAGTAAGATTTTTCGTCAGGCTGTGCAAAAAGATTGCAGGCGGACTTTCGCAAGTCAAGAGCTTTTTGTGCGGCATGACGGATAAGATTCAAGCAAGGCGTGCGCCGCAATTTGTGCGGTGTTGCCTATAGTTTTCTTGCCGAAAGCAGACGCTCCATCGCGTCATCCATCGGGTTCAGACCCGAATAGTCCTGTGTGCACTGCTCCTTGACGATCTGGAAGATCTGATACCACGCGCTGTTGGCCTGCTTCATGAAGGACTGCGACATGGCAACATACGGAGAAGCGATCGGCGCGCCCGTGGTCGGATGCTTGGCGAGGTAGCCCATTTTGGACAGTGCCTCCTCGCAGTGAATCCAGCGTGCCACGCTCATCGCGTACTGCTCGATCAGCTGCGGGCTCACCGCTTTGTCGCATCCGCGCTCGGCAAGCCAGCTCCATGTGTTTTTGTAGATTTCCTCCGCCTGCAGTACAGAGCCGTCACGCTGCTGTTCTTTCATAAACTCATGCGGCGGCGGCATTTCCACACCTTCCAGAACAGGCGCGTCCGCGAAATCAAGCACTTTGGTTTTTCTGCCTTCGGCGATTTTCTCTTTCGCCGCCTTCGGTTTTCTGCCCGCGCCCGCTCGCGCGCCGCCCCGGTTGGATCCGTCTTTTGCCATTTTTTCTCCGCCTTTGATTTCGTTTGAAAAAAGGACTTTGTTTGATTGTTTTGAAAAATAATCAAAGCGCAATCAATCAAAAGTCCTTGTAAAATATATGTTTTCGAGGGGGTTAATAGGGCGTTTGAAATCGAAAAAACGCGCGCGAAGGGCCAGCCCGCTGCCGGAGTGTACCTTTCGCACAGATTTTTACCGCCCCCCACGGGTCAGTTTTCACTTATTTATCAACGGTTTCACCGATTGGCTTTATTAAAGCCATGATTTGGAAGAATAAACGACTTGCAATCGTGGCATAATTATGGTATAATCATTACACAATCGAAAGGAGGCATCGCCATGCCGCAAATCATTCCGATCCGTGATTTGAAAAACACCAGTGAGATTTCCGCAATGTGCCACCAAACAGATGAACCCATCTTCGTAACCAAGAACGGCTACGGTGATATGGTAATCATGAGCATGAAGGTGTTTGAAGCCGGGCAGTACCTGAACAGCGTTGAAAAGAAACTCGCAGAAGCGGAGCAGGCAATTGAACAGGGCGAAACAATGGATGCTGATGTTTCGCTGGCTGCGTTGAGGGAAGCGTATGGGGTATAAGGTTTTAGTCACGAAGTCGGCAGAGCAAGACCTTGACGACATTGTGTCCTACATGGTAAATGATCTGTCCGCACCGAAAGCGGCATCTGACTTTTTGGATGCTGTTTCCGGATGCTATGCGTATCTGCGGCAAACGCCCGGTATGTTCGCACTTTGCAAGAGTCCGAATCTGAGTGCCCGCCAATATCGCAAAGCGGTCATCAAAAACTATATACTGATCTACCGTTTTGATGAAATTGAAAAAACTGTGTTCATTCTCCGCTTTTTCTATGGTGGACGAGATTATGAAAAACTCCTTTGATTTTTCAGGCTGGCTTTTATCGGTCAGCCACTTTTTTGTTTGTCTCACCAAGTGTGATCGCGCTGTGGCAGCTTTTGCACAGGCTCATCAGGTTGGCAAAGTCGTTCGTGCCGCCGTCCGCCAAAGGGACGATGTGATGCACCTCTTCCACGGGAACGACCCGGCCGTTTTTCAAACACAGCTCACACAGCGGATGCTGTTCAACATACCGCGCACGGATCTTACGCCATGCCGCGCCGTACCGGCTGTTCGTGTCGGGGGCACGGTGGTAGTGGTTGTACTCGTAGTTGTATTCTTTCAAATGCTCCCTGCAGTAATCCCTGTCTGTCAGGTTCGGACAGCCGGGATGCTTGCAGGGTCTTTTTGCTTTATATGGCATAACAGTTCTCCATAACAAAAGCAGACACCGGTCAAGGGGGCAGAAAACCGGTGTCCGCTGGGAAAAGGGCATGAAAAAAGCCACCGGAGATTTCTCTTCGATGGCTGTATCTGTCTGTTCACTTTTCTACTCTACACTAATGTACGGACAATTCTGTACTGGCTGGATGCAAACGGCACGTGCGTTTCTTGATTTTGATTCAGCGTCTGCGCCGATCATCGCAGGCAGTCCCGGTATTCTCTCCGCAGGGTAGGGGACAATTTAAAAACCGAATATCCAAAAGAACTGCATTAAAAAGACGAACCGCATTTTCGTGCTTTGGTGAACAAGTCCAATTTGTACGGACAGCACAAAAAAGCACCCTATGGTTACTATTTAATTAAGCAACGAACTGATTCCGATACTCCATCGGGGTCAGTTTTGTTTTATTGCTTTGGCAATTAAATATCCGCAAAAATGTACCGGATCATGTCACTGCAAGGGAACAGCGCGACCGCGGCAGTCCATTGCCGGGTCATGATCCGCACGGCGTTTCCTTTGGAAATCAGCATCGGCTTCCGACGTGCCTTTGGATTGCTTCGCTGCGCTCGCAATGACAGTGGTCAGCGGCTTCACGCCATCTGCAATAAATTTTATGGTTATTTAATTGCCGCAGTAATAAGTTGGATTCTCTCGTAATTGTAAAACTGAATGTATTCGTCAATCACTCTCCTGGCTTCAGCGAACGTCTGCAATTTGATTCGGTGAATACATTCGGTTTTCAATATGGAAAAGAAATTCTCGGCCAAAGCATTATCATATGGATTTCCACGTCTTGACATTGACGGCTGAATACCGTATGATTGTGTCAGGTTGAAATATGCTTGCGACGTGTATTGAAAGCCTTGGTCACTGTGGAGTTGCAGCTCTGCGGTGACCTTTTTTTGGACTTGTTCACATCGGAAACCCTGATTTTATTATTTTACTTTTGCCATACCTTTACATAGTCAACAATAAACTCTGTTTTCTCGGATTTATCGAGTGTGATTCCTGCTTCGGGAATTTCAAGAGAAACAATAAGCTCCTCCGTATCTGTTGAAACACCGTTGCCGAACGATGTTCTGCCTGTTTCCACGCCGTTTATGTAGAAGATGTATTCATCGTCCGTCCATTCAAGGCCGTATGTGTTGTACTCATGGAAGATATCGTTTCCGATAGAGCTGAATGAACATTTGTCAAGGTGTTCATCATCATCGTCAAAACCGTTGCACCATACTGTCTGGTCAAGGGCATTGCGGTTGTTTTTAAGAATTTTATCATTACCGAATGCTTCAAAAATATCAATTTCAGCGCTGCCGACGCCGCCATTTGAAAGCTCTGCGTCATACGGATGACTTCCCTGGAACCAGAACGCACTCCAGAAATCCTTGCTGTCATTGCAGATACATTTGATTTCAAAATAACCCTTTGTGTATTTCTGTCTGAGTGCAACTGCGCCTGCATACCAGCCCTCGCCGTATTCGGCGTTTTCAAGGTATTCACCTGTGATAATAAGATTGCCGTTTTCCTGCTTTACCTGTGAAGCACCGTTGTATCCGCTTCTTCTTGCGCCGTTGCCGCGTGTGTACCATACATCGGTGTTAAGCGCATCCGCATCGAATTCATCACAGAAAACAAGCTGATAGTCGGAAAGGTCGAGCACCTGACCGTAAGGGTGGACGGGTGTTTTAAAAGCCGCCGCATTGAAAAGCTCAAACGCAACTAAAATACCCGCAAAAAATTTTTTAAGGCTGAAGCCGGAAAAGCTGAAATTTTTAAATAAACCTATCCATTCCCAAAATCTGCAGATTTGCCCGTTTGTCCATCCGAGAAGTTCAAAAATCTTTTCCATAAAAATCTCCTTCTGAAATATTTTCCCGATAAATTGAATTGCGGCATACGTCGCGGCCGCATCCTTTTTTACCGTTTCTATCATACAGGATTCGCGGATAATTTGCAATCCCGTTTTCGGAAAAACGGCAAAAAAGCGCCCGCGGCGCTGTCTGTCCGAAATCGGCAAACAGTACCGCGGGTTTGGATATAAGTAACCACTGATTAAATCCAATGCGCACGCTGGAACGGATCTTTTTTCCGTCATCTTACACAAATTCTCCTTACCTTACGCCAGTAAGGCGGCGTCAAATTTATGCAATCTGACGAAAAAGCTCTCGTCCCATCGCACACCTCGATTTTATCATCGGTTACTTAAATGGATCAATTCTGTACTTCTTTATACTTGATGCGGAACAGCCTGCGCAGAAATGCGGCGACCCGTCCCCAGAGGGTATCACGGCTCTGTACCGTTTCGGTCTCGGTCAGGATCTCCCACCCGGCCTTATCCAGTACCCGAACGGTCACCGCGGCGGTACCGCCTACGATCGGTTCTTGGAGTTCATGTGCGATTTCGGAAAGCACACAGCTTTTTGCCGCCAGAAGACCGTAAATCATGTCTGCGGAGAACTTTTGCCTGTTTCGTGTGCAGCCCTTGGAAATTTTTTTAGAATAATTTAAAATATCTCTTTTCATTTGGTATGTATTTGTGGTAGAATTACTCATGAGGACACTCCTTCTTTTTGTTTAGGGCAACACCGCACAATAGCCAAATATAACGGCAACCATTACGAGACACAACCAAATTATGAAAAATGCATATAGCTAACTTCGTTTTACGTTTGCAGGGCAACTCGGATCAGACTGCCAGACGGGGTCTGTCAGCCAGAATCAAGTTTGCCAAAGCAAACATCATATTCAGTTTAGCTGTCTGCTTTTGCAGACCTCGGTACCGTGTCTTTCGGTATCGAAGCTGACCTTTGACCACAGCAAAAACATGTTCTACTTTCGCCCGAACGGATGACTTTTCATGTTCTCTGCGTTTGAACTGCCCTTGGGAACGAGTGGATTTCTTCGCAATTTGAGAGGGACGGCGGTTGATCTTATAACAAATGCGCTTTCCGTTTTTATTCTTTTTTACAGCGTCCTCGCGCTTTTCTGCCCCGAGATAGCCGCTGTCACCGTAGACACTGGTTTCTTCACCGGTCAACAATTCTGAGGTCATGGAAACATCGTGCTGATTGGCGGATGTTACTTTGACCGTGTGAACGATACCACTGTCTTTATCCACGCCAACATGAGCCTTGTAGCCGAAATGCCATGTATTTCCCTTTTTCACCTGATGCGCATCCGGGTCGCGTTGCTTATCTTTATTCTTCGTAGAGCTTGGGGCAGAAATGATGGTGGAGTCTACGATGGTTCCTTTTTTCAGTATCAATCCGCGTTCCGTCAGTAAGGAAACTACCTGCGCAAACAGTTTTTCCTGTAAGTTGTTCTTTATCAACAGATTGCGGAAGCGACCCAAAGTGTCACCATCCGGCACCTGATTACTGGAATCCACACCGCAAAAATCCGAAAAGGCGCGGCTGTCTATCACCTCTGCCACCGTTGCCGTGTCAGAGAGGTCGTACAAATTTTGAATCAGATAGATTCGCAGCATCCGTTCCAGATCATAGGGCTTATTGCCGCGCTCTCCTTTGTAATAGCACGGCTTGATGAGTGTTACCCACTCTCCCCAAGGAACGATGCGCTCTATCTGCGCAAGAAACTCTTTTTTATGTGTCCGTACATTCGCCAATTCATCACCAAACGCGGACATCGTCATCTGCTTATCCATAAGTCAATTATACCATGTTTTCACCGTTTTTGCTCATCTTTTTTCTGCGCGGTATTGCCTTAGGTCTATTTGTTTTAGGCTAACTCAATTATACCATAAACAAAAGGGTTTGTCCTCCTTTTTCTTTTATTTTTTTATCTCCTGCGGAAACTCAAGTAATTTTATTCTTGCAAAATAGCGAAGAATATGGTAGACTAATAGTAATAATTTTTGCTTATTCGTATATTAATCCCGACAGCATTTAAAAATGCTTCGTCCGATTTCATCCGGCTTGCCGCCGCCGTCTTTCCCAGAGTGTTCCATTTTTCCTTGATATGGCTTCTGCCATAGAAAAACAACGCAAGCGGGCGCAGAAGATAGCCGATCGGCAAAAGCCATTTGTGTCGGTGGATTTTCGGAAATGTCAGGTAAACAATATTCGGATTCGGAAACAATCCGCGAAGTATACCTTTTCCCATGCTCTTTGTTTTTTCGGAAGGCGCACAAGGCGAAAATGTGATTTTCTCATTTTCCAAAAAACATTCTGTCAGACGGCGATGATTTGCGTCGGTCGGTTCAATGCCCGCGAACAGCTGTGCCGTTACGGCAGAAAGACTTTCGGCAAACGGCATCAGTCCGAGTTCGTGCAGTGCGGGTTCTGCGGCATTTCGTTTCGTTGCGGTTTCCAGCAAGAATATGTCCGCCAATTGCCGAAACTGCCAATTTCCGTTTTGCAAATGGTGGCGCAGATGGTACACGGTATGGACATACAAGTCCGCTTCACGCATTTGGTACACATATGTAAAGCCATCCACCGGAACGGCTCTTTCGAATACCTGTGTAAAAAACGGCTTGAGATAGTCCGCTTCATCCCCCAAGGTGTGGTGCAATTCCACGCAAACACCTGTTTGCGGATGACGCCACTTGCGGTGATGCATACAGATTTCGCCGGCTTTGTATCCAAGCGAACGCAGCAGTGCCGACGTTTTCTCGAGTTGTTCGGACGCGGCAAAAAGGTCAATGTCCCACATCTCCCGCTTTTCGGGTTGGGGATAGTACGAACGAATGGAAGCACCCTTGAGCAGCAGCACATTTGTACCCGTTCGTTCCGCTTCAGCGCAAATCTGTTCCAGCGCGAAGCTTTGTGCCGCACTGCGTACCGCGGAATGGCGCACAAACGTTTTCAAGGTCGGCTGATGCGGATCCTCACCTGTACAGACGGCATCGTATAGCAAATACAATATCCCATACCGACACGCCAGCGACAGGATTTCCGTTTTGTCGGCGGCGGACAGCTTCTCTTCCGACACTTCCCCGTGCAGTACAGAGGACAGCAAACGGAGCATTTTTCGCTGCGGTTCCGTCAAGGACTTCACCTTCTTTCGTTTCGCTGCTTTCTACTGTATCATAAAAGCGACAACAATTCAACCCCGTTCACAGAACAAAATGCCGCACCATGTGTGCGGTTTGAAAGGCAGATGTACTATGAAAAAAATCCTTGCGTTCCTCCTTGTCACGCTCACCATTGTACTGCTCGGCAGTATTGCGGCTTTTGCAGAGGTCAGTCCGACAGCCACCACAATTACTGTTCCGATTATTCATCCGGACGGCGGAATTGATGCTCCGACCGCCGGATTGACATTGGGTTCCGGTACTACCGCCGCAACACCGAACGGAGGTTTGGCAACACCTACCGGCGCACAGGTCGGTACAACAAGCGTAGGTTTGGACGGTTCAAATTCCGGTTCCGTGCGTACAACGCCGGATGGCTCTGTCATTGCCGAGGATGTCCGTCCCGATTCTGATTCCGATTCCGGTTCCGTGCGCACAACACCGGACGGCTCTTTCATCGCCGAGGATGTCCGTCCCGACAACACCCTCGTTTCCCCGAAAACGGGCGACCGAACGAGTGTATTGTTTCTCTTTTCGGCAGCGGTTTTGCTGCTTTCTGTGTCGGCTTTGCTTTATAAAGCCAAAAAGCACGATGCCGATATTCGATTTGTAAAGTAAGACGTACGGAACAGGAGAGATACTAGAACAGGAGAGATACTAAATGAAAAAGAAATACGGAATGCCCGCCATCCAATTCCAAAGTCTCGCCTTATCCACGGGCGTGTCCTCCGGCTGCTACTATATTTCCTCGTTTGAGGTGAATGCCTGTGCCATTGAGATCCCCGAGTGGGGAGAGACGGTGTTCGCCAAGGATTCCGACTGCGATTTGTCCAACGAGGACTATCCCTGCTACAATGTGCCGCTTGCCAACAGCAACGTCTTTGAGTCCTGACGGTATGATCACAAAATCCTTTCGGATCGCGGACTTTCGTTTCGCGCTTTGCAGTGAAAACCCGATTGCGGATTCACTCTTTTTCTCACTGTTTCGTTCGGAAGAAATACCCGAAACAAAGATTTATGTCCGCTGCGGTACTTTGCCGGATTGTTCGGGCAAATTGCTTTTTAATTCGGACACGGTGCGCGTCTATCGAAACGGTGCAAAGCTGCTTCGCTTTTCGGCGTACTTCGACAGCCACACGGGCGTTTTTCGAGATTATGCCTGTTTGGTGACCGACAACGCTGACCGCACACTGTTTGTTCGGTATGCCGCGGGCATTTGGGATTCCATGCTTGCGGATGCGCTGGATCTGCCGACACTGCTTTTACAAAATCAACGGGTGCTGCTGCACAGCGCGTTTATCCGAACGGAGCGCGGCGCAATTCTGTTTGCCGCGGACAGACAAGTCGGTAAATCCACACAGGCGGCTTTGTGGCAATCCGCCGTCGGCGCGGAAATCGTCAATGGTGACCGAGCCGTTCTCGGTCGACGAAACGAGCAATGGATCGCTTTCGGCACACCGTTCTGCGGTTCTTCAAAAATCTGCAAAAACATTTCGGCTCCGATTCATGCCGTTGTGTTCCCTGAACAGGCAGAGTATAACGAAGCGCACATCTTGTCCCCTGCGGAAGGCTTTCGCCGTCTGCTCGGCAAATTGACATACAACGCTTGGGATACCCCGTCCGCTCTGTCGGCACAGACGCTTGCGCTCTCCGTCGTGCAGGATGTTCCCTGCTACGCGCTCTCCTGCACACCCGATGTCGAAGCGGTCCGCACATTACGGGAGGCTCTATGGAAAAACTGACACGTACGCTTGGAGAACCGGCGGTATCCGTTTTGCTCCATGCCAAAGCCGCTGCGAATCACATCCCTCTGTCGGGTACTTTCGAGCTGACATCCCGCTGTAATCTGCACTGTAAAATGTGCTACATTTGCGGCAAAAAACATTATGAACTCACCGCCGAACAATGGATCACGCTCGGCGCCCGTACCAAAGAACAGGGCATGGTTTTCTTGCTGCTGACCGGCGGTGAACCGCTGATGCATCCGGAGTTCGACGAAATTTACACCGCGTTTGCTTCGATGGGCTTTGTGCTGTCCGTCAATACCAACGGCACACTGCTCCACAAAAAGATTGATTTATTCCGTGCCTGTCCGCCATCCCGACTGAATGTCTCTCTCTACGGCGCAAGCGATGAAACCTATACGGCGCTTTGCGGCGCACCGATGTTTGATCGGGTTTTGCGCAACATCGACACGGTTCGGGATATGGGCATAGACGTGCGGGCGAACTGTACGCTCACACCGTTCAACGCGAAAGATATCGAAAAGGTTCACGCGCTCTGCGCCGAACGCAACATACCTCTGAAAACGGCAACCTATCTTTATCCGCCGGTACGCCGTACACCGGATGCATACGGCTGCAACACCGGACGTTTTTCCCCGGAACAAGCCGCACAAATGCGCATGGTCTGCAATCGGCTTCGACTGGACAAGCAGGCATTTCATGCGCAGGCACAGGCATTATGGGACGGTACACTGCAAACGCGGATCTGTCCCGATGACGAAGCACACTGCCGTGCCGGCGTCACCGCATTTTGGATAGACTGCAAGGGGGGTATGCACGCTTGCGGAATGCTTTCCGATACACCTGCCGATACGCTGACCGAACCGTTTGACGTGTGCTGGAAAAAGGTGCAGACCTTTGCTGCTGCCATTCGGATGCCCAAAGCGTGCGGTATTTGCCGCTATCGCGGTTTTTGCGGCGTTTGTCCCGCCGCCTGCAAAAGTGAAACCGGTTCCTTTACCGAAGCGCCCGATTATCTTTGCAAAATGAGCGCCCAAACCGCTTCCCTTGTCCGGGAATATCTTTCAAAAGGAGGACGCACATGAAAATTATTAAAGATGTCGTCATCCGCACCGTTGCCGGAGAGTCGATGCTCATTCCGGTCGGCGAAACCGTTCGGGAATACAACGGTATTTTCACGCTCACCGCAGTGGGTGCCACGATCTTTGAAGCCATCCAAAACGGGCAGGAGCCGGACGCGCTGCTGCAAACCGTTTTAAACGAATACGAAATCGACGAGCCGACCGCGAAGCGTGACCTTGACGCATTTCTGGACGCACTGCGCGGATTCGGCATAATTCAATAAATAAAATTGCCCCGAGTTCAAAAGAACCCGGGACAGCTACATACGCAGTCTTTTCAGTTTTCTTCTGCTGGTTCAAAAAAGACATCCAACACTGTTTCAAAAACCGACGCTTCATCCAAAATATATTCCGGAAACGGTTCCGCAGGAACCATTTCCCCGTTCAGTGTCCGAATATCTTCCACCCGTACACCCTTTGCAAGCAGCGTGGTGATGAAATAGGTGGCTTTGGACAGGCTGATGTTGGTGTCGGCATACCGCATCGCCGTGGAATACAGTGTGGATATGGTCTTGGGGTTGCGCTGAATAGCGTGTACCGCCTTGTTCCAGAATGCGCGGATGTATTGAATCTGCCGCGTTCGCCGCACAGTATCCGAGCGCAGTTCCTTTTTGTTCCTGCCGCGAACATAGGCTTTTGCCGTTTCTCCCGTCAGATGCACGGATTCTCCCTTTTGAAATGTCCGCACGGACGTTTGAAAGCTGTCCGGCACCGTTACATCCACTCCGCCGACGGCATCGTTCAGCGCAGGAATCCCGTTCATATCCAGTACGCCGTACAGACGTACCGGAATCTCATAGAGCAGCCGCTCCACACTGGTTGCGACATTCCTGCAGCTTCCGAGCTTGCCGTCTCCGTAAGCGAACGACAGGCAAATCTGCAGCCGCTTTACGCCAATCGGCGTTCCATCCACGGCGTAGAGGTTCACATCCGCCATTGAGTCACGCGGAACCATAACCAGCGACACGGTACCTTTTTTCAAGTCCAGTGCCGCCACCAGAATCAGATCTGCCTGACCTGCCGTACCGATTTGCCCGTTCTCCAGACCAAGCCGCTCTTGATCTACGCCGAGCAATAAAAGCGGCACGATATTTTCGTTCAGTGCATATTTCTGATTTTTGTATTCCACGATTTTGCCTTCGTTATACGTTACGGCATACGGTGTTTCGGCAACACCCCGCAATACCGGCTCCACCTGCTGTTTGCCTTTGAAGTGCAGAACCGCCAACACGGACGCCAACGCGGTCGTACCCGTTAAAAGGAGACAAAGCAGTCCCGCAAGCACCCTCAAAAAAATCCACCGTTTTGTGCGGTGTGCCGTCGAAACGGACGGTGCCGACTGCGCAGGGCTTGATGCATATGCCTCATGATGAGATGTGCGCCGATGATGCCGACTGCGGGCATGTCCCGAACGGGCATTCTCCGTGTGCGCCTGCTGCCATTTCGTCAGCTCGTCAATGGTGTATAAATCCTGTCCATCGGATTGCGCCATGCCGCATCCCTCCCTGTGATCCGTTTTTCTTATTCAAATCATAACACATCCCGTTTTCGCTTGTCAATAATTAAGGAACCCCTGATTCAATCAAAGTGTACGATGGGGCGAGAGATTTTTCAGCGGTTCCTGAGTAAGGGAGTTTCGTATTATGCGTTTTCTTCAAGTGTTCCTGTCTCTGCTGTTCGTGATTATGTCCGGTCTGTTTCTGTTCTTTTTCATCGAAGAACGCAGAAACATCGACAACACGATCCCGTTGATTTCCGTACCCGAGGGGGAACTGAAAATAAAATGCGATGCAGAGCCGGAAAAGCTGTTGGAAAATGTAACCGCTTTCGACGAAAAAGACGGCGACCTGACCGACAAACTGATCGTTGAATCCGTATCCCGCTTTACCGAAAAAGGTACCTGCGTTGTCACGTACGCCGTCTGCGACAGCGACCACCATGTCACGACCGCCAAACGTACCGTAACCTATAAGGACTACAAATAACCGAAATTCAAGCTCAAGAAAAA
>R27__coassemble_1435_pt1 | contig 10956 bp, 13 predicted proteins | sample R27__metabat2_high_PE_029 | metagenome-assembled genome bin R27
GCAGGAGCCTTGAAAATATACAGGTTATCTCTTGGAGAACTGCGGTGCACGACGAGCGCCTTTGAGACCGTATTTCTTTCTTTCCTTCATTCTGGGGTCTCTGGTCAGGAAGCCTGCCTTCTTGAGGGTCGGGCGAAGCTCTTCGTTGAACTGCAGAAGCGCACGGGACAGACCGTGACGGATCGCGCCTGCCTGACCGGTAACGCCGCCGCCTGCGACGGAGCAGACGATGTCGAACTGGCTCTCGGTACCGGTGAGAACGAGGGGCTGACGGACGATCAGCTTGAGGGTGTCCAAGCCGAAGTAATCATCAATGTCTCTGCCGTTGATGGTGATCTTGCCGGTGCCTGCATAAACGCGGACTCTGGCGACGGAGCTCTTTCTGCGGCCGGTGCCGTAGAAGTAAGGATTAGAATCGTACATTTAAGTTGCCTCCCTTTCTCTTAAAACTCTCTCGTCTCGGGCTTCTGGGATGCCTGCTTATGCTCGGCACCCTTGTAGACGCGAAGACGGGTCATAGCCTTGCGGCCGATGGTGTTGTCGGGAAGCATTCCCTTGATTGCCTTTTCGATGATGAACTCCGGACGGGTCTTCATGAGGGTGGAGTACTTGACTTCCTTCATGTGGCCGATGTAACCGGTGTGATGATAATACTTCTTCTGGTCTGCCTTGTTGCCGGTGAGGACGACTTTTTCTGCGTTGATGACGATGACGCTGTCGCCGCAGTCCGCATGGGGAGCAAACGTGGGCTTGTGCTTGCCGCGAAGAAGAACAGCGGCTTCCGCAGCGACCTTGCCGAGGGGCTTGCCTGCTGCATCGAGCACATACCATTTGCGGGTGATTTCTTCCGCTTTAGGCATATAAGTTGACATATGACTACCTCCGAATTTTTTTTGCTCATGTATAATAGCACAAACCCGCAGACAAGTCAACAGAAAAATGAAAGTTTTTTAAATATTTGGCAGCTTACTTTAAATTGCTCGTTTTTGCTCTGCTTTTCTCGCTTTTTCTCTTAAATGAATTTCGATTATTGTGCGCTTTCACCGAGATCCAGCATCACGCCGCTGCCGCTTGTCACCTTGGGCAGTACGCCGTCCCACTTTTCGACCTTGTTGTACTCGATGATCTCCTCGCTCAGCGACTTGGACAGTGTATCGTTTGCATCCGCCTCCGCCTTCGCCTTGATGCGGATCGCTTCCGCCTGCGCTTCGGCATTGGTGATCGCCGTTTTCTTTTCGGTCTCCGCCTTCAGAAGCTGCTGCTGTGCGACCTGCTTTTCCTCGATCGCCGTGATGAACGCGGTCGAGAAATCAAAGTTGATGATGTTCACATCCGTCACATACAGCCCGATGCTGTTGAGCTTTTCGTTCAAGCCCGTCACCAGTCCGTCCGAGATCAGCGCACGGTTCGTGACGCTCTCCTCTGCCGTATACTGCGCGGTGATTGCCTTCAGCACTTCATTCACGGCGGGAACGACCAGAACATCTTCATAGCCCGCGCCGATATTCTTATAGATGCTGAACGATTTGGTGGGATCCACGCGATAGTTGATCGCCAGCACCGTTGTGACCGTTTGCAGGTCCTTGGAGAACGCTTCTGTTTCCACCTCCAACTTTACGATACGGTTGTCGATCATGACGACCTTCTGCGCAAAGGGAATCTTTGCGTGGATACCCTCGGACAGTACGCCGTCGCGCACCTTACCCATGGTGACGATTACGCCCGTATGACCGGGCTGTACCACGGTAAAGCAGTTGCCCAAAATTATCAAAATCAATACCAGCGGCACTATCGCCGCGATCAGTCTTTTTACACGCTTTGTACGTTCCATCATACACAACTCCTTTTATATTGTTTTCATCTGTTCAAAACAGGCTTCGGACTCCCGTTTCAGCTTGCCGGACAAATAACCGTAGACCAGAACCAGCAGCGCCGTTTGCAGCCGTTCCGCCGCTTTTTCGCCGTTGGGCGTATAATCCGCAGTCACCTCCGCGATCACCTGCTCCGCACGCACACGGGAAACATCGCCATGCTCCATGCGGCGGATGGCTTCGCACAGATAGTCATACATCTGTTCCTCGGAAATGATGTCGTCGCTTTCGTCGTCCGCGCTGCCGTTGACCATATGCATCAGTTCTCCGATGCGGTCAATGTTCATGCAGTCCCGCAAAGCGCCGATCAGCAGAATACGCGCAAGCTGACGGGAAAAATATTTTTTCTGTACCGGATGCGCGACAAATCCGCGCTTGATCCAGTTCTGGACGGTCGAACGCTCCAGACCCGTGATCGCACAGACCTGACTGAGGGACAGCCCGTTTGCCGCAGCGATCATCGGACGGAACATGGCGAACATACCGTCGTTGCCGGTAAACGGGAGTACGGTACCCGGAACCAACTTTTCACTCATCGTATTACCTCCTGTTAGGTTGTCTTGATTATATCACAGGTTCATATGACTGTCAATAGGGTTTGCGTAACTATTTTGTACAAATCTTCGGAAAGTTTCCGCTGCCGGTTTTGTATATTTTTCCCGCAGTCGGCACATACTGCATCTGTACCCCGAATTATTCAGTAAAGGAGAATGACTTATGCCGAATCTTACCGAAAAGGAGCTGTCCGCACTGGAGGATCAGCTCAACTACGAACAGGTACTCATCAAGAAGTACAAGGGCTTTGCCGGCATTGCGCAGGATCCGCAGATCCGTGACGTCTGCACACAGCTTGCCTGCCAGCACAAGCAGCACTACGACACCCTCATGGGGCATTTACAGTAAGGAGGCGCGCACATGATCGCAAACGAAACGGCTGTTCAGAAGAATCTGGACGATAAGGAAATTCTGGAGGACGTCCTCTCCTCCCAGAAGCAGATGACCGGCACCTACAACACGTACAGCAACGAATGTGTGGACGAAAAGCTCAAGTGTGATTTTCTCAACATTCTGCGTGACGAACACAATATGCAGTCGAGTGTATTCTCGCAGCTTCAGCAGCGCGGCTGGTATCAGGCAGCCGCCGCACAGCAGCAGAAGATCGACGCCGCCAAGACAAAATTCCAGAACCTTTCCTCGCAGTTGAGCTGCTGAGGCAGACAAAAAACCGGATGGCATTTCGCCACCCGGTTCTTTTAACGCCACTTTACCCTACCGTTACTTGCTGTGCATCCACTACGAAGCCGAGCAATTCTCCGACATCGGATATTTTACCCTTGACGGTAACGGGCGCATCCGACGCGATGCTGCCCATAACCTCAGTGCGGATGTCCGAAGAAATGTCTACTCGGATGCTGTCAAGAAAATACTTATCCGATTTGGAAGCAATGGAAAAATACGCTCCGCTGGCATCAATGTTTTCCACCACGCCGCCGGTAATCTCCACATACTGACCGTTCCATGTCTGCTTGGCATTATACGCATTATTTTTCAGATCGTCGATCAGCTTTTCAAACGATACCTGTATATACTCGATCTGTTTTTGCGTCGTGGGTTCTGTCTTCTTTTCCGCCGCCCCTGCCGTATTATTTTCGCTCTGCTTGGTCGGTTCCGCGGTTTCCGGCTTATCGTCGCTTCCCGAGCTGCCGATTCCGATGCAAAGTACCACAACAGCGATCAGGATCCAGAACCATACCTTTTTATAAATCGGTTTCTTGTTTTTGGCTCCGCAGCCCGGACATGTTTTCGCATTCTTTGCAATGGCTGCCCCACAGGACTTGCAGGTTTTCATGTTCTTATTGTCCGCAGGCTTCTGTGCCGCCGTGCCGATGTTCGTTTCCTCTGCCATAGATTTCTCTCCTTTTTGTTTGTTACGCTTCTGCGTTATCTATACTATATCATGATGTCAGTTTGATGTCAATATGATTTCTTAAAAACATATGGCAAAATGATATTATTCTGGTATCAAATATAGGAGGTATGGACATGGCAGGCAACTACTATACACCGTTTTCTCTGCGGATTTCGGAATCCCTGATGGAGAAAATAAAAAAGATCGCAGAACAGAATAAGCGTTCTGCGAACAAGGAGATCGAGTTCATTCTGGAACAGTACGTCAGTCAATACGAAAAAAACAACACACTGTAAAAAACGGACAGCCGCCCTAAAGGCAGCTGTCCGATGTTTTTTACTGATTGTTCTTGCTCTTGATGATGTCCTTGAGGTATACATAGAAATCATCATCGTCAATGCCGTCTGCTGCGGGTGCCGGAGCGGGCTGTGCGGCGACGGGCTGCTTTCTCTGCGGCGGCTCCGGAATGGGATCCGGATTCGGAAGCTGTGCCGGTGCGGGAGCCGGAGCGGGCTCTGCCTTGGCACGGACAGGCGGCTTTGCTTCGTACGCGGGCTTTACTGCCGGTGCGGGAGCCGGAGCGACATTCTCCTGCGAGGCTGCCTGGATCTGGTTCATGAAGCTTTCGACGGCTGCGGACGCACCTGCACGGTCGGACGCAAAACCGGTCGCCACGACGGTGATGATCATTTCGTCGTCGAGGTTCGGATCGAACGCAACACCCCAGATGATGTTGGCATCCGGATGTGCCTGCGCGGTGATGGTGGAGGCTGCATCTTCAACATCCTCAAGGTCGATATCCTCGGAGGAGGTAATGCTGATGATGACGCCCTTGGCGCCTGCGATAGAGGTTTCGAGCAGCGGACTGGAAGCCGCAGCGGTTGCCGCCTGCTCTGCCTTGTCCTTGCCGCTTGCGCTGCCGACGCCCATGTGGGCATAGCCGGCATCCTTCTTGACGCTGGTCACGTCGGCAAAGTCGAGGTTGATGAAGCCAGGAACCTTGATCAGTTCGGAAATGCTCTTGACGCCGTGCAGCAGCACTTCGTCCGCCATGGAGAATGCCTGTGCAAGGCTCATGCGCTGCTCGGTGATATAACGAAGGCGGTCATTGGGAATGACGATCAGGCTGTCCACATGCTCGGCGAGCTTGGCGATACCTGCCTGCGCCTGGTTCATACGCATCTTGCCTTCAAACTTGAAGGGCTTGGTGACGACACCGATGGTCAGAATACCCATCTCCTTGGCGGTCTGTGCAATAACGGGAGCTGCACCTGTGCCGGTACCGCCGCCCATACCTGCGGTGATGAACACCATATCGGTACCCTTGAGGGCATCTGCGATCAGTTCTTTGCTTTCTTCAGCTGCCTTTGCGCCGACCTCGGGCTTGCCGCCTGCACCCTGTCCGCGTGTCGCCTTTTCGCCGATCTGAATTTTATGGGTTGCACGGGAATGGGTCAAAATCTGCTTGTCCGTATTGACTGCGATAAATTCCGCGCCCAGAACACCGGCATCGACCATGCGGTTGACTGCGTTTCCGCCGCCGCCGCCCACGCCGATCACTTTGATCTGCACGGTACTTTCGAATTCATTTTCCAGTTCAAATGCCATGATTCATCCTCCTAAGTGATTTGCACACCGATTTTTCCACAATATACAATATGAGAATACCATACTTTTCTTAAAAATACAAGAACATTTTGTAAATTTTTTGCGTACTTACGCATTTTCCGTGACCGGTTCCGTCGTTTCTTCGACATCCGTGGTTCCCGTCACGTCGGTCGTGTCGAAGGTGTCGCGCACATACGCATACGGTACACTCGTCAGATCCATAGCACCGGTGCGCGTCTTGGAGGCGTCGCTCTCCGCCGCGATCGTCTTTGCCGCCGTCTGGAGCTTGGTTTCCAGCATGTCCTCCGTACCCAAGTGCAGCGTCAGACGGTTCTGGTACATCAGCGTAATGGCATGGTTGTCCCGAATGTCGATCAGCGTCAACTCGTCGATTCCCGCCTGCTTTGTTGCCTCGAACACTTTTTTATACAGCGCGATCATATCCGCGGCGGCTTTTGTCTTGTCGTCCGCGCTCTTTTTATCCTCCGCCACACCGATGTATTTGCCGAGATCCTCCGTAAATTCCGCATTGCAGCGCAGAACCGGGATCGTCTCCGGTGCGGTCGTGACCGACTCGAGCATCTTACCGTTTTCGTCAATAAGCAGATACACGGAGCCATAGGCAATGGCTGCGGTCGCCTTGGTCGGCGTGACCGTCACACGCAGCGTAGACGGGAAGTCGCGCTCCACGACGGCATCGCCGATATACGGCAGACGCTGCTCGATATTCTTTTCTACCTTGTCCAGGTCGCAGCTGAACAGATTCCATGCTCCGTAAGTCACGCCGCTTTGCGAAACGACCTGATCGACCGTGTAGCTGATTTCCTCCGGGTTCGTGACTTCGATCAACTGAATTTTGAACAGCACCGTTCTGGACAAAATCAGCAGAACGATCAAAACCAGCAGTGCCGCTGCGGCAATGCGGATGTTGCGTTTGCGCCGACGCATCCGGCGGATATAGGCGGCGCGCTGCTGCTTCTGCTGCGGTGTCAGCGGACGTTTGGCAGCAGCCGTATCGGTTCTCTGCACGGGACGGCGTGTCGCTGCGGCAGAACGCTGTACGGGTTTCTGTGCCGTTTTATTCTGTACGGGCTGTTTTCTCTGTGCAGCCTGTTTCCTCTGTGCCGCCTGTTTTCTCTGTGCAGCCTGCTTTTTCTGAGCAGCCTGCTTCTGCCGCTTTTTTTCTTCTCTGCCCTCCACCGCACGTACGATGGCAATGGCTGCGCGCTGTTTGAGCGGCATTTTACGCTTCTTCTGCGGTGTACGTCTGTTCTCGTTCATAAATACTTCCCCTATTCCACATCCGTATGTTCCCGATATATTTCCGCACCCAAGGATGCTAAGTTCTGTTCAAAGCGCTCACAGCCGCGGTCGATGTGCCCGATACAGGAAACGGTCGTCTCCCCCTCGGCTGCAAGTCCCGCCGTGACCAGCGCCGCACCGCCGCGCAGGTCAGCCGCCTGCACCGACGCGCCGTGTAACTGCGGTACGCCTTCAACGACCGCAACATTATTTTGCACGGTTATGTGCGCACCCATACGCACCAGTTCCGGTACGTGCTTGTACCGACATTCAAAAATCGTCTCTAAAAAAACACTCGTTCCGTGTGCCAACGCCGCCATGACCATAGCAGAAGCCTGAAAATCCGTCGGAAAGCCCGGATACGGCATGGTGCGTACAGGTCTTACGCGCTGCAATCGCTGCGGCGCACGCAGACGGAGCGTGTCCTTTTGGATCCGAATGTAGCAGCCTGCCTGCTCAAACAGCGGCAGCACCGGCAATAAATGCTGCGGCGCGGCACGATGCAGCAGCAGCTCGCCGCCCGTGACGGCAGATGCCGCCATATAGGTTGCCGCCATAATTCGGTCCGGCATAATGTCAAATTCACTGTTTCGGAATTCCGGCTGCGGAATGACCGTGATCGTATCGGTTCCGGCGCCCTCGATCCGCGCACCGCTGCCGTTCAGAAACGCCGCAAGATCGCTGATCTCCGGCTCGCGTGCTGCGTTGCGGATCACCGTTTCTCCGGCGGCGCAAACCGCGCAGAGCAATATATTCTCCGTTGCACCGACGGAAGGAAATGCCAGCGTGATCCCGGCGCCGTGCAAGCCCTGCGGGGCTGTGCAGCAAAGTCTGCCGCCGATCTCCGCCGTATGTACACCCAACGCCTCCAGCGCGGACAAATGCAGGTCGATCGGCCGCAGTCCGATCGCACAGCCGCCCGGTGCGGACAGCTCCGCTTTGCCGAAGCGTCCGAGCAGCGCGCCCAAAAAAATAATGGAGGAACGCATTTCCCGCATGAGTGTTTCGGGAATGTCAAAGCGGTGCGGCGTTTGTGAACAGACGAACACCGTATCGCCCTCGCGTCTGGCTTCGCAGCCGATCCATCGGAGGATCCGCATGGCTGCGGCGGTGTCCCTCAGCTCCGGACAGTGATGCAGGATCGCCGTCCTGCCTGTTACCGCACACGCTGCCAGAATCGGCAGCGCACTGTTTTTGGAGCCCTGCACCTGCAATTCTCCGCACAGCGGTCTGCCGCCCTGTATGCGCAATCTTTCCATCCGAACGCACCCCTCGTCTGCATCTTCTGTTTCAGCTTATGCACGGGGGGCAATATCGGTGAAAGCTTATTCTCCGGCTAAATCTGATAGGATTCCCGCGATTCGTTCCACGGTATCGGGGATCGCCATCTTTTTGGCGTTTTCGCCCAGCGTCCGCAGACGCGCAGGGTCTTGCAGCAGTTTGTTGACTTCCTCCGTCAGACGGTCACCCGTCAGATCTTTTTCCTCGATGATAACTGCCGCGTCGTTGTTGACCAGTGCCATGGCGTTGTGGAACTGGTGATTTTCCGCCACGTTGGGGGACGGGATCAGGATCGATGCTCTGCCGACCGCTTCAAATTCGGACAGACTCGACGCACCCGCACGGCAGATCACCAGATCCGCTGCGGCAAGGCATCTGTCCATATCGTTGATATATTCACGCACGGTCAGATTGGGCATTGCTTCGATGTCGACGCCCTTTTCCCGCAGGGCATCCGGCACCCATTTGCCGTACTGCCCGTAGGCATGGTGAAAATAACAGTCGCCGTCCTTTGCCTTATTGGCGATCAGCTCGACCACGGCTTCGTTGATCGCACGGGCACCGAGACTGCCGCCCATGGAAAGGATCATCGGACGCGCGTCCAGCTCCAGCTCCGCACGGGCAAAATCACGGTCTGCCTCCACGATCTCTCCGCGTACCGGCAAACCTGTCAGAACGCAGGGATTTTTCGGCTGTAAGTATTTCTCTGCCGCCTGTACCGTCAGCATGACGGCATCGACCTTTTTGGCAAGTGTTTTATTCGTCATACCCGGATAGGCGTTCTGCTCATGGATCGCCGTCGGGATCCCCAGCTTGACCGCTTCACGCAGTACGGGACCGCTGACATATCCGCCGAAGCCGATCACCACGTCGGGCTTAAATTCGCGCAGAATCTTACGCGCCTGTGAGGATGCGCGCAGGAGCTTGCTCAACGTACCGAGATTGCGCTTGATGTTTGTCCAGCTCAGAGAGCGCTGAAAGCCGGTGATGTCAATGGTTTTGAAATCAAATCCGGCTGCCGGTACGAGCTTTGCCTCCATCTTTTCCGCCGTGCCGACAAACAGGATCTGTGCGTCCGGCGTTGTTTTGCGAATGTGTCCCGCAACGGCAAGCGCCGGATTGATGTGTCCGCCGGTACCGCCCGTTGCAAACAGAATTCTTTTTCCCTGCAGCATTTCCATTACCTTCTTCTTTATCGTTTACGTATATTGGACGAGCGGGACACAGACAGCACGATTCCCATTTCTCCGAGCAGCACGAGCAGCGAGGAGCCGCCGTAGCTGAAAAACGGCAGACTGATGCCGGTATTGGGAATAGTGTCCGTGACCACCAAAATATTCAGAATGGTTTGCAGTCCGACCTGTGAGACGATGCCCATGACCAAAAGCGCACTGAAGCGGTCACTGTTTTTCATGGCGATGACAAAACCGCGCCAGATCAGAAGTGCAAACAGCAGCAGAATGAGTACCGCACCGATAAAGCCCAGCTCCTCGCAGACGATCGCAAAAACGAAGTCGTTCTGCGGCTCGGGCATATACAGATGCTTTTGCTTGGATTGACCGAGTCCCTGTCCGAACAAACCGCCCGAACCGATGGCATACAGAGATTGGTTCGTCTGCCAGCGAAGGGTTGTTGCGAAGCTGTCCTTATCCAGCCACGCGATCAGACGGTTTTTCGCATATTCTCCGATCGGCAGTTTTTCAATGATCTGGTCATGAAAGCGCAGAAAAATCAGCAATCCGCCGATGCCGAGAACCATTACCCAGATGATCCATTTGCGGTCGATGCCGCCGAGCACGAGCATGATCGCGCCGATACCGAGGATCAGAACCGTACCGGACAGATGGTTTTCCAAAGCCACAAGCACGGCAACTATTGCGGTAAGTCCCACACACAGGGGAAATGTATAATCCTTTTCGCCCACACTTTTGCGTGTTTTGACCTGTTCGGACAAAATACGCGCACACAAAATGATCAGTCCCAGCTTTGCAATTTCCGACGGCTGGAACGTAAACGAGGTACCGGGAACGGCAAGCCAGCGTTTAAATTCCTCTTTGCCCGGAATGATATAGGGGTCGATCAGCACGATAATCAAAAACACCAGACATCCGAGCATGATCCAAAACGCACCGCGTTTGAAAAACTCCACACGGATGCGTGAAATGAACAGCATACCGATCACGCCGCCCACGGCGAATAACGCCTGCCGGATAAAATAATGATAAGGGTTGTACCCTGTCTTCGGAGAATAGCTCGCATATACGTAGCTGGCGGAGAACATCATGACCACACCGACGGTCAACAGAATCATAACGATTGCAAAAAAGCCGGTGTCGATGCTGCCGTGAGCGATCCATTTGCGGATACCCTGTTTGTTTTCCTGCTGCAAGAGTTTTCCCCTCCCCTTACCGTTTCATCATCAGAACGCCGGCGACACAGCCGGCAAGGTTCACTGCGGTCAGTACCGCAAGAATCGTTTTCGGTTTTCTGCCGGAAAGCTCCATCCGGCGGTGGATCGGCGCCGCTTTGAAAATGCGTTTGCCGTGTGTAACCCTGAACACGCCGATAAAAATACCAAGTGATGCGCCTTCCAGTGCAAAGACAAGCCCGACGGCAAACAGAATCAGCGGACAGCCGACTGCATAGGCAAGCGCCGCAAGCATTCCGCCGAGAAACATGGAACCCGTTTCTCCCAAAGCGACCTTGGCAGGCGGACGGTTCCAGACGAGAAATCCGGCACAGCTTCCGGCAAGTGCGGCTGCCCATGCGCTGATGCCGAACAGTCCGCGCAGTACGGCAATGACCGACAATGCAATGGCGGCAGTCAGCGTGATGCTGCCGCAAAGTCCGTCCATGCCGTCCGCAGTACGCACGGCGCTGATCGTGCCGAACAGCATCACCGCGCCGAAAAACCAGTAAAAAACACCGATCTCCGTATTGCCGACGAACGGAATATACATATACGGCTTATGTCCCATGCCGAGA
>R27__coassemble_1472_pt1 | contig 10809 bp, 10 predicted proteins | sample R27__metabat2_high_PE_029 | metagenome-assembled genome bin R27
CAACAGTGAAGCTCATCCGACAGCTGAGTCAGATGCATCTTACGGAGGATCAGACAGTGGGAATCGTACTGCTGCTGGAGCAAAAGAAGGAGAGAGAGGAGAAAATGCTGCAATATCTGAAAGCAAATCCGAAAGCAGAATTACCGGAAATCGGCGATTACGCGATGGATCTGGAAGAAGAAATTCCCTAAACTAAATCGGTTGTCGAATCGAAAGGCGAGCGTTTGCATCGGGGGTGCACGATCGTCAAGGAAAATGCGGAAGCCCCGGACGCAGATATGCACATCGGAACGGATATGGATTCTGTTTGTAAGAATCTAAAAGACAGGGTGTTCGGGCTTGACTTCTCCCGTCAATGGGTATAAAATAAAATTCAGCATTTTGTGCAGAATAAATAAAAAGGAGGGAACGTCATGGATGCCGGAAACAGTAACAGCACATCGGCAGGCCGAAGTCCCAAGGGACACCGCGGCATCTGTGCCGTCGGCTCCCGAGATTGATCTGACCTGCCGTGTCGGCTTCCGAATCTCTGACCATACGTTTATGAATCAGGAGGTACGAACCGATGGCAGAACACACGGTAACTGTTGAAGCCACCTTAGAGCTGCTTCTTGCCGAAAAGAAGTATGCCACCATCCGCGATATTCTCATCACGATGAACCCGGCAGACATTGCTGGTGTGTTCAGCGGATTGGAAGAATCCACACTGCCGCTTTTGTTTCGGCTGCTGCCGAAGGAGCTTGCGGCGGAAACCTTTGTCGAAATGGAACCCGAAGCGCAGGAGCTGCTGATCCGGGGCTTCTCGGACTCGGAGCTGCGTGAGGTACTCAATGAGCTGTACGTTGATGACGCCGTAGACATCGTTGAGGAAATGCCCGCCAATGTCGTCCGACGTATCCTGCGGCAGGCGGACCCGCAGATGCGCAAGGAGATCAACGAAATTCTGCGCTATCCCGAAAATTCCGCAGGCTCCATTATGACGACCGAATACGTTTCCCTGCGGCCGGATATGACGGTCGATGAAGCGATCCTGCGCATCCGCCGCACGGGTGTGGACAAGGAAACGATCTATACCTGCTACGTTCTCGAAAAAAACCGCACGCTGATCGGACTGGTCACGGTCAAGGATCTGCTGCTCGCTTCGGACGATGATGCCGTGATCGGTGATATGATGGAGACGAATATTATCTCGGTCAACACCCACTCCGATCAGGAGGAAGTCGCCCACATGCTCTCAAAGTACAACTTCCTCGCTCTGCCTGTCTGTGACACCGAAAACCGCATGGTCGGCATCGTCACATTCGACGACGCCATGGACGTTATGGAAGACGAAGCGACGGAGGATATGGAGATCATGGGCGGTATGATGCCGTCCGACAAGACGTATCTGCGCTCAACGGTCTTTGATCTGTTCCGGCACCGCATTCCGTGGCTGCTCCTGTTGATGGTCTCCGCCACGTTCACGGGCATGATCATCACCGGCTTTGAAAGTGCACTTGCCGCGCAGGTTGCGCTGACCGCGTTTATTCCCATGCTCATGGATACCGGCGGCAACTCCGGCTCGCAGTCCTCGGTCACGGTCATTCGCGCACTGTCTTTGGGCGAACTGGAATTCCGCGATCTGCCGCGCGTGATCTGGAAAGAGATCCGCACCGCCGCATTCTGCGGTATCGCGCTGGCAATCGCCTGCTTCGGGAAGATCATGCTGGTCGATCATCTGCTGATGCACAATCCCGAAGTGACGGTACTGGTCGCACTTGTCGTCTGCATCACCATGGTGCTGACGATCATTGTTGCCAAGTTCATCGGCTGTACGCTCCCGATGATCGCCAAGCGGCTCGGCTTTGACCCGGCGGTCATGGCAAGTCCGTTCATCACCACGATCGTGGACGCTCTGTCCCTGCTGGTCTACTTCGGCACGGCAAATGCCCTGCTTCTTCAATAAAAATATGTAAGGGGCTGTCGCTAAATGCGGCAGCCCCTTCTGCTATGCACCGGATTCTTTCATTTTTGCCGTTTCAATGCCGGCTGTTGCGCTGCTTCTTCTTTCGCACAGCAACGATCGTGAAGTTTGCAGCACAGGTAAGTGCCAATCCCGCAGTAAGATACCAGACGCTTTCATGCGGTGTATTGCGGTTTCCGATATAGATCACGATGAGCGCCAATGCCGTAAACTGAACGGCAGCGATCCCACAGGCACCGAGGCTCGCGCCTTTGAATTTCGGCATACAAAAAACGATAACGGTATAGATCCCATACAGAGCATATAGGATATAGCTCACCCGGTTCGACCAAGGGAAAGACAACTCGGGATGCGTGCATGCGACGGCGATAAAAAGTGCCGCAAGCAGACAAAGAATGCCGCCCAAAATGACATATGACCTTTTGCTTTTCATTTTCGTTCTCCGTTTTCTCGCAGATAATCCTGCATATTCTGTACATCGACGCCTTCGGCACGGAGCAATTCTATTGCAGCGGGTGTAAGCGGGATCACGCAGATCTCTATATTTCCTGAGCCGTAGAAGCAATAGAATCCAACGTTTCCGCTTTGGAGCAGTCGGGTGAGCGGCGGACGATCCGGATCGCCGAACACGTGGTGATCCCCGAAGAAATTTTCATCTGACCAGGAATATAATGTGTCAAATATGACATGCGTTTCTTCTTCCGACAGCTCCGGGCAAGCCATTTTCAGCAGGCAGGTGCAGATCTCTTTGAATTGGACGAACAGCTTTTCCTGATAACCGTGGTCGCTGAACGTCGTACGGATTTCATATATATCCGCGTCCTCCGACACGTAGACAGATACAGTCGGCAGCGTCCAGACGGTTCTGTCTGCGGAGAATCTGTATCGAACCGCGTCATAGCCAAAGCGCGGCGAAGCCTCCGCATAACTGTACCATCCGTCCGAAGATACCGCTTTCAAATAGTCCTTTTCGTGATACTGCCGATATGCGCTGTTATAACACGCGATAAAATCTTGGATCGGAACAGTGAAAACGCTTTCTCCTTTTTCATTGACAGACGCAAGGGTGGAAAAATCCGTCGCCGAATCGGGAAGATTGGCAGCCGTGCGGCTTGCGTCACCGGAATCCGTTTCGCTGCCGTCAAGTACTTCGACCTCGGCGGCTGTTCTGTCAAAATAAAAAGTATACTTTGTGTCATTCTGTTCTTCTCCGGATATGACTGCCTGAACACAAGCGTCCTGCCATTCTACGACCCAATTCTCCGGACAAAGTGTCTTCCCGTCATTTGCAACATCAAAATCATATTTCGTAACGGTCTTGTCTTCTGCTTTCACGACAATTCTTGCCGGAGTATTTCCGAAGGGCCATTCCGGTTCCCCGACGGCTTGAAAGATGATTTTATGGACGCCGTCCGGAGAAATCAAGGCATCAATATCCGTTGTCTTATACCTTGCTGCATATATGAAACTGCCGCACAGCAGCGCGAGTGTCCCGACGATGCAAAGCAATACAATAAACGCTTTTTTCATAATCAGCCCCCTAGTAACCACTGATTAAATCCAATGCGCACGCTGGAACGGATCTTTTTCCGTCATATCACACAAATTCTCCTTGTCGGAGGTCAGTAAGGCGGCGTCAAATTTATGCAATCTGACGAAAAAATCTCTCGTCCCATCGCACACCTCGATTTAATCATCGGTTACTCAACTAATCTCTTTTCCCCTGCGGATATAATACCCCTCCTGAATTGCGGCAAACGTTGCGGCGATGCAAGCCGGAATCATCAGTATGTAAGCGGTTTTTGGGGAAAACAGACCGATACAAAACGGAAGTGCAAACAGGAGGAAACCGCATAGCTTATTCATAACCGTATGCTCCGCAAGGAAGCGCTTGTAAAGGATTACCCCGATCAGGATATTGACACATTTGATAACCGCGATGCAGACGATCCAGAGCATCAGCCACAGCGGAAGATGTACTTCCCGCAATGTTTTTGCCCACACGACCGCAAAAAAGACAATATCCGCGATCGTATCGAGCTTTGCGCCGAGCTTCGTTTCTTTTCCCCAATGCCTTGCGGCAATCCCGTCGAAGACGTCGCTGAGACCGCCGAGGATATAGAACAGATAAAACCGTTTTGAGAACGTCGGGCAGACGGTCATGGCAAGTGCGCAAACGATCCGAATACTTGTGATTATATTTGCCATATCATGCAGTCACTCCGTTTTGCCGGATCCGGCTGTCGAGAAACGCCATCTGCGCGTCCGTATGGAACCAATGCTCGCCACCCGCCATGACGTCGAGTGCGGCGCCGATCTTTTCGGCGAATGCGGACATCGTTTCCAAAGAAGTCAGCGCATCTTTTTCGCCGCAGAGTATGTGCGTCGGCACGGCCCACCGGATCGGATTTTCGCGGACATAGCAAAGGTATTCCCAGGACAGCGGTTCGCCGAACGGCGTTTCGATCTCCTTTTTTCTTTGCAGTTGTTCCTCCGTCACACCGAGCTGCGCCATACGATCCGCAATGAGCTTTTCCATATCGACAACGGGCGAGATAAAAAATGCCTTTTGGATTTTTTCACCGATCTGTGCGTGCATAGTAAAAAATGCGCCGATGCTGTCGGCGATCAGGATAACGGCGTCGTATTGCTTGCCGACTGCCTCGAAGTACGCCGAAAATTCACTTTTTGCGTGCCACGGGGTGTCGGACTGATAATCAAAACCGATCACGTCGCAGTCCGGAAAAAGCGGTATGTAATGTTCGGCTTCGGCAGCGTTCCCGCCTTTGCCGTGAATATAAATTACAGCAGTGTTCATAACTTTACCCTCGATTGACTGTATCTTTCAGAATGTCCCAGTCGCGGATCAATGCGTCCATGTGCTTTGCCGCGTTGGCAGGGGAGGTGGACGGCAGACAGACTGCTTTGATGCCGACTGCGGACAGCATGTATTTGTTGTAGTATTTCTCCGCCGTTTTGCCGTTGACAAAAATCCGTCGAATGTCGGCGGTCTGCAAAATCACGGAAAGGTCGTTCGGGACGACATTCCGTATGCTGCTGTCGGCGCTGCCCTCAATCTCGCAGCTTGCGATCACATCCCAAAGCGCGATATGCTGCCGCAGCAGGAACGCTTTCTTTTCGGGGACGGATTGCGGTACGGGACAGTCGAAAACGGCGGCAGTCACCTTCCAGAAACGGTTTTGCGGATGCCCGTAGAAAAACGCCGCTTCTCTGGACTTCACGGACGGGAAGCTGCCCAGAATCAAAAGCCGGCTCTGCGCATCAAAGACAGGCGGAATATTGTGCAGGACTTCAGCCATAGCAAGCCTCTTTATGCCGTTACGGAATAGGTGAATATGCGGGACTGCGCACGGAACAGGCGCAGACTCTGGCGGTAGTTGACGGTGATTTTTCCGAATGTGCCGATCCCGTCGGGAACGGTCAGCACGACGCTTTTGCCCGGCAGCAGAACGGACGGAGAGACGGAAGTCTTCTGTCCGTCCACGGTCACACCGTTTACATACAGAATATGCCGCTTGGAGGTGTTGCGCAGCAGGAGTGTGCGCGTACCGTTCTGCGGCAGGAACAGGCAGTTCGTTTCCCGGCAGGTCACACACACATCAGATGCGGGATCGCCGCTTTGCAGAAACTGCGGGTATTCGGGATTCGAGTAGGCGTCCTGTATTGTATCGGTCAGCAGCAGTGTGCGTACCAGTGCATATGAAACGGGATCAATTTCGACTTGTCCGTGGAACAGACCGTTGACGATCCATGTGCGCTCGGGCAGATACCCGGCGGAAAGGTCGATCGTGCGGTCGGGAGAAATGCAGTTCCTGCCGATGTCTTTGACCTGTTTATATTCCGGCGGAAAGACTTCGCCGTAGGGTGCGACAGCGGCACCGCAGGAATAACGGACATCGACAATGCCGTCGGCGTAAGCGTCGGTCTGCGTGAGCATGTTTCTTCCGGCACATGTTTTCAGGAAGATTTTCGTGCCGCAGGCTTCCGCTTTGCGCAGTGTGCCGGGAATGTCCGCCATAAAACCGCGGCGGGTGGCATCGACCTTTGCCCACAGATCGTCATAAGTGCCGTCGGAGAACCACTGCTTGCGGATGGAGTCCATGCGGTCCTGCGGGATCATTTCGAGAAAAGCGGGACTGTACAGGATCGGCGGCAGCACGACCAGCTCCGCCGCCATACGGACGACGTTGCCGATTTTGTCCAGCGGCAGGATCGAAGCGACGCGCGACAGCTCCAGCTCCGTGTGCAGAATGTCCGCGACCAGCAGCAGAATGTTTTCATAGTCGAGCGCGAGGGTTTGAAAATCGAAAATGTCCGCCGCAAGGGACGTACCGCCGAGAACGGGCGTGTCGAAAACGACGCGCTCCACAAGACCCCGGTCTGCGTATTTGTACAGATACTGCGCAACGATCATACAGCCCTGGCTGATGGAATAAATACGTACCCGATCATGTCCGGTCAGACTGCATACATCTTGAATATAGGCGAGCAGGGCATCGGCGTTTTCGTCCGAGGAAAGCCGCCAGTCGAACAGGAAATTGAATACGTGATCTTCCCCGATCTCATCCGCCACGCACTGCATGTCCAGAAATTCCGAACCGGTATACGGAACGGATATCAGCGCGTCATTCTTTTTGAAGCCCTGCAAGGACGTGTCGGCGGCGGTTTCATACACGGGACGCAGCGGATAATAGGACGTGCCGTCGGGGTTCATGCGCAGCGGCTCCATGAGGTCGGAGCAGGTGTCGGCAAGCACCGGCAGAATTTTGCCGTCAAATTCTTTGGCGTGGGTGAACAGCGTGCTGAACAGTGTCTGTACGCTGAACGGGAAGGCATGACCGCCGTTTTCGTCCACAAGCATGGTGGCGCCGAAGCCGGAGACGTAGACCACCGGAAGTGCGCCGCAGGAGCAGTCCGCCTTTGCCGAAACGGGCAGTATACTGCAAAGGATCAGGATCAATGAAAGGAAAAGAGAAAAGAAACGACGTATATTTTTCACGGAACAAACCTCCATGCCACTTAAAATCGTATATTTATTTTAATGTTTATTCCGGAAAAAGTCAAGAAAACGATTAAATTGGCGGATTATTAAAGAATAGAAATTTTTTTATTGACTTTTTTTATATTTCTGATACAATAAAGATGTTCAAGAACTGTGATTATTTTTGCGCCTGTGAACAAGAGGAGATGGAAGGTTTTGATTGAAAAAGAGTTTGAAGTTTTAAGATTTATATCAGAGTCCAGAAATGCATTGACACAACGTGCTATCTCTAAAGCGACCGGCTATTCATTGGGTACGGTAAATATGGTTATTGCAAATTTGTTATCAAACAATCTGATCAGTCGCGATTACAAAATTACATTACAGGGCGTGAATTCTTTAATGCCATATAAGGTCGATAATGCAATAATTTTGGCGGCCGGAATGAGTACTCGGTTTTTACCTGTGTCATATGAATTACCCAAAGGGCTTATTTCCGTCAAGGGCGAGGTAATGACAGAACGTTTGATTGTACAATTACAGCAGGCAGGTATAAATGATATAGTGCTTGTTGTAGGCTATATGATGGATAAGTTTTTTTACCTTCGTGAGAAATATGGTGTTAAGCTGGTAATTAACAATGAGTATACAATCAAAAATACCCATAGCAGTATTTATGCAGCAAGAGACTATTTGAAAAATACTTATATTTTATGTTCGGATAACTATTATCCGAATAATATGTTTCATGCATACGAGTATCGTTCCTATTATTGTGGAATATATCTTGCTGAAAAATGTTATACGGAACGCGGCTTTATTTGTGACGAAGATCAGCTTGTTATCGGAACAAGTAAGCCCTCTGAAGAACAATGGATAATGTATGGACATGCCTATTTAAGCAAGTCTTTTTCAGATGATTACAAACAGATTCTTGAACAATACTATAATAAACCGGGCATAGAAAATATGTATTGGGAAACCATTTATGCGGAAAATGTTGATAAACTGCATTTATGGCTTAAGAAATGTGATGATTCGGATATTTTGGAATTTGATAGTATTAAAGAACTTGAAGAATTTGATCCGGATTATATCACTTATAACCAAATACAGATTTTTCATAATATTTGTGAAGTTTTATCCTGCCAATATTCGGATATTCGGGGAATTACTCCGATAACGAAGGGGTTAACTAATAAATCTTTTAAATTTTCATGTAACGGTAACGATTATATCTATCGTCACCCGGGCACAAATTCACAAGGTGTAATCGATAGAGTGAAAGAATCCAAATCGTTAATAACGGCTAAGGATTTAAAAATTGATGAAACATTAGTCTTTATCGACAAAACAGAAGGTTGGAAAATATCAAAATTTATTGAAACAACAGAAGAATTCGATTTTAACAACAAAAAACATATTGAGTTATTATCCAATCATTTGAAAACACTTCATAAATCCAAAATATGTGTTGGCTTTGATTTTGATTACGAAAAAGAGGCAGAGAAGTTAATGGAAAAGGAAAGGTTTATCGATCCTATGTCGTATCAAAAGCTGACATCAATAAAAGATAAAATGAGTCCCATATTTCAATGGTTGAATGAGAATAAATGGCAAAAATCATTTTGTCACAATGATTTGTATTCTCCTAATTTGCTAATATCAGGAGATACGCTTTCTATTATTGATTGGGAATTTTCCGGAGATAATGATATCGGATACGATATTTGCAAGCTGTTTTCAACGCAAAATGTTCCATATGAAGAAATTGACGACTGGCTGCACTATTATTATGGCCGAAACACAACAGAAGACGAAAAGGTGCACCTTTTGGCATGTGCTGCGATCATTTACTATTACTGGTATGTATGGGGAATTTTTGCAATCAGAAATAACAGTAATGTATCTGAATATATGGTATCATGGTATGAAAAGATGAATAATTACAGCAATGAAGCATTAAGAAGAATATAAGGAGAGAAACTATGGAATATGTAATAGCTCTTTTTGCCGGCATATGGATTGCTGTTGCTGGTGTAGTGTCCTATGTACGCATAGCAAAAGATTACAAAGAAATAAGTGATGCGGAGGATAAAAATAAATGAATATTTACTTATTAGGCATGATCATATCAATGGCATTATATATAATAATGGGATTGATAATAAGCAGGCGCGTTAAAAACGCAAATGATTTTTTTATTGCAGGAAGAAACGCGCCGACCTTTTTAATTGTTGGTTCTTTAGTCGCTTCTTATTGTGGAACAGGTTTATATTTCGGCGATGCGGGAGAATCTTTCTCGGGTTTCTTTTCGCCGTTGATTATGTTAGGAGCGATGCTGACTGTCGGATATGTATTAGGCGGTGTATTTTTCGGACGATTTCTAAGGAGAAGCGAATGTAACACTATACCCGAATTTTTTGGGAAAAGATTCTGCTCTCCAGCTGTAAAAAAATTAGCAGCTATTACAGAATTAATTACAATTATTGTATATTTACTTTCAACTATGCAGGGCATAGGGACGTTAATGAATCTTGTAACAGGTGTTGATTATACAGTATGTATACTGCTTGCTTTAATTACATTCACCATTCTTACTGTGACATCTGGTTCTAAAGGCGTCCTGATAACCGATACTATTATGTTTGGTTTCTTTACTGTAATCACCGTAATTGTAATTGGTATTGCAACTTCAAAAGGTGGTGGATGGATACATATTGTCGAACAATTAGCAGAAAACAAGCCGCAGATATTATCATGGTCCGGCGATTTATCTTATCTTTATCCAACGGGTGCTCAGAATATTATTTGGGCTTTTGCATATGGTATTGTTTGGATGTCTGTATGTATGGTTGGTCCATGGCAGGCAAGCAGATATTTAATGGCAAAGAATGAACATGCTGTTATACGTTCCTCTATTTGGGCAGCGTTGTTCGTGTTCTTACTTGAATTCATAGTAAAATGTGGCGCGGCGTTAATGAATGTATTTGAACCGCGTTTGGAAAGTGCATCGCATATTATTGTATGGGTATCAGAAAACATGGTCCCAACAGTGTTTGGTGTGTTGATGTTAACGGGTATTTTGGCTGCAGGTATTTCGTCGGCAACAACTTTTTTGTCAATTATTGGGTCTGCAGTTGCCAACGATCTTTTGGAAATTGAAGATGATAAGAAAAAACTTAATGTTGGACGAATTACAATCGTTGTTGTAGCGGCAATTGTTATGGTTTTGGCTTATTTAAATCCACCGGCTATTTTCTGGATAATGTTTTTGGGAGCAACTGTTGTTGCTTGCTCCTGGCTTCCGGTTTGTATTGGATCAATTTGGAGCAAAAGGATCACAAAAGTTGGTGCTTTTTGCGGAATGCTATTTGGCTTTATCGGATGCGGTTCTGTGAAAATATATACATCTATTGCAGGGACGACGCCCCCAGTATTTTTAGACAGCTTCTTTGTAGGATTAGCTGCAAATATACTTGGTCTTGTTATCGGATCGCTTTTGACAAAAGTGACTGACGAAGAAAAGAATTCAAGGAATGAGTTGTTTATTATGCCTGATTCCGAAATAGCATTGAAGGATATAAAAAGAACTAAAAATACGGTTTTATTGTCAGTCGGTTTCGGGATTATCGTGTCATTGATTCTTTTGGTGTTCTGGGCTGTTCCATATGCGACACATAAATAATGTCTGCTGCATAATCCGTTGATGAATACGCAGATGGTATGCGTGATATGCCCCCTTCATGGGAGACAGCGAAATATAGTAAGCGCCAACCAATGGAGGGGGACGCAGGAATAAAAACAGCCGGGGCAAGCACAACTGCCTCGGCTATGGAATAAC
>R27__coassemble_1497_pt1 | contig 10669 bp, 13 predicted proteins | sample R27__metabat2_high_PE_029 | metagenome-assembled genome bin R27
GTGCCAGACCGTCCGGCGTTTCCAGGAGACTGCGCACAATGTCGTCGGACAGGAATCTGCCGAATGTGTCGCTGAGCAGCTTGTTGCGCATTTCGAGCTGCTCATTCAGCGCACGGATCTTTTCCATCGCTTTGACTGCATCGCGCAGCTCATACAGCTCGCTCAGATCGCTCAGCACCGCAACAACCGCGATCTTTTTATCTCCATCCAGCAGATAGGATGTCGTCACGCCCAGATGCTTTGTAACCGTACCCGTATAGTACGGCACAATGCTTTTGTGCAGAACTCCGGCATTATAGATCGCGTCCAGAATGGTCTGGTTAAAGGCGTCGTTTTCGTCATATTCGAGAAAAACAGCCGCAAAGGGCATATGTACGACCTCGTCGGCGGACCTGCCGAGGATCTCTGCAGCAGACGGATTCATGCCTGCGATCCTGCCGTCCAGACCGATGATCATCAACCCCTCCGACATATCGCGGATTACACTTTGCCGGATAAACTGAATATCCTGATTCATTTTACAACACCTCCGAAAAGGTCATGCTCCTTCAAAAAACGCAGCGATTTTTTGATCCCGTTCAGATCGCCGACCTCCAGTGTGATCGGCGTATCTGCCGGCAGATACGCGCAAAGCGCACTCACACGCTGCCAATCGACTGTACCTTCTCCAAGCGGCAGATGATCGTCATACACGCCCATATTATCCGACAGATGCAGATACGTCGTCCGACTGCCCAGCACATCGAACCATTTTTCCACGGGTGTTCCGGAATAATGGATGTGTCCGATATCCAGACACACATGCACATTCGGCGCAGATATGCGCTGCATGAGTGCATGGATGGGATACGGATCAATGTCGGGACTGTTTTCGATATAGATTTGCAGCCCGCTGTACTTTTCGGCAAGCGCCGTGTAATACGCGGCACTTCTGTCCGCCCACATATCCAGATAATTCCCACGCAGAAACGGAAAGCAGGTGGAATGAAATACAACGGACTTTGCCGCGCAGGCAAGCGCCTGTTCGCAGCTTCGGACATATCGTTCGTCAGTCACTCCGCGGATCAGAGAATCTCCGCTGCCGGGGTTTACATCCATGAACGCGCCGTGGATCGCCTGCACACGCGGATGATCCCGATAATACGCCTCTGCCGCATCGGAGACCGGATCGAACGACAATTCGAGTACTTCAAAAAAAAGCCCTTGCCGTTGCGCAAGGGCCTCGTACTCGGTATGGCTTTTATAAACAGGTTGAATCTGCAGCATATTACTTTTTCTTCTTGCCGAGCTTGACGATCTTCTTCATCTTGGACAAAAGATCATCGCTGATTTCTTCGCCGTCTTCCTTACACTTGACATACGATGCGATCGTACCGCAGACATCCACATAATCCTTTGTCAGCTCACGCATTCTGGTTGTGGTGTTGGCAAAGATCTTGTGTATCTTTTCGGGCTTATCCTTGAAATACTCCGCAAAGTCATCTGCTTCGATGCAGTTGACCTGCGTCTTTTCCAGTGCGACCGCCGTTGCGGAACGCGGCTTGTTTTCGATCATGCCCATCTCGCCAAACGTATCGCCTGCTTTGAGCACAGTCAGAAGTCTTTCCTTTTCGGGGTCACTGTAATCCGCATAGATTGCGACGGAGCCGAAAAGAATATCGTACATGCAGGTTTCCATCACGGAATCGGCAAAAATGATTTCATTTCTGTTGTAGATTTTATTCTGCATTGTCTTTTCCTCCTTAAATCCAGTAAAAATCATAATACCCGAAACGACTCTGAATCATTGCGGTTTGTTCGTACATCTTGTATTCGTTGCTGAGTATAATAAGCTTTTTAATTTTTTCCAACAGACGCTTGCTCATGGGCTTTTCGGCTTTTTCCGCCTCAACGTATTCCGCCACTGCCGCACAGGCATCTACATATTCATTGGACAGCTCACGCAGACGATTGCAGAGATTCTGGAAGATCGGAATGACTTTTTCGGGATTTTCACGGACAAATGCTTCAAAGTCCTCACTCTTGATCTCGGTGACAACCGTTTCCTCTGCTGCAACTGCTGTTGCGGATCGCGGCATACCGTCGATCACAGCCAGTTCACCGAAATACTTGCCGGGCTCCAGCTCCGTGAGAAGTGTTTCGTTTGCCTTGCCGTAGTTTGCATAAATACCAACCTTACCGGAAACCACGATGTACATGGATGACTCCACGGATTTCTCGGTAAAAATGATCGCGCCTTTTTCAAAAGATTTGTTTTCAGTCACTGTCATCTCTCCTTTTTTCGTTATTCAGACTGAATATGTCTCTATGGTGTCAGTATAACACAATCATTTGATAATTACAAGTACCCAACGGAAAGAGTTTTCGCAGTGCTGTATAAGGTTGACTTTCCGCGCCGAAACCGATATAATAACAGTATCATTTTGGAAAGGATGATGAATTATGATTTCTATGCCTGAATATGTGAAACAGACCGCCGACACACGCGACGCACGTATGCAGTGGTGGCGCGAAGCACGCTTCGGCATGTTTGTACACTTCGGGCTGTATGCACAGCTCGGCAGAAATGAATGGGCGCAGGTCTGCGAGAATATTCCTGTTTCCGAATATGAGCATTTCGCCGAAACCTTCTGCCCGAAGGAGGGCTGCTGCCGCGAATGGGCGGCACTTGCCAAGAAAGCCGGCATGAAGTACATGGTGTTGACGACCCGTCACCACGAGGGCTTCAGTCTGTGGGACTCCAAGGCAAACCCCTTCAACTCCGTCAACTACGGACCGCACCGTGACATTGTCCGGGAATTTGTCGATGCCTGCCGGGAGTTTGGTTTGAAGATCGGCTTTTATACCTCGCTTATGGACTGGCATCATCCCGACGCCGGTATTGCAGCATATGACACCGAGGCACGTGCGCGGTTTACAAAATACATCCGCGACCTCAACGAGGAACTGCTGACGCAGTACGGCAAGATCGACATTCTGTGGTACGATGTTGCCGCTCCCATGGAGTCTTGGGAGGGCTGGGATTCGCTGGAACGCAACCAGTATCTGCGCTCCCTGCAGCCGCATATCATCATCAACGACCGCAGCCGGATCCCGGAGGATTTCGGCACACCCGAGGAGCATATCACCCCCTCCGATCGGGACTGGGAAGCCTGCATGACCTTCAACGGCATCAGTTGGGGCTATGTCGATTCCGAACAGGCAGCGCCTTACAGCTACACCCCGCAGCGCATTGTCGGTATGCTTCAGACATGCTGTGAACGCGGCGGTAATCTGCTTTTAAATATCGGTCCCATGCCGGACGGCTCCGTTCCCAAGGAAGTCATTGAACCGCTCGAAAAGGTCGGTCAGTGGCTCGAAGTCAACGGCGAGGCGGTCTACGGCATCCTCACCAAAACCAAGGGCAACACCAATCAGGCAAACGGCGTTTCCCGTCCTTCCACTAAAGGCAATACGGTCTACATGTGGAACAAGATCTGGTCACCCTACAAGGGTACCATGAGTCTGGGCGGCTTCTCCAATGCGCCGAAGTCCGTCACGCTGATGGACGGTACGCCGCTGGAATTTGAGCTGACCGGCTCCCGGATCCTGCTGAAAAATGTGCCCGCGGAAAATCCCGATCCGATCCTGCATATTCCGCTGGTCAAGCTCGAATTTGACGAAACGCCCGAATACCGCTTTGCCTCCTATTTCCCGCAGCTCAACGGCGGCAGAGGCGCCGACACCCCGATCCTGTAATTTGTGTTCCTGTCTGTCGGCGAGCATAAATCATCGGAGGCGGAAATATGAATTTTGAATATCTGAAGGATTTTACGGACAGGCTCTGCAAATGGCGAATTCCCGGAAACAGCGTCTGCGTCTGCCATGACGGAAAAGAAGTTTTCAGGTACAGCTCGGGGTATTCCGACCTTGAAAACAAAATCAAAATGAACGGCAGCGAACTGCTCAATATCTATTCGACATCAAAGGTCTGCACGGTTACGGCGGCGCTTCAGCTTTATGAAAAAGGCTATTTTCTTCTGGACGATCCCGTTTACGACTTTATTCCCGAATTTCGCACGCTCTATGTCAAGGGATGTTTGGGCGAAGTGAAAAAAGCCAAAAACGTCATGACATTGAGACATCTTTTCACGATGACATCGGGGCTGACTTATAACACATCGACGCCCGCATTCGAAAAGGCAAAACAGATCACGGGCGGAAAAATGGACACACTTGAAGTCGTCCGGTGTCTTGCACAGGATCCGCTCGCCTTTGAACCCGGTGAAAAATGGAATTACAGCCTCAGTCACGACGTTCTTGCGGCGGTCGTTGAGGTGATTTCGGGAATGAAGTTCCGAGATTACGTCCGAAAGAATATCTTTGAGCCGCTCGAAATGAACGATTCCTTCTATCACAACGAGAACGTCCGGGACAGAATGGCGCAGCAATATCAGTTCGTAAACAGTGAAAACGAAGACCTTGTCGATTTGCAGAAATCCACGTCACGCAATGGCGGTGAAATCAGAAATGCAGGCAAGGACAACCGCCTTGTTTTCGGTCCCGAATATGACAGCGGCGGAGCAGGAATCGTTACGACCGTTCCGGACTATGCAAAATTTGCACAGGCGCTCGCGTTAAAAGGAAAAGGCATGAACGCAGAAAGAATACTCAGTGAGGGTACAGTCGAGCTTCTGCGGACAAATCAGCTTACGGATCAGCAAATGCAATATTTCAACTGGGATTGCGCCCGCGGCTACGGCTACGGACTCGGCGTCAAGGCCATGATGAACAGGGCGCTCAGCGGTTCTAACGGAAGTGTCGGTGAATTCAGTTGGGGCGGTGCGGCAGGTGCAAGCATATTCATTGATCCCGATGAAAAGCTCTCTCTTTTTTACGCGCATCATATGCTGAATCCACAGGAAAACTATTATCAGCCGAGACTCAGAAATGTGCTTTACACTTGCTTCAAAGGATAAAAGCCAAAACAATCGCATACAAAACGCAAAAAGCCTGAACTGCACACACAGTTCAGGCTTTTAAATGCGATCTTATTTGTCGAGATTGTAACGCTTCTTGAAGCGGTCAACACGTCCGCCGGTATCGACGAGCTTCTGCTTGCCCGTGAAGAACGGATGGCACTTGGAGCAGATATCAACACGAAGATTCTCCTTAGTGGAGGAAGTTTCGATGACCTCGCCGCAAGCACAACGGATGGTTGTCTTCTCATACTTGGGATGGATACCCTCTTTCATTCTTGTCACCTCTTCACATGAACTCATTATAACGTAGGGATTATAGCATACTTTCGTCAGGAATGCAAGCATTTTTTGAAAGTTTTTCAAAAAAGTTTTATATATTGTACCATGTACCGTACTGCGGCACAAGAACGTGCGTTTGCGGACAGGTTTCAAACAACCGGTCAGCGATCAGTCCGCAATGTGTGAATGTCCAGCGATCCTCCGGCGTACGAGCCATGTCCTGCAAATGCGCCAGCACGACACGTTTTGCGCCGATTTGTTCGGCATAGGTACAGAACTGCGTCAGCTCCGGCTCACACGGCAGATCGAGTGCCTTCGCCCTGCCGAGCCAGACGTGCAGGAACGCCATATCCGGCTGACCGATCTTCGGCAAAAACGCGGGATCATAGTTGCGGATATCCATCGGGAAGAACAGCCGCTTTCCGTTCCCCTCCAGAAGATACCCGAACTCCGGCATCACATGAGAGCCGTCAGCATCGGTATGCGGCATGGAAAACGCCGTGACTGTGATGCTGCCGATCCGAAACGTTTCACCATCCCGTATACTCTTTTGAACCCGTTCCGGTGCAAGTCCCATCTTTTCGCGGCATGGTGCCGGGATGATTTCCGGCACATACCACGGTGTTTCGGATTTTTCCGAAGCACGGATCGCGTTCGGGCAGAAATGATCCACATGTGCATGGGAGATCAATATCCCGTCCGCCGCATCAAAATCCGCCGTGATCCGCTCCCCGATCGCCTGTGCCATCCACGGCAGCCGCAGGCACGGGTCGATCAGCAGCCGTGTGCCGCCGAGTGTTACAACATAAAAGGTGGAATACAGCAGTGCAAAACCGTCTTCGCTCAGAAAACGGTTAAAGACATTTTTCCAGCCTTCCGTAAAATTCCGTTCAAAAAAGCCTTTGCGCATCATTACATCTCCGTCGGATCAACCTCGAATATTCTGCCGTCCCTGCGCACAAGATATGCCGAGTACAGGCAGGAAACCCGCATTCCGTAATCATTTGCCGCCTCGTACTGCACATCATACTGCCGATATGCCTCGTCCTGTGCAGCTGCCGTCACGGAAATAAATTTTGCCGTGTCCGGAAATTTCAGATGCTTTCCGGCAATCTCGGCAGCGGCATTTTCATACTGCTCCGCTTCGCTGCCGTCCTGTATCTCTGCGGACTTATCCCGCGGATATTCGGTATAGACGGAATACTTTTCGACCACGCTGTCCAGACTGTCCGCCGCATCAAACGCACTGCCATCCGCCTTGCAGACACCGACATCGCAGAAATAGCCGCGCTCGATCTGATCCCCCGACTCCACCTTGTACGACACGTCCATATGCACGCTGTAATACACGTTTTCGCCGTCGTCCACACAGTTCCAGACATTTGCACTTTTGACATTCAGCGTCTGCGGTGCAAACAGCGTTTCGCAAAGCATATTTCTTGCCGCTGCGACTGCCTGCGCTTCAAAGCGATAGGAATCCGTGGTGCGGTAATCCACTGCCGTATCCAGCACCGCCGCGTCCTGCACCTTCGATTTTGACTTGCCGTAGGTCTTGTTGGCGGCACTCTTTTTTTCGGTCACGGGTTCAGCGGGAACGGTGGTCTTTGCCGCGGCTGCTTCGGTTGTCCCCGCCGCCGTTTCCGAATAGGAAAAGCCCGGCTCTGCCGACGGTTCTCCTCTGCCGCATGACGGCAGCAGAGTGAACAGCAGCAAAGCCGAACCGATCAATAGTCCTTTTTTCATATTACATCAACGCTTCAAAGATCTCGCGGCGCGGGTTGGGAATGACAACGCTCGACACCACAAGTCCCTGTTCTTCACCCGTGGCGATCCCAGCCTTGACCGCTTCGTTGACCGCTGCGACATCGCCCGTCAGCACGACAAAGGATTTACCGCCGATGCCCGTACAAAAACGCACGTCCATCAGATCCACTTCCGCCGCCTTGACTGCCGCATCTGCTGCGTAGACCGCCGCCGTGATGCTGTAAAACTCCATGACGCCGACCGCGTTCACATCCGCGACGGGTGTTGCAAGATTGATTGCGGAGATAACCTGCGGATGTACGCGCGGAATGACGACCTTATCCACCACAAACTGCTCTGCAGAGCGTTCGCCCGCTTCCAGAGACGCCGTGACCGCAGCGACCTCGCCGCAGAAAAGTACATTATATTTTCCCGGGCAAACCGGTTTTGCAAACAAAAGCTCGACCTCGGCAGCCTTTAAAATATAGTCTGCCGCTTCGATGCCCTTCGCTATACTGTTCAGTTCCAGAAATCCGATTGTTTCCATCATATCGCATACCACCCTTTCCGCTTACCGCACGATCCGGATCGACGTACCGATCACGGAAGCCGTACCGTCAATAGACGCATGTAAATTCGCGCCGAGTGCGCCGTCGGGACATTTGCCGATCAGTTGACCGCACCGGACCTGCTCGCCGTCCTGAATGAGCACATCGCACTGTGCGCCGATATGCTGCCGCAGCGGAAGCACGACCTCGTCCGGCTCGGCACAGATGCAGTCCGTGATCTCGTAATCATAGTATTTCAGCACACCCGCTCTTGCGGCAGCCTTTTTGGACGGCACCTTGCGTCCCTCGCGGCACGGATTTTCTTCGCCCATACCCTCACCCTTCGGGTAACGGATGCCTGCCTGACCGAGTGCTTTCTTGAGCATACCGTTGACCTTGCGCGGCTGCAAGCCCATGGGACAGGCGTAGGTTTCGCAGACGCCGCATTCACAGCAAAGCAGCGCATTCTGAATTTCGGGATCGGACAGCAGACCGTCCAGCGATCCCGACAGTGCCGTTTTACGCATGATCTTGTGCGGCTCGATGGGATGCCCCATCAGATGCCGCGGACACATCTGCGTACAGTAGCTGCACTGGATACAGGCGGAATGGGCGCGGTTGAGCATATGCTGCACCGGAATGGCGCTGTGTGTGGACAGATACCCATCCTTCGGCAGAACCAGTATTCCGGAAGTGGTCTTGGTGACATATTCGCTGTCGAGCTGCTCCGCCGGTATGGAACGACCCATCATCGGGCCGCCCGAAACATAGAAGCATTCGTCGATCAGCGCACCGCCTGCCAGCTCGATACACTTGCGGAAAGAGGTTCCGAGCGGTACCTTTAATACAGTCGGTTTGCGGACCTCACCCGTTACGGTCAGGAATTTGTGCGTAAACGGTTCATCCCGCAGCGCGTGACAGATGCAAAGCAGCGTCCCCACATTGCTGACCGCACAGCCGACGTCCAGCGGTATGCCTGCCGGCGGAACGGTCTTTCCGGTCACTTCACGGACAAGCGTCTGCTCGTCCCCTGCCGGATAAAAGCTCTCCATGGTATGTAAAAAGATACGGCTGCCGAGGTTCTGCGCTTCGATCTCTGCCGTCAGCGCGGCAATCTCGCTTTTGTACCCTTTTTTGAGTCCGAACGTACAGCACTCCGCGCCCAGCTCCGCACGTACCGCCTCCGCCGTTTCGACAAGCTCCTTTGCATAGTTCGTCATGATATAGCGGTCGGTACGCAGCAGCGGTTCACATTCCGCGCCGTTGATGATCAGATGCTCGATATTTCCGGATAGCTTTACATGCGTCGGGAATCCGGCACCGCCGCACCCCACAACGCCCGCAGCAAAAAGTTTCTCTTTGAGGCTCATTTTGCTCTGTCCTTTCGACTTGTATTACAGATGCAGCTTCGGGTTATCCTCACGCTTCATCTCGATGGTATCAATAATACCCACGATCGCGCAGTCCACGACAAAATCATCGCCGCCGAGCGCACGTCTTGCGGTACTGCCGTCCACGACAAGCACCTGCTCACCTACGCCGGCACCGACCGTGTCCGCTGCGACAAACGTATCTCCGCGATGGGTATTGGTTTCGATCTCGCGCACGACCATGAGCTTGAAACCTTCCATGCCTTCCTGCTTTTTGGTCGCCCAGACGTGACCGATCACTTCACAAATCAGCATAGCCTATTTCCTTTCGTCAAACCATTTCCAGCACTTTACCGGCGTGCAGGAATACGTCCTTGGCGGACGGTGTGACCACGGTGCCTTTTTTCAGGAGAATGACGGTATTGGTGCATTTTTCAAGCATCGCAATCGCCATTGCCTCGGTAATGATCCCCTCGGGCAGATCGTCGCCCGGTCCGGAACGCACCGTGTATTTGTCGATGGGCGTCTGTCCGTTGACGAGCTTGATATCGAAGCTCTGCAAGGTACGGACATACCCCTCCAGAAGCTGATAAAATCCACGGCTCATCACAGTGGATTTTTTGCGGAAATCCAGCGCACATTCCATCAGAAAGATCTCTTTTCCGCAAAGCAGACCGCTGATGACCGCGCACTGCACAGCCCGCGTATTCCGACCCAGTGCGATATCCGCAAGCTCGGTCAGATTCAGCTCGGTGATATAGATTTTTTCAAATTTATCCATATCCGCTTCACACGTATAGCACTCGATGGTGTGCAGGTTATACTTGTTGCGGATATGTACGGGCAGCTTGTCGGGACTGCCGATGACCAGCACATGCGGGCATCCTGCCTTTTCCACCGGATCCGGCTCCGCAGAATCCCCCATCATGCGCATGACCTCCCGCGTAATCAGCTCCACAAGCTGTTCCTTGGAAAGCTCAGGCATCCGGGACACCTTCTTTTCGGTTTTATTTTACAATATACGCCTTGGCAGTTTTGTCCAGAAGACAGGCGTTTGCTTCATCAAAATCAATGTGCATGGCAAGACGGAACTTTTCACTGACGCGGATCACCACGTCGTCCAGCGTCAGCGGACGCGCACTTTCGACGCGAACCTTGACATGCTGTCCGTCGGACACGCCGAATGCCATGGCATCGGATGGTGCCATGTGGATATGTGCCTTAGCGACTATGACACTGCCCCGTGCTTCGATAAAGCCCGTATCGCCGTAGATACAGACATCCGCCGCTCCGTTCAGATCACCGGACATGTTCACCGGCGCTTTCAGCCCCAGGGAACGGCAGTCCGTCATGGACAGCTCGACCTGCGTTTCGGGACGCACGGGTCCGAGCACCGCCACGTTGTCGATCGTTCCCTTGCGGGTCACAAGACGCACTCGCTTGTCGGACAGGTACTGTCCGGGCTGAGACAGATCGCGCACGGGATTGAGCGCTTCGCCCTCGCCGAACAGACGCGCCACATCGGCAGTCGTCAGATGCACATGCCGCGCGGACGCTTCCGCGAACACGGAGCCGTCGTTCGATACAGTGGGCACCTTACCCGTTGCACCGGCATATTTTTCCAGCACACAGGCAATGATTTGTTTGATTTCCTGTTCGTTCATTCTTCGATCCCCTCCGCTTACCCTGCCGAATACCGTCCGGCAAGGAATCTGCAAAACAGGATATGCATACAGCTCGAAAGACGGTTGAGCGCACGGATAATATC
>R27__coassemble_1499_pt1 | contig 10650 bp, 10 predicted proteins | sample R27__metabat2_high_PE_029 | metagenome-assembled genome bin R27
CACTGCGATCCTCCATAAAAATACACCCCTTGAACGTTCCGGCTTTTCGGATGCTTCAAATAACCGCCGATAACCAAATGACGCAGATCGCAAAAGGAGAGAAAATCATGCTGCTGCTTTCCAAAAAGCATATCCGACAGGCTGTAACGATGCGGGAATTGATCGAAGCCAACAAAACGGCATTTTCCATGCTGTCCGCTCGGAAAATCGAAGTGCCGCTGCGCACATCGATTCGCAGTCAGAACGGCGGCGCATTCCTGTTCATGCCCTCCTATGCGTCGGAGCTCGGCGCGGCTGCCGTCAACATCGTCGCTTTTTTCCCCGAAAACGTATCTCGCGGACTTTTGACCAATCCGGGGCAGGTGCTTCTGATCGACGGCGAAACGGGCTACATTCAGGCTGTTCTGGACGGCGGCACGGTCACGCAGCTGCGAACGGGTGCCGCAAGCGGTGCAGCTTTTGATCTGCTTGCCAAAAAGGATTGCGTGAAAGGCGCGCTTATCGGAACGGGCGGACAGGCGGCAGCTCAACTGGAAGCCATGCTGACCGTCCGGCCGCTGAAAGAGGTTTGCGTTTTCAGCAGAAGCCGTGAAAACTGTCGGGCGTTCACGGAAAGAATGCAGGCGGAGCTTTCCCGCTTTCCGACGGAAATCCGTACCGCAGACAGTGCCGAGGACTGTGTCCGGGACGGGACGCCGATCTGATCATCACCGTTACGACCTCGGAAACGCCGGTGTTCGACGGTGCTTTCGTAAAAGAGGGCGCGACCGTAAGCTGCGTCGGTACATTTGAGCCGCACAAGCACGAGTTGGATCCGTCGGTACTATTGAGAGCTTCCAAGATTTACTGCGACTCTGCGCAAGCCGTTCTGCGGGAGTCCGGCGATCTGCTCATTCCCATAAGCCAAGGTCTGCTGTCCGAAGCCGATATTACCGGCGACCTCGGAGACGTCCTCAACGGAACCGCAGAAGGCCGCACAAACGATCGGGAAATCATCGTTTTTGAAACCGTCGGCACCGCGGCACAGGATCTGACGGCAGCAAAAATCATTTATGAAAATGCAGTACGGATGCAGATCGGTATACCGTTTGAGGCATAATATTTCAACGAAAAAACGAGCAGATGGGCAATGTGTCCATCTGCTTTTTGCTGTCTTATTTTCGGATCAGGCGGATCGAGAACAGGAGGTTCAGGATCGGCACGATGATATTGATCGCTGACGTAAAGATCGAAACGATCGTTTTGAAAAATCCGTTTTCCAGAATTTCTTCAAAAATATTCTGACTGATCTTGACTTTTCTGCCCTGCTCTGCCGCGTATCTGTCGGGAATTTCGGGATAACCGCTGTCCCCGACTTCAAAGCTCTCCAGATAATCCTTGAACGCGATCCATTCCTTGACCTCATTTCCGTCTTTATCCTTCATGGATAAAGAATAGAAATCGAAAATCTTATTGCCGTTTTCATCTCTCGGCGCAATGGAAATCAAGCCGTTCGTGACCTGGTTGACCATATCCAGCATATTGATCGCATACATATTGCCGACGACCTTGTACAGCTTGTTGTTCTCGATCGCAGCAGCTTTTTCGCCGTCCTTGACAATACCGGCATGGAGCACCTTGTTCAGGATCAGACGCTTTGTGTTGAATTTGTAGCTCAGACCCGAATAGCTCATTTTGATGGAGCTTACGAGTTCGCCGACCGAAGCGTCCAGCTCCGTCAGCAGCTTCAGTTCCCATCCGAACAGGTAGCAGGATACGATCGGATGTCCGGCGGAACCGTCCGAACCGACGCCGAGTGAACAGATCTCAAAAGCGTCGGCGATCGTAATATCGCCTTTTTCAAAGGCGCCGCGCACCGTTCCCAAGCCGACAAGCGCAACGTCTATGTCATGGATCCCGTTTTGCTCCGCTTCGTAAATATACGAGTCGGCGATCAGGTCGCCGAGCGGGTACTCCTGATGAGTGCTGTACATTTCGTCCAGACCCATAAAGTCAAAATTGCTGTGCGCGATCACCTTGTCGAAGGTTTCGCCGGGCTGCAGATAGGTTTTGCTGATGTTTTCTTTATAGGACTCGAATCTCTCTTTGGTTTCGGGGTCTTCCCTGACGGAGGCGTTCAGCGGAATGAGCTTGTAATCCTTGACTTTTACTTTGTCATTTTCCGCAGAAACGGTCAGTTTGCCGACATTTTTCAGATACTCCCCGCAGGAAACGATGATCGTGTCGCCGATCGTAACGGGCGCGGAATACACGGTGTGCGTGTGTCCGCTGATGATCACATCAATATCGGGCACTTTTTTGGCAAGGTCAATATCCTCGCCGTTCTTGCCGTCCCCTTCCGTTCCGGAATGGGAAACGGCGATCAGAATATCGCAGCCCTCTTTTTTCAGCTTTTTGACCTGTTCCTTTGCCGCCTTGATATAGTCGATATATTCAAAATCTGTCTGAATACAGGCGATGCAGCTTTCGCCGACAAGACCGAACAGTCCGATTTTATGCCCGGCACATTCGATAATCGTGTTCTCCCTGACGCCGTATTCTTCGCACGCCTTTTTGAAATCGAGCTGCTCTGCGGTCAGGTCTCCGGAAAGATCAATATTGGATTGCACGATTTCCGGCAGCGGATCCCCCGAAGCGATCGCCGCGCGGAGCATCTTTGCAGCGCCTGCCGCGCCGTAATCAAACTCGTGATTGCCGAAGGTCGTGACGTTACAGCCGCAGATGCCGAGATTCCGCAGCTCGTATGCATCCGTGCTGTAAGCCGCCTGATACAAAGTACCCATCGAAAAATCTCCGCCATCCAGAAAGATGGCGTTTTCATCTTTGTTTTCTTTGATGACCGTTGCAAGTTTGGCTGCGCCGCCGTGCTCGATCAGCTCGCCGCCGACGATATTGCTGGTGGGGTAAAGATAATCGTGGCTGTCATGGATAAACAGAATGCTGAGGTCCTGACTGTCCCCTGCACTCGCCATCGGCACAAGTATGCTCAGAAGCAATACCGCTGCCATCAGGATGCTGCATAATTTTTTGAGACGGTTTTTCATTCTTTCCTCTCCTTTTTACGAATTGTTCTGTCTGCACTTTGCATAAAGCTGTTTTTTATGGTAGCATAACGGAGCGAGACTGTCAATCCGATTGCGGAAAAATAGAAAAAAATAAAGGAGCTGTCACATTCCGCTGAACGCATCGGAACGTGACAGCTCCTTTTGAAAAAACATTGCTCTTATTTTCTTCTTGATTTCAACCGTTTGTCGGACTTGACGGAAAGCCGTGTGCCGATGGTCTGGAACACCTCTACCAGCACGATCAGCAGTACAACCGCAAGGATCATAATTAAATATTTGTACCGATAGTAGCCGTAATTGATGGCGATCTTGCCGAGTCCGCCGCCGCCGATAATGCCGCTCATGGCGGAATAACCGAGGATGGTCGTGACGGCGATCGTCGCGTTGGAAATGAGGGACGGCACACTTTCGGGGATCATGACCTTGAATATAATCTGCATCGGCTTTGCACCCATGCTCTGCGCCATTTCGATGATATTCGGGTTCACCTCGCGCAGACTGCCCTCTGCCAGACGCGCCACAAACGGGAACGCCGCAATGACCAGCGGCACGATGGATGCCGTGGTACCAACCGTCGTACCGACGATCGCACGGGTCAGCGGGAACACAAGGATCATCAGAATCAGGAACGGTACCGAGCGCAGCAGATTGATGAACACATTCAAAAAGCGCATCAGTCCCTTCGGCAGCGGACGGACACCGCCCTTTTCACCGGCGACAAGCAGCACACCGAGCGGCAGACCGATCAGAATGGCAAACACCGTGGAAAGGATCGTGACATACACCGTGTCCCAGACCGCAAGCAGAAACTGCGTACGGATGATCTCCCACGCTTCGTTCAGCGTGGCGGATGAAAACAGTTCACCGGAGAACACTGTCGGTCACCTCCTCCGCGATCACATCTTCGGTCGCGCTTAAATACTGTATTGCTCTTTGAACATTCTCCGTATCTCCGGGAATGCCGAGCATCATTGTTCCGTATGCCTTGCCTCCGATACTGCGGGTCGAGGCGTAGGCGATATTCGCTTCGATGCCCTCATCCTGCGCCAGACGCGCAAGCATCGGCTTTTGCGCCGCCTCGGCACCGTTGAACACCACACGGATCAGATGCTGATTGGAGCCGCCCAACAGAATGGAGCCTTCGTTGCCCTCGGGGAACACAAGCCGCTTTGCCGCATCGGACTGCGGATGCGCGAACACCGCGCCGACCTCCCCCTGCTCCGCAACGACGCCGTGATCCAGAATCGCCACGTGCCGGCAGACACTCTCGACAACGCTCATCTGGTGTGTGATAATGACGACCGTGATGCCGAGCTTCTGGTTGATATCCCGGATCAGTTCCAGAATGGAATTGGTCGTCGTCGGGTCGAGCGCACTCGTCGCTTCGTCACAGAGCAGCACCTTCGGCTCGGTTGCCAGCGCACGTGCGATGGCAATTCGCTGCTGCTGTCCTCCGGAAAGCTGCGCGGGATAGGCTTTGGCCTTGTCCTCCAGTCCGACGATCTGCAAAAGCTCCATTGCGCGCTTGCGTGCCTCCGCCTTTTTGACACCTGCCAGCTCCAGCGGAAAGCAGATGTTTTTCAGGCATGTGCGCTGCATGAGCAGGTTAAAACCCTGAAAGATCATCGTGATCTCCCGACGCGCCTCGCACAGCGCGTTCTTGTCCAGCGCACCGATGTCCCGCCCGTTGATGATCACGCTGCCTTCGGTGGGACGTTCCAGCATATTGATGCAGCGCACCAGCGTACTTTTGCCTGCGCCGCTCATCCCGATGATCCCGAAAATGTCTCCGTCCGGTATGGTGATCGAAACGTCCTTCAGCGCTTCTACCGTACCGTGCGATGTGTAGAAGGTCTTGGATATGTTCTTGAGTTCAATCATTCTTTGCACCCCGATGTGGTTCCTTTATCTGCAAGAAAAACAGGCGGGAGCTGCGCCCCCGCCATGCTGTTTGCGGTATCAGCCGATGTCGTCAAGCGTGGTATGGTTCCGGCTGTAAATGCCCATGGGCTCCACGTGGATCGCCGCTGCGGAAACGATGTGCGTACCGTTCTCGGCATTGAAATCGTCCAGATACGGCTTATGCTGGAAGTAGTTCGCATCAACCGTACCGTCCTCGACGATATTGTTCGGCACAACGTAGTCGGTATATTCCTGCACGTCCAGCGTGATGTCCTTTGCCGCAAGGATATTCTTGGCGATGGCAAGGATTTCCGCATGGGGTGTGGGAGAAGCGGCGACGGTGACGGTCTTGCCGGCAAGCGCTGCATAGTCCACGGAGGGATCATAGCCGTCGGTCGGATTATCGACTGTGGAAACGACGGAGCCGTCGTAGGTCGCGGCGATATAGTCCGCGATCTCCTGACTTTCGAGTGCTACGACAAGCGCCTTGATCAGATCGCTGTTTTCATTGCCTTCCTTGACCGCCAGAATGTTGGCGTACGCGGAATAGGAACCCTCCAGTTCAAAAGCATCCTCGGCGGGATTCAGTCCTGCGGAGATCGCATAGTTGGAATTGATGATGGCATAGTCCACGTCCTGCAGGATGTTGGGAAGCTGTGCAGCTTCGACTTCGTTGAACGTGATGCCGTAGGGATTTTCGGCAATATCCAGTGTGGTTGCAGTGATGCCCGCGCCTTCCTTGAGCTTAATGTAACCGAGCTGTTCGAGAAGCAGCAGCGCACGTGCTTCGTTGGTGGTGTCGTTGGGCACGGCAACGGTGATGCCGCCGCTGTCCTTGCCGCCGCAGGCGGTGAACGCAAACGCAGCTGTCAGTACAAGCGCCGCAGCGAGAACGATGGAAAGCAGTTTTTTCATAACAAACGTCCTTTCGTTTTGAAATAGATACAAATAAACCTGTTATTACATTTTATCCGAACGGAACAAAAATGTCAAGTCCCCACTGCCGTTTCCGTTCAGATTTCGGGGATCTCGACCGTAATCTCTTTCCCGATCGCCGCGGATTTGACGATATGGTCGATGATTGCCTGATTATAGAGGATCTCGCTTGTCGGTACGGGCGATTTGCCGCCATTGTCGATAGCGTCGAGGAACGAGCGCACCTTCTTATAGAACACGTCGCCGCCCTTATTTTCACAGACGGGGATCTTCGTTTCGACACGGTTGCCCGCCATGTCGGAATAGATCGTCATCGGACCGCCGATGCTGCCGTTCCAGCAGTCGGTCGCGGGAATACGCAGTGCGCCTTCCTTGCCGAGAATGATCGTATCCCCGGGAGAGTCGATGTGCATTGCCCATGAAATACGGAAGTCGAGAATGATACCGCCCTCCAGACGGATGAACGCCGCTGCGAAATCTTCCACATCGAACCGCGCCGCATCGGCAGGATTGTTGTATTTCGGATTGCTGCCGAAAGAGTCCGACGTATAGACCGTTACGGTCAGCGGCTTCGGGTAGCCGATGGCATTGAGTACCATATCCAGCGAATAGCAGCCGATGTCGCCCATCGCGCCGATACCTGCCGTCTTCTTTTCTATAAACGTCTTGTTCGGTACCCCGCGCCTTCTGCCGCCGCCGGTCTGGATATAGTAGATCTCGCCCAGAACGCCGGACTGCACGATCTGCTTGACCATTTTCATATTTTCGTCAAAACGGGGCTGGAAGCCGATCGACAGAATTTTGCCGCTCTTTTTCTCGGCACGCATCATTTCGACCGCTTCCTCGGTCGTGACGGACATCGGCTTTTCGAGCAGTACGTGTACCCCATGCTCCAACGCACAGATCGTACATTCCGCGTGGGTGGCGTTGTAGGTGCAGATACTTACCGCGTCGAGCTGTTCATTCTCCAGAAGCGACTTGTGGTCGGGATAAAAATGCACACCCTCCACACCGAATTTCTCCGCGAACGCTTCCGCCTTGCCGGGGATCAGATCCGCCATGGCTACGATCTGCACATCCTCCATCATCAGGTAGCGCTTTATATGGGCATGCGCAATACCGCCCGTGCCGATGATGCCGATACGTTTTTTTCTGCCGACTGTTTTTTCTTCCTCCACGCGCTGCGTGAACTGATTCAATACTGCGTCGCTCATACTCTATACTCCTTGCAGAAAAAGCCGCGCAATCGCTTGCGCGGCATTGTTTTATATGGATCTTCAGATTTCGGGGATCACGACTTCGATCTCGTGACCGACTTCTGCGGACTTGACGATATGATCGATGATCGCCTGATTGTAAAGGATCTGACTCGACGGAACAGGTGCTTCGCCGCCCTCTAAAATCGCATCGAGGAAGGAACGAACCTTCTTATAGAACAGACCCTTGCCATGGTTCTCGCAGACGGGAATTGTCGTTTCGACACGGTTGCCCGCCATGTCGGAATAGATCGTCATCGGACCGCCGATGCTGCCGTTCCAGCAGTCGGTCGCGGGAATACGCAGTGCGCCTTCCTTGCCGAGAATGATCGTATCACCGGGAGAGTCGATGTGCATTGCCCACGAAATACGGAAGTCGAGAATGATACCGCCTTCCAGACGGACGAACGCCGCCGCGAAGTCCTCGACGTCGAAGCGCGCCGCGTCTGCGGGATTGTTGTACTTCGGGTTTGCACCGAAAAATGCGGATGTGTAGCCCGTGACCGTCAGGGGCTTCGGGTAGCCGATGGCATTGAGCACCATATCCAGAGAATAGCAGCCGATGTCGCCCATCGCGCCGATACCTGCCGTCTTCTTTTCGATGAACGTGCTGTTCGGAACACCGCGTCTTCTGCCGCCGCCGGTCTGGATGTAGTAAATCTCACCCAGCACGCCGGACTGCACGATCTGCTTGACCATCTTCATGTTCTCATCCAGTCGGGGCTGGAAGCCGATCGAAAGAATTTTACCGCTCTTTTTCTCGGCGCGCATGATCTCGACCGCTTCCTCGGTCGTGACGCACATGGGTTTTTCGAGCAGAACATTGACACCGTGTTCGAGCGCATAGATTGCACACTCGGCATGGGTCATGTTATAGGTGCAGACGCTGACTGCATCCAGCTTCTCGTTGTCGATCAGTTCCTTGTGGCTCGGATAGAAACGGACGCCCTCCAAACCGTATTTCTTGGCGAACTTTTCCGCTTTGCCGGGGATCAGATCTGCCATGGCAACGACGTCCACGTCGTCCATTTCCAGATAGCTTTCGATGTGGGACTCGGCGATCCAGCCGGTACCGATGATACCGACCTTGAGTCTGCGGCCGGATTCCTTTTTTTCTTCCTCCACGCTCTGCGTGAACTGGTTCAGTACTGCATCACTCATGGGAATCTACCTCTTTCTTTTATTTATTACATTAAACCTTTGACGTACTCCACGCTCATCTTTGCACATTCCAGCGGGAACTTATCCATGCTCGGCTCATCCTGCTCAACGACCACCCATGCGGCACCTGCCGTTTCGCAGGCAGCAAGGATCTTTTTGAAATCCTGCATTCCGTAACCGACCGGACGGAACTCGAAGGAGCTTTCGGCTTCCTCGCCGTCGTCCTCGATACCGATGAGCTTGTAGAGCTTGCCCGTCCCCTCGCCGGACTTGTAGAAGTCCTTGAGATGGACGACCGGCGCACGGCCGCTGTATTTGACCACATAATCCGCGGGATCTTCGCCGCCGACATTGACCCAGCAGGTATCCAGCTCGGTTTGCAGCAGGTCTGCCGGAACGGTATCGTACAACACATCCAGCGCATACTTGCCGTCGATCTTGTTGGTGAACTCGAAATCATGGTTGTGGTACAGAAGCACAAGCCCCAGCTTTTTGGCGGCTTCGCCCATTTTACGCACGCCCTCGACCGTTTCCGCCCAACCGGGTGTACCGGGACGGCGCTCCTCGGTCAGATACGGCACCGCAACATATTTGCAGCCGATCTCCTTATACGGCAGAAAAGCCGCTTCGGGATCGTCCACCGCGTCATAATACGGCACATGTGCCGAGACGGCTTCCAGTCCGATGTCATCGAGCATCGCCTTGATCTCCGCGGCACTTTTATCAAACAATCCGGCAAACTCTACGCCGTCATAGCCCATAGCCTTGACCTGACGCAGTGTACCCTCGAAGTCCGCCGCCATATCGTCGCGGACGGAGTACAGCTGCAATGCGATAGGAAATTTCATTGTGCATCATCCTTTCCTGAATATACAAGTTAAGGAACCGCTGATTAAATCAAGGGGCACGATGAAGCGAGAGATTTTTTCGTCAGATTGTATAAATTTGACGCCGCCTTACTGCCGTAAGGCAAGGAGAATTTGTGCAATATGGCGGAAAAAGATCCGCTTCAGCGTGCGCATTCGATTTATTCAGTGGTTTCTTAATATTACCACAAATCTATTCATACATCAATAGAAAATTGTAAAAAAGATACAATTATTTCGCAAAGGAAAAAGACCGCCCGAACCGGACGGTCTTTCTCTTTGGGGTTATTTTGAGGAGGGGGGTACTCAGCAGATACTCGGTGCGGCTCCTTTCTCTGTTGAGCATGGCTAAAGTATACAGGATAAATATGAAATAGGCATGAACAAAGCGTAAATGTTCGATAAAAAGAATATGAACATTCACGCTTGGTAGTATTTTCAAATATTATGCTTTTTTGGCGTTTCGGAGCATCTGCCGTATTTCGTCCAGCTCGAAAACATATTTCTTGCCGCAGAAACCGCAGCAGGTCTCGACGGGTTCTCCCTCGTCGATGAGCTTTTGCAGCTCCTTTTTGCCAAGGCTCAGCAGTGCTTTTGCGTACCGTTCCCGACTGCATGTGCATACATAGTCGATCTCCGCTTCGTCCAGAATGTCAAATTCGATCCCGTCGAACACGACCGCCATCATATCCTGCGGGGTCATGCCGCTGTCTACCATACGGGAAACGGATTGGATTTTGGAGATGTTTTCTTCGATCTTCGCCGTGGTCTGTTCATCCGCAAACGGCAGAAGCTGCACCAGAAAGCCGCCCGCCGCACGGCAGGTCAAGTCCTTGTTGACCAGTACGCCCAGCGCACAGACGGAAGGCGTCTGCTCACTGGAAGCAAAATAATTCGTCACATCCTCGGCGATCTCACCGCTGACGATCTGTGCCACGCCGACATACGGCTGTTCCAGTCCGAGATCGCGCAGCACATGCATCGGTCCCCTGCCTACGGCGCCGCCGACATCGAGCTTGCCTTTGTCGTTGGGCGGCAGCTCCGCTTCGGGATGATCCGCATATCCGCGCACATTGCCGCGCCAGTCACTGACACAGCAGATGGTTCCCGCAGGACCGTCGCCGCAGAAACGCAGCGTCACGGACTGCTTTTCTTCCTTCAGCAAAGAACCCATCATCGAAGCCGCCGTCAGCGCACGTCCGAGTGCGGCGGTCATGGTTTTGGAAAGATCGTGGATCTCATGCGCGGTCTGCACGATCCGGGAAGTGTCCGCCGCTACGATGAGCGCACTGCCGTCCCTTGTAAGCGCACGGACAAGTTTGGAAGTTTTCATTGAATCACAGCTTTCGTTAAAACGCAAAATATTTTTCTCTGTGCTTTTTCATTCTGCCGGACAGCGCAGAGAGCAGCTTGGCGGCTTCTTCCCGCTCCTCGGGTGTGCCGGTGACATACTGCTTCATAAGT
>R27__coassemble_1514_pt1 | contig 10571 bp, 10 predicted proteins | sample R27__metabat2_high_PE_029 | metagenome-assembled genome bin R27
GTCGTGTATCACTTCGATGTATACTTTACCGAGGTACTCACTGCGCTGCGTGACGGCACATTCACCGCAAAGCCCTATGTCGGCAATACCGCAAACGGCATGGTCGGTCTTTCCGCGATCCGCTCCAAGGACGAAAAGGTGCAGGCAAAAGTCACCGCGCTGCAAAAGTCACTCGGCGAGGGCAACATTCAGATTCGTCTGCCGCAAAAAGGTTACTGCAAAAACGTTACGGTAAAATAAAGGAGATACTATGGCTGCAAAAAGAATAGACGGCAAAAAAATATCCGCGGCAATGCTGGAGCGCGTCACCGCAGAGGTCAGTGCATTAAAGGAACAGAATATCGAACCGTGTCTTGCGGTCATCCTCGTCGGCGAGGATCCCGCTTCCCAGATCTATGTGCGTAACAAGCACCGCGCCTGTGAACAGGTCGGCATACGCTCCGTGTCGCATGTGCTGCCTGCCGACACGACGCAGGAAGCGCTGCTGGCTCTGATCGACACATTGAATCACGACAACACTGTACACGGTATTCTTTGTCAGCTTCCGCTGCCCCGGCATATCGACAAGGAAAAAGTGCTGCTTGCCATTGCGCCCGAAAAGGATGTGGACGCCTTCCACCCGTACAACGTCGGACGCATTACGATCGGCAATGCAAAGCTGCTGCCCTGTACGCCTGCCGGCGTTATGGAAATGCTGCGGTATGAGAATATTCCGATTGCAGGCAAACACTGCGTCGTGATCGGGCGCAGCAACATCGTCGGCAAACCCATGTCGCTTTTGCTGCTCGCGGCAGACGGAACGGTCACGATCTGCCACTCCAGAACAGAGAATCTGAAAGACATCACACGGCAGGCGGACATTCTGGTCACGTCCGTCGGCAAGCAGAACTTCCTGACCGCCGATATGGTAAAGCCCGGTGCCGTCGTTATCGACGTAAGCATCAACCGCAAAGAGGACGGCAAGATCTGCGGCGACGCGGACTTTGAAGCGGTCAGCGATGTGGCATCCGCCATTACGCCCGTCCCCGGCGGCGTCGGTCCCATGACGATCGCCATGCTGATGGAAAACACCGTCACGGCAGCGAAAGAACTGAATCGTTAAAAAATGAGCAGTCCGCCTCAAAGCGGGCTGCCCTGTTTTTTGTAAGCGCTCCCCTGCCGAAGGTTCCCGGCGCGCATGGTTTTGTGAATGGTGTTGAGGACGTTTTTCTTGTTGCCGCTCCAGAGCGGTGCCAGCAGCAGGCGTTTGTCTCCGTCCCCTGTGATGCGGTGTACGACCGTTTCCGGACGCAGATGTGCAATGCAGTCGCAGACCAGCTCCGCATACGCCGGCAGCTCCAACGGCGTATATGCCATATCCGCAAGCGCCGTACCGCGCAGCACGTGCAGTAATTGCAGCTTGACGCCGTCCGTGCCGACACGGTTCAGGTAGTCCACCGTTTGCAGCATGTCCTCCCGCGTTTCTCCGGGCAGTCCCAGGATCATATGCGTGATCACGGGAATACCGATCCGATGCAGGCTTTCCACCGCCTGTGCATATACGGCATTTTCATAGCCACGGCGAATGACTGCCGCGGTTTTTTCATTTGCGGTCTGCAATCCGAGCTCCACCCACACGGGCTTTTCCTTTTGCAGCTCCGCCAAAAGCGCCAATGTCTCCGGCGGCAGGCAGTCGGGTCTTGTCGCAATATCCAGAACGGCGGTCTGTTTCCAGTGCAGTGCTTCGGTAAAACGTGTGCGCAGCACTTCAATCGGCGCGTAGGTCGCGGTATAGCTTTGAAAATAAACGATATACTGCGTGTCCGATGTCTGCACGAGCTTCTGCGCAATCCTTGCCTTGGCACTTTCCAACTGTTCCGTGACAGACAAATGACAGTCTGGTGTAAACTCCCCCGAACCGCCGCCGCTGCAAAAAATACAGCCGCCCGTCCCCTTCGTACCGTCACGGTTGGGGCAGGTCGTTCCGCCGGCAATGCTCAGCTTGTAGAGCTTTTTGCCAAACGTCTCTTTATTATATTCATCCAGAGAATAATAATACGGTCTCATACAACAAAAGAACCGCATCGTCGGATGCGGCTTCTCTCTCCTTTTTTATTCCGCGCTTTCTTTCTTGATCCCGAAAATCAGCCGGAGTATTCCGCGCAGTGCTTTTGGACTTCTGACCACTACTATTTTCATCGTACCACCTTTCCTCTCAACAGCGGCACAGCGCCGCACCGATGCAGATCAATGAGGCGGCAGCGATCACCAGCAGCACGGAATACGGCAGGATCTGCGCCGTCACAAGTCCCAGACCGAATGCGGCGATCACCGGACCCGATCCGCGCATTCTGTATCTGCCCACAGCATCGCCTCCCTGACGGTTTGTCACTGTCAGTATATACAGAGCGGGACAAAAAGGTTACTCAGGAACCGCTGAATGAATCAAGGTGTGTGATGGGACGAAAAAAGATCCATCTCAGCACACGCATTGGATTTGTTCAGGGGTTCCTTAACTGCCAGTCCTTGACTTCCTTAGCTTCGGCATACAGTGCCGCATAGCTGCGGTGGCGGGACGGGTCGATCTCGCCTTCCTCCACTGCCTGCAAAACACGGCAGCCCTGCTCGCAGATGTGCGTACAGGAAGTAAAACGACACGTACCGAGGTACGGCTCAAATTCCGGAAAACAGTATTGCAGGTTGTCCTTGTGGATGAATTCGCCGCTCTCGCTGTCCAGTGCGGAAAAGCCGGGTGTATCCGCCACATAACCGCCGCACGTCCTGTACAGCTCGACATGGCGCGTGGTATGCTTGCCGCGTCCGAGCTTGCGGCTGATGTCGGCAGTGGCAATACAAAGCGTATCGTCCAGCAGATTCAGCAGCGTGGATTTCCCGACTCCGGAATTGCCCGTAAATGCGCAGAGATGACCGGTCAACGCCGCACGAATACGCTCCACGTCCGCATACTGTCCCTTGCCGACACAGAACGTCTCGAAGTCCGCGCTTTGATAAATGCGCACAAGCGGCTGCGGATCACCCATATCCGCTTTGGTCACGACGATCAGCGGTTCGATCTGCTTGTCCTCTGCGATCGCGGTCAGGCGGTCGATCACCTGCGTGTTCGGCATGGGCTCACACACAGACGCCACAATGAACAGGCGGTCGATGTTGGCAAGCGGCGGTCGGCGCAGCTCGTTTCTGCGCGGTTCAATGGCATCTACCGTGCCCTCTTTTCCGTTTTCGCCGGGCGTAAAGCGCACTATATCACCGCAAAGAGGCGTTATTCCCTCTTTGCGGAAAACGCCTCTTGCTTTACATGTATAGATTTTTCCCTCAGCTTCCACATCGTAGAAGCCGCTGATGCTTTTCACGATCCGTCCGTTTGACTGCATAGACTGATTACTCATCTCCGTAGTTGTAGACCGACAGCACGATCTCGGTGCTGTATGCATAGCGCGTGAACGCCTTGTACTGCGGCATCTGCTGAAATACAAGTTCATCCTTCGCCTCGTCCGCTGTGGTCACATCGTTGCGCTTGATTTTGGTAAAGCCCGCCGCATTGAGCGTCTCTACCGCTTCCTCGTAGCTGAAGCCCTCGACGGACGGCAACACACCGCGCCCAGATAGATTCGCATCCCCACCACCGGAATACGAATGCGTATTCTGACCGGAAATGACGGCAGGCGACTGCGAGAAGTCGATCCTGCACTCATAGTAAGTAATGTCGTTGATCTTGACCGTTAAACGCTTTGTGTCGTTGCTTCCGGTGACGTCAAACGAATGGGTACTGCCGTCAAGGAGCAGTGTCTTGGTCTTATCGGACAACAGCTCGTTGCCGAGATAAATCTTGAGTGTACCGTCCTCACCAGTATCGGGCAGACGGAACGAAACGGAAGCCGTTGCTTCGGCGGGCTTGCCGTTGCTGACGACCACGCTGATGATTGTTCCCTTGGGGACTTCGGCATCCTCGCGGTAGTTGGCGATCCGCAGGACAGTACCTTGATTCTCCTCACTGTTTTCTTCGGAAGCGATCTCATATTCCAGACCAACCTCCTCGATCAGTTCCTTGGCAGTCGAGGTATCATAGCCGACGATCTTCGGCACCGTAACGGTATCGCTTGCCGCGGCAACGATCAGCGTAACGGTCGTGCCGTGCACTGCCTTGGACAAACGTGCAGGTTCTGTACGCAGAATGGTGTTCTCCTCGGCGTCATTGGTTTTTTCATAGCTTGGAACCGTCTTGAAGCCCGCTGCCTCAATGGTCGTGATCGCGTCGGCAAGATTATAGCCGTACACGTCCGGAATTTCCTTTTCCTCACGCGCTTTGGGAATATACAGCGTGATTTTTTCGTTCGGACGGATCTTGACACGCGGAGACGGAGACTGATCGTATACCTCGCCCTCTGCGTATGTATCGGACTCCTTGGCGTCGTTGACCTCGAAGGTAAAGTCCTCATAATCACTGTTGCCGACAATTTCCTCGTAGTAGTTCATACCGACGAAGTTCGGTACCTCGACCTTTTCGGCAAATACTCCCGTTGCAAGGCAGGCGCCGATGATGATCGCCGCGAGCACCAGCATACCGGCAATAATGCCGCCGATCACAGGTAAGGTACGGCTGCCGCCGTCCTCGTCTTCGTCATCTGTATTCTCGGCGGGACGCGGCTGCGGACGGGCTACGGGACGCTGCTGTGCCGGACGCTGCTGCGGCTGCTGCGGACGCTGTCTTGCCGGCTGCTGCTGCGCCGGCTGACGAGCTGCGGCAGGCTGCTGTGCGTAGCGTGTCGGCTGCTTGTCTACAAAGTAGCTGTAATTGAACTGCACACGCGGATTGCGCTTGAACTCATCAATATCCATAAGCATTTCCGATGCCGACTGATACCGGTCACTCGGCCGCTTCTGCATGGCACGCATCGTGATCTGCTCAAGTCCCACGGGAATATTGGGGTCCAGCTCCCGCGGACGGCGCGGCTCCTTCTGAAGCTGCATCAGCGCGACGGAAACGGCGCTGTCGCTGTCGAACGGAAGCTTGCCTGTCAGCATCTCATACATCATGACACCGACCGAATAAATATCCGCCTTGTTGTCGGTCGTTTCGCCCTTCGCCTGTTCGGGACTGATATAATGCACGGAACCGACTGCATTGCCCGCCATGGTATGCGTTTCGCTGCGCGTCATGCGCGCGATGCCGAAATCCGTAACCTTGATCGTGCCGTTTTCAAGCAGCATGATATTCTGGGGCTTGATGTCCCGATGGACGATCCCCTTATCGTGTGCGTGCTGGAGTGCGCGCAGGATCTGCATAAGGAAGTAGACAACTTCCTTCCAGCTGAGCTGCCCCTGCTGCTCGATATATTCCTTGAGGGTGATCCCCTCAACATATTCCATGACGATGTATTGCAGACGGTCGCCGTAAGAAACGTCGTACACCTTGACGATATTCGGGTGCGAGAGCACCGCGATCGCCTTGGATTCATTCTTGAAGCGGCGGCGGAAATCCTCACTGGTCAGGTATTCATCCTTCAGAATTTTGACCGCAACGATCCGATCGTCGATATTGTCGTATGCCTTGTAAACCACAGCCATTCCGCCGACGCCGATGATCTCGCGGATCTCGTATCTGCCGTCCAGCCGTTTTCCACAGTAATTATCCATACACTGTACCTTTCTGCCTTAATATGCAACCGTGACGACGGTTACATTATCCAATCCGCCGTTCTGATTTGCAAGCTCCACAAGCTGCTGCGGCGCGTCCGCACCGGCATCGGAACGGACAACACGGAAAATATCCTCGTCCTCTACCATATTGGTAAGCCCGTCCGTACAGATCAGAAGCACATCGCCGGATTCAAACGGCTCCTCGCAAAAGTCAATAAGGATACTGTTTCCAACACCCAACGCACGGGTAATGATATTCTTGCGCGGATGATCCTTTGCTTCGGACGGTGTGATCTGTCCGTGATCGACCATAACCTGTACCATGGAGTGGTCACGGGTGAGCTGCGCGATCTGCAAATCGGAAATGCGGTATGCACGGCTGTCTCCGGCATGTGCGATATAAGCGGCACCCTCACGGATGAGCGCCGCCACCACGGTCGTCCCCATGCCCTGAAATGCGGGATTGGCGCAGGACATATCGTACACCACCGCATTGGCAGCTTCAATCGCGGAAAACAGCACATTGCGAATGGAATTTGCCTGCATCCCTTCACGGTACGATGCCTGGATCCGCTCGGAGATGATACGCACCGCCGTGGAACTGGCAACATCTCCGCTTGCGGCACCGCCCATACCGTCGCAGACGACTGCCCATGCCATTCCGTCCGGAAATTCTCCGGACGCACAGGCATCCTGATTCATCTGCCGAGCCACACCGCCATCGGTCACTTTGGAATTTTTCAAGGGGATCAACCTCCTTTTTGATTCCGCAGACGAAGCTGTCCGCAGGAAGCATCTATATCGGAACCGAGACTGCGGCGAACCGTCGCATTCACGCCGTTTCGTTTGAGTACCTCGGCAAAGCGCTCCACCCGCTCCGCATTGCTGCGCGAAAACGGACTTTCACTGAACTCGTTTGCCGGGATCAGATTCACATGCGCGAGCATCCCCCGCTGACTGACCGCGAGCTCCCGGGCACAGGCATCGCAGTCGGTGACGTCGGGCAGCTTGGTATATTCAAAGGATATGCGCCGCCCGGTTTCTTTGGCATACGCACGGCAGGCGGTCAGTAATTCCTCGATTGAGAAACGCCGGTTGACGGGCATGATTTTGGAACGGATCTCGTCGTTCGGCGCATGGATGGAGATGGAAAGCGTCAGTTGCAGTTTGCGCTCCATCAGGTCATAAATACGCGGCACCAGTCCGCAGGTAGACAGGGAAATATTGCGCATTCCGATATTCAGTCCCCTGTCATCGCTGACCAGCTCCAGAAAACGCATCACATTATCGAAATTGTCGAGCGGCTCGCCCATGCCCATGAGTACCACATGCGACACGCGCACATCACGGTCCCGCTGCGCGGCATGGATCTGGCTGAGAATTTCGGAGGCGGTAAGGCTGCGGACAAAGCCGCCGAGCGTGGACGCACAGAAAGCGCAGCCCATTTTGCAGCCGACCTGCGAGGAAACGCAGAGCGTATAGCCGTATTTGTAGTGCATCAGCACCGACTCGATACACTCCCCGTCCACAAGGCGGAACAGGTATTTGACGGTGTCGTTCTCCTGCGAGACCTGCCGGCGCACGATCGCGCAAGAGCGCAGCTCAAAGGTTTCCGCGAGCTTTTCGCGCAGTGCTTTGGAAAGGTCGGACATTTCCGAAAATTCCGTGACGCCGCGCACCTGAAGCCATGTATAGATCTGCTTTGCCCGAAATGGCGGAAGCCCCAGCGCAGCAATCTCCTGCGCCAGTTCTTCAAAGTTCATGGATTTTATATCGGGCTTCGGCATGTTTTCACTCCGTTTCGGTAAACGCCGCAATAAAGAATCCGTCCGAATGGGTACGGTGCGGCATCAGAGTTATCATATTTTCCTGCCTGCGGCAATCGACCGACGGCAAAACCGGTACCGTTCGGAACGTCGGATGCGACTGCAAAAAGCGCTGACAGATTTTTTCGTTCTCCTCGGGATTTAAACTGCATGTGGAATAGACCAATCTGCCGCCTTTTTTAAGATACTCGCAGGATATGCATAATATAATGTACTGCAAATCGCTCAATTTGTCAATATCTTCCCGTTTTTTGTAGCGGATCTCCGGCTTTTTGGCGATCACGCCGAGTCCCGCGCACGGCACATCGCACAGTACGCGGTCGGCCGGCGGTCGGTCGTGATCCCGCACGGCGGCGTCGGCAACGCTCGCCTGCAAATTTTCAATGCCCAGACGCGCCGCGCCCTGCTCGATCAGATGCACACGCTGCGGATAAATATCGAACGCACGAACCGTTCCCGTGTTCTGCATGATTTCCGCCAGCGTAAACGCCTTGCCGCCCGGTGCGGAACAGACATCGTAAACCGTGTCGCCCGGCTTTGCGTCCAGTGCGGTACAGCAAAGCTGCGAAGCAATATCCTGCACGTGGAACAAACCCCTGCGGAACGCTTCGGTCTTTTCCGGCGCACCGCATCTGTGCAGAATCAGGGCGTCCGGCAAAAGCGGAGAAGGTACCGCATCAATGCCCTCCCGACCAAGCTGTTCCGCAAGCTCTGCGGCAGATGTTTTCAGCGTGTTGACACGCACGGTCGTGTCCGTACCGCCGAGCGCGGAAGCCAAGATCCCGTCCGTGTCCGCTTCACCGTATGCATTTGTCCACAGATCGACAAGCCACTGCGGACACGACCAGCACACGCTGCGATACTGTGGGTCGCTTTCTTCCGGCAGGCAGAGTCCGTTTGCCGCGACCTTGCGCAGAACTGCGTTGACAAGTCCGGACGCAAAGGCAATTTTTTTGTTCGCCTTCACAAGGCGCACGCTTTCGTTGACGGCGGCGGACGACGGTACCTTGTCGAGAAACAAAATCTGTGCAGCACCCATACGCAGTACCGTCAGCACTTCGGGACGCAGCTTTTTGATCGGCTGTGCCAGATACAGAGAAAGGTTATAGTCAATGGTGATCTGCCGTTCGACGGCTGTATAGACAATCGCCGAAGCGAACGCACTGTCCGCTTCGGTCAGATTCTTTTCATTCAATGCCGCAGACAGCGCAAGATTGGAATAGGCACCGTCGCGGAAGATGCGTAAAAGGATCTCGTATGCGGTTTTTCGTGCGGCGTCCATAGGCTTTCTCCTTACCGTCTGTTTCGGTTGCGCAGGACAAGACGCAGCAGATTGGCAACCGCAGTCGCCATTGCCGCAACATACGTCAGTGCCGCGGCAGTCAGAACCTTGCGCGCACCCGTATATTCGTCGCCGGCAAGCATACCCGTTTCGTCGATAACCTTCAAGGCACGATGACTGGCGTTGAACTCCACGGGCAGTGTGACAAGCTGAAACACGGCAACCAGCGAATACAGCAAAATACCGAACCAGAACAGGAAGTCCAGACCGATAAACAAACCGATGATCGCAAGCGGAATCCCGAGGGTGGAACCGAGATTGCATGCCGGAATGATCGCGTTGCGCACCTTGATGGGCAGATACTCCTGCGCATGCTGCACGGCGTGTCCCGCCTCGTGACAGGCGATCCCGACTGCCGCCACACTGGCGTTGTCATATACCCCGTCGGACAGACGGATGACATTGTCCTTGGGATCGTAATGGTCGGTCAGTGAACCCGAAACGCGCTCGATGCGCACATTGGTGATCCCGTGCTGATACAGCACTCTTGCTGCCGCCTGTGCGCCCGTCAGTCCTCTGGAATTGCGCACCGCGGACATTTTTCTGTACGTGCTTTTGACCTTGTACTGCGCCCAGAGAGACAGCAAAAACGCAGGCAAAACCAAAATCAGATAATAAATATCAATACCGTAACCAAAATAAGGCATATACGATCCCCTTTCTTAAATAGTATAAAAGTCAGATAATTACTCCCTTTTCCACGGGACTGCCCCGCAGAAAATCCGCCGCAGGCATGGCTTTTTTGCCTTCCGCCTGCACGGTCAGCAGCTCCACGCAGTTACCGTCGCCGCAGGAAATAACCAGGCGCTTATCGCTCTGCATCACTTCACCGGGCTTACCGCCCTAGTCGGCACACAGTACACTCGCATGCACCTTGAGCTTCTTTCCGGACACTTCCGCTGCTGCACACGGCCACGGAGACAAGCCGCGGATCTGATCGTGTACCGCTTTGGCGGGCTTTGTAAAGTCGATCGGAGACAACTCCTTGGTGAGCATCGGCGCATAGTTTGATAAGGCATCGTCCTGCTTTTCGGGCGTGAGCGTTCCGGCACAAAGCGCCGCAAGCGTTTCGGAAAGCACCTCGGCACCGAGCGCGGACAGTACATCGTGCAGCTCGCCCGCCGTCTCGTTCTCCGTGATCTCCACTTCCCTGCGCAGCAGCATGTCGCCCGTATCCAGTCCGACATCCATCTGCATAGACGTTACACCCGTTTTCGTTTCGCCGTTCAGCACCGACCACTGGATCGGCGCGGCGCCTCTGTACCGCGGCAGAAGCGATGCATGGATATTGATGCAGCCGTACTGCGGAAGCTCCAGCACTTCCCGGGGCAATATTTTGCCGAATGCCGTCACGATGATCACATCGGGCTCCAGCGTCTGCAAAACCGACACGGCTTCACCGTCGCGCATGGAACGCGGCTGAAACACGGGAATCCCGTTTGCCAATGCCGTCTCCTTGACCGGCGGAAATGCCATCTGCTTTCCGCGCCCCTTCGGCTTATCCGGCTGGGTGAACACACCGACGACCTCGTACCCGTCCGCGATCAGCCGCGTAAGACACGGTACGGAGAACTCCGGTGTTCCCATAAATACTACACGCATTTTATTTCGCCCCTATATACAAATTGTTAATTTTCTTCCCGAATGACCTTTTGCGTGAATAAAATACCGTCTAAATGGTCGATCTCGTGGCAGAAACAGCGCGCTTTCAGCTCGGTACCTTTGTAAATGTGCCACTTGCCGGTTCTGTCCTGCGCCTGTACCTT
>R27__coassemble_1517_pt1 | contig 10545 bp, 7 predicted proteins | sample R27__metabat2_high_PE_029 | metagenome-assembled genome bin R27
CGGTTGCCGTTTTCGAAGAAACCGAGAAAATAGCCGCGTTCCAGCAGTGCGATTTCCGTTTCCGGAAATGCGTTGAAGTATTCCGTCTTGATAAGCAGCGCAGGCTTTTCCCGACGGACATGCGGCAGAATGACCTTTGCGGGCTTGTTTTCAAATGTAAATTCCTCGCAGATAAAACCGTTCCATTCCATATTTTATTCCTCCGTCATGAAATCTGATTTTTCAAGCAGACCGATTTTCAATGTCCCGCCCTGCATGAGCTTTGCAGTCGGGAGAATATATTCCGCTAAAGGCTCACCGTTCCACCAGGCGCCCGCTTCCGTTGGGGCAGCTTCGACGGTGAGTATTTTTTCGTTTGAGAGGCGAACCGCGGCTTTTTTTAGCTGCGGACTGCCGATAAGGAAATTTCCCGTACCGCTTGCCGGAAACAGACCCAGTACGTTCCAGACAAAGCAGGAGGACAGTCCGCCGGAATCGTTGTTACCGGGCAGACCGCCTTTGCCGGTTCCGAATGACACGTGTACCGACTCGCGGATGATCTCGGCAGTGCGGTCGTGTCGACCGGCGAAAATGTAGCAGTACGGCACTTCCATATCCGGCTCATTGTTGAAGCCTTCAAAACGGTGGTACTGTGTGGCGGCGATCTTTTCGTACGCACCGTATAAATCACGGATCGGCTGCACACTTTCTCCGTTATAGCCGAAGAAATCGTCCAACTGCCGCACGAAGTTTTCTCTGCCGCCCGAAAGAGCCATACGCTTTTCCATATCCGGATGCATACGGAAAGAATAGGTATAGCGATCCCCCTCATAATACGGGGAGTTTTCCGAAAGAATACCGTCGTCATCGTAGGCGTTGTACAGACTGTCGGAGAGTGCGCGGAGCTTCTCGCTTCCCGTAATTCTTGCCGTATCGGCACAGGCATCTGCCGCGTCCAGAATGTGCGTGTACCGCTCAAACAGTCCGTTTTCCGTGAAAGAGCGGAAATCGTCGCGCCGCAGTTCCCGCTCCATACATTCCGCGACAACTTCTTTGGAGACAAGTCCCACGTCATAGGCATCGCAAAGTGAAATAACACCCAAGCACTTTGCCTGTTCCTCGCACGGCAGAATGATGGATAACCCGAAATTGCCGTGGAGTCTGCCGTGGGTGCGGCTGATGTTGACAATGGCGTCTGCTGTTTTTTTGCCCATTTCGCCGTACACTGTGTACAGCAACGGCAGCGCGGTCTTGTACTGATCCCAGAATGTGGCGATGTCGGATACGCACGCGCCCTCCACGTCGAGGATCCGTTCTCCCGTCATATCGCAGGGCTTGATCAGAGAATGATACAGACAGGAATAAAACTTGCGCTGTATGTCCTCCGGCGCGTCAATGTCGATGCGGGAAAGATGCTCGTTCCAGATGTTATATGCCTTCTGCGCCGTTTCTTCAAAGTTTCCGCGCACCAAGCAAGCTGCCTGCGCTTTTTCCGCGCTGACCGTGGAGTAGGTGACAAAAACGCCGCATTGTCTGCCGTTCATGTCGAATACCGCGCCGAACGGCTTTTGGTTATCGGATACGGTAAACTGTACTTTGTCGATTTCTGCACTGTCCGCAAACAGTCGGCAGCGGACAGCTTCGCCGCATACACGCACGCAGAAATACAGACGGACGCCCGAAAAGATGCCGTCGCAAAGCACGGTATCCGCCGAAACGGCGGTCAGATGCGCGTCCTGTACATAGGCGTAAAACTGTTCGCCGAACAGATGTGACAAGCCGTCATTGGAAAAGTCCACGGCGATCCTGCCGCCGTCCCGTTCAAACGTATAGCTGTGGAATGCCGTGCCGCCGTCCACTGTCAGTCGGCAAAGTGTATCGTTGAAGCGCACACTGTAAAAGCCGGGCTTTGCCTGTTCGTCGGCAATGCTCCCGTAACAGAACGCATTTTCGAGCGATCCGTAAAACGGTGTGGTGACGGCGTAGTTATAATAGAACTGAATGGCGCCCGTGCCGGATTGATGCAGATGTGAAAATCCGCGGATCTGCATGGTATCGCCGAGTTTGCGGATGCCGCCGCAGCTATTGGGATAATGTGTGCCGTATCCGGTCGGGTATCCGGAGGAATAGGCGCCGACCGACATTTTGCCGAACGGCAGTGTCGCATGGGGCAATGTGTTGCCGCACAGAGCTTTAATATAGAACCATTTGGATGCAAGCCCCGTTTTTGCAAAATGATCGACTTCTCCGTTTCCGTAGAACACGTCCGCAAGCGCACAATAATCTTTTGTCATAGGCATACCGGCACCGCCTTTCTTGGGAGCATTGTACCACAGACATACAAAAAAATCAATCTGCGGGAATTGCAACGGAGGAGCGATTATGGTATACTATACAAAACTGAGATCGTAAGGGGGATACCGATGAAAAAGGTGTTTTGTATTCTGATCGTATGCACGCTGCTGCTCTCGCTGTCGGTTCCCGCAATGGGCGCGGAACGTGTCATTCTGCTGGATGGAAATTACAGCGGAGAAGCGTTTCAGACGCTGCTGGATGCGAACGGGGACAATGTGATTTACCGTCCCGCGGCAGGTGCTTCTGTTACCGTTTCCGGCGATCTGCCGCTGACAAACTGGGTCGAGACAACGGTCAACGGCGTGCGCTGTTTTGAAACATCTGCCGGCGGCAAAACCGTTACAGCGCTGTTTCGCGGTTCTGAAAAGCTGCAAAGCGCACGTTTGCCGGAAAACGGGTATTACTATATAAAATCCGTCAATACCGATGACAACCTCTGGACCGAGGAGACCACGCTCTGGGCAGACGGTACACTCGGACAGCGCTCCTTCAACGCAGACCTTGCCGATTTATCCAAAGCGCCTGTCAATATGGCAGACGTGACGGTGCATATTCCGCACATGTGGCACGATGAGGTTACGGGTATGTCCGGCTTTGATCCCGCGACAGGGCGTGTCACCATGGTCAAATATGCCGCCATGACGATCTGTGCGGGTGACCGCTACTGTCTGGAAAACATTCTGGATGCCATGGACAAAAGCGGCGAATGGTGCTTCGACAGCAAAGCGGATAAAATCTACTATGTGCCATTTGAAACGGAAACAACGGATAATCTTAGCCTTACTGCGTCCTGTGTGACGGAGCTGCTGCAACTCGACGGCTTGAGCAATATCACCTTTGAAGACATCGTTTTTCAAAATACGGGCTGGGATTATGCGCGCAAGGCATACTGCAACATTGCCAAGGACAACTGGACAAAGGACATCGACATGGATCAGCTGCAGGGAGCGATCGACGCGGCAGGTGCGATCCGGCTGACCGATACGGAAAACATAACATTCCGAAACTGTGAATTTGTGAATATCGGAACAACGGCGCTGAAAATGACGGACGGCGTTCGGAACTGTACAGTGGAGAACTGCCGCTTTGAGAGGATCGGCGCCTCGGCGATCTATGCCGGCGGTCAGAATAACGAGGCTGCCTGTGCAGGCAATATCTGTGTGCGCAACTGCCTGATCGGAAACTACGGACTGCAGTTCCACAGTGCGCCGGGCATCCTTTATTCTTATGTGGACGGCGGACAGATCGAGCATAACGAAATCCATGACGGATATTATACGGGGATTTCCTGCGGCTGGGTGTGGCTGTACGGCGAACACGTGACGAACCATATTCAGATCCGCAATAATCTGATCTACAACATCGGCAAGCGGATGCTCTCGGATATGGGCGGCATCTACATGCTCGGTACCCAGTACGGTACCGAAATTTCCGGCAACGTGATCCATGACGTACATTGCTACGATGGCAGCAGCGGCTATGCAGGAACGGGCATCTACACCGATGCCGGCGCTTCGCAGATGCAGATTTTCAACAATCTGGTATTCAACTGCTCGACCTGCGGCTTCAATGCAACGATCGCTACGGACGACTGTATTTATAACAACATCGCGGCGTTCTGCGGAGAATGTGTGGTGGATGTCGGCGGCTGGCTGGCAAACTATGAAAGCCACTTAACGTATAAAAACAATATTTTTCTGACGGATAAAAAGGTGCCGATCTTCTGCTATATCCGCGAACCCGGACATTTCAGCGCAGACGCCAATATTCTCTGGGACTATACATACGGCCGGGAGCTGTACTTTGCATCGAGAGCCGCAGACGAGGATTGTCTGCTGCGTCAGCAGGTCGTCCGCAAAAAGTTCTTTGAAAACCCGATTTTTGCCGATCCTTTGTTCCGTGACGCCGAACATTTTGATTTTACGCTTTGCGCAGACTCTCCCGCGTTTGCCATGGGCTTTACGGCTTGGGACTACGCCGAAGCGGGAACACAGCCCGGTACCCGAATCGGTCTTTCTTCCGAAGGGGGACAGACGGCATATAACGAGAGTACGTCTGTCTGCACGATGCACGCCGCCAATCTGAGTACCAAGACAAAGATCTGCAAGTGGTTCTATGACCTGTGGGATCGTATCACCGCATTTTTCATGAATCTGAAAGGAGTTCGGTTTTGAACCGTAAAGCCAATGCTGCAGTACTCCTGACCGGGGTCCTGTGGGGAATTATCAGTATTTTCGTAAAAGCGCTTTCCGAAGCGGGGCTGACGCTGATGCAGACCGTATTTGTGCGCAGCTTCTTTTCAGCGCTCGTTCTGGGCGTGGTACTGCTCATACGGAATCGTTCCGCGTTTCGTGTCCGCCTGCGTGACTTGTGGATGTTTGTCGGCACGGGGATCATCAGTCTGGTGATCTTCAACCGCTGTTATATGTACACAATGACACACGGCAACGCGGCAGTCGGCGCAGTACTTCTGCATACGTCACCCGTTTTTATTCTGCTGTTTTCTGCTGCATTGTTTCACGAAAAAATCACCGTGCGCAAGGTCACGGCGATCGTGTTGACCTTCGGCGGGTGTGTGCTGGTCTCGGGTATTTTGTCAGGTGGTGCGGCAGTGCCGCTTCCCGTGCTGCTGTACGGTATCGGCGCAGGCTTTTTTTACAGCCTGTACACCGTGTTCAGTAAGCTGGCACTGCGCCGATATGACAGTGCCGCGGTCACGTTTTACACGTTTTTGTTTGCCGCATTCGGCAGTCTGTGTTTTGCGCAGCCCGCATCCCTGCTGCGAAGCATCAGAACTGCACCGACTGTTCTTTTGTGGGCGATTGCCATTGCGGTGGTCTGCACCGTGATCCCGTACTATCTGTACACGTGGGGACTTACCCACATGGAATCCGGCAAGGCTGCCGTTCTTGTAGCGGTCGAGCCGATTGTCGGTACATTGCTCGGCATCCTTCTGTCTCGGGAGGGGTGCAGTGTCCCGAAGCTGATCGGGGTATTCTGCGTTCTTGCAGCGATCCTGCTGCTGAATATACAAAAGACATCAGAAAGGAAATCCGTATGAATTCTGTTTTCCATACTATCCCGTGTTTTCGGGAGTCCTGCGACGGTACATATGACTGCCGCGAAGGCTGCACGATGCTGTACTATACACATGTGACGCAGACAGACTATAACGCATATCTCAAAACGCTGACGGCGGACGGCTTTGCGGTCTTGCAGGAGCGGACGCTGGACGGCAACTGCTTTGCCGCGCTGAAAAAAGATGTGCAGGTCAACTGCCTGTTTACACCCTGCGACAATACGCTGCGCATCACGGCAAGCGCCGTCGATCAGACGCCGTGCTTTACCGAAACGACCTGCACCGGCGACTGTACCACGACCTTCTACGGCTTTGAAAACGACCAGACGCTGATCGACTGCGGCATGTGTCTGTTGGTGCAATGCCCCGATTACAGCTTTTTTGTTGTGGACAGCGGACACTATTTCCAGTTCAACGACAACGACCGTATCTACAAATTCATGCGCGAGCGCACACCCGACGGGCAGAAGGTCGTCGTCAACGGCTGGTTCATCACGCACGGACATTCCGACCACGTTTCCAAGCTCCTCGACTTTCTGCGCTACAACACGGGAGATGTTGTGATCGAAGGCTTTTACCAGAACCTGCTGCCGGCGGAGTATCCGCTCGGAGAGGACAGCAATCCCGAAGAACGTGCACTTGCCGTCAAGCTGTTCCGGGAGCTGGAGGCGTTTCCGGCGCCCGTCTATAAGCTGCACAGCGGTATGCGTTTCTATATCCGTAATCTGTGCTTTGACGTGCTGAGTACACATGAGGATATTTATCCCGAACAGATCACGGACTACAACGACTCCTCCTGCGTGCTGATGCTGCATGCCGAAGGCTCCAAGGTGTTTATCCCGGGGGATGCCGCCGTGCTTGCGAGCCGTGTACTGGAAGCGCGTTATGCGGAGACCCTTCGCTGTGATGTGATACAGGTCGCACACCACGGACATACGGGATTGAGCGCGCGCTGCTATGAGCTGCTCTGTGCCGATACGGCGGTTTTCCCCGTTACGCGCATTTTCTACGAGGAGGACATCCAAAGGCACGAAGCGAACCGCCGCATTCTTGCGCTGTCCGCACAGCAGTTTGTGACCGGAGACGGCACGGTCTGTATTCCGCTGCCGTATGATCGGGACACTGTTTACAAGCTGCCGGACGAAACCTTTGAGGATTTTGCCAAGATCAAGCGTCTGTGGCGGTATGTCTATACGGACGAGCGGCAAAAGGAATTGTACGATCTGTTCCTGCAAAACGGCGGAGACGCAGAGAAAATGCTGCTGCCCACAAGCTACAAGGGATTCATTGAACCGAAGCCGCCGATCGAGGAATAAAGCGCCAAAAAACACCGGAGAAGGAATTGCTCCCTCTCCGGTGAATATTTTTGGCGTTTACCACATATTATCAGATTTTTCGCAGAACGCCATCATATCATGGATTTCCAGCACGGTGCCGTCATCGAGTGTGACGGTGCCGTTCCATTTTCCGAACACCTGATGGCAGATATTGCCGACGAACAGAACGCGGGCGCGGGTGATGTTGTCGTAAGTCGGCGTCATCGTCATTTCAAACCGTCCGTCATCGGAGGTAAATACCCACGGTTCCAGCCAATTCTTTTCATTGTTTTTGAGATAAATTTCACCGATCTTGTGCGCTTTGCCGTTGTAGAACAGCGTGTTCTCGGTTGCCGCGCTCATATCGCCGAAGCCCCAGCCGATCTCAAAGCCGAAGATCGAGCCGTCCTCGAGCTGTGTGCTGCCGTTGCCCCAGTACCACACGGTATGATACGGCCATGTACCGCGACCCCAGTCGAGGACACAGAAGCTGTCGGAGGGATCAAAGGTGATGTCCCAATCGCCGATCTGCACGGTGCCGGTGACAGGCATACAGTTGACCTTCTGGTTATAGTAGAAGTGCTTATCCTCAATGCCGTTGAACGGCAGTGCCATAACCAGCGATTCGTGGTCGGGGAACATGTCCATGGACAGATCCACCTTGCATTTGCGCAGACCTGCCAGTCCTTCAAACTGGATATTCCGCTCACGTTCCGTAACGTCGATATCCAGGTCAAAGCCGAGCTTGTGCCACGAAAGCGTATGCGGTTTCATAGCGTCGTTTTCCAGACCCATTTTGCCGAATGGGAACAGGGTGATGCTGTTTGCACTGCGATGCTCACCCGTATGCAGATCGAATACGCACACACTGACCGAACCTGCGATGGAGATGTCCGCAAACGTGATCTGCATGCAGTAGTCTTCGTTGGAGATCTGGTAGAAATCCCATTCCTTGAGCCGCCATTGAAAGCTCTTTTTCACATCCGAACGGCTGAAGGAGTACATATTCTGAAAACAGTAGCCGGGCTTTGTAAGCGTGCCGTCCTCTTTTAAAAGCGGGATCGGTTCGGTGATGCGTACCTGTTCCGCTGCTGCAGACATTGAAAATGCCGAAAGGAGTACTGTACAGATCAGTAAAACGGAAATCAATCTTATTTTCATTTTGACACCTTCTGTTCTGAATAGAATACAGAGATCATTTATGCCTTGCGCATTTGCTGAAGGTCTCTGTAATTAATAAGCTGAATGCCGTGTGCCTGAATATGCTGTTTGGTGGCGGGATCCTTCATGATCTGATACTCCCATACTCTGCGCTGCCAGCAGCCGGTTGCACCGCGCAGATCGGCGGTATCGAGGGACGGGTGCAGATAGGTTTCCGTAACGCCGTTCGGGATCGAGGCATACAGATCGAGAATGTATTCGCGGAATGCTTCGTAGCTTGCATCCTGCGGACCGCCCCATTCGTTGGGCATCAGGTAATCGGGGATCGCCACGCCGAGCTGATTCGCAAAGCCGACGACCTGCGCGAAGATCGCGTCGATCGTGGCACGATCGACCTTGATCTCCAGTGTGTCGTTTTCGTACTGGTCATCTGTAAACGTGGAGGGAAAACGGAAGGGCTTGCCGTATTCGGCGCAAAGCTCAAAGGTTTTCTGCACCAGTTCAAAACGGCCGGTCTCGATGCCGTAGAGGGAACCCATGTGGTTGTCGAAGTGAGAGGGATTTTTCAGCCCCAGAACAGCGCAGCGCTGGATTTGCGCGCGCAGCTCACGGTCAATGTCCTCAAGTGTGGCGTGAAGCTCCACATCGCGGCTGGTGTGCCACATGAAGCCTTCCTCGTCGCGCAGGGAAGCGGTACCTTCCGCGGCGACAGGCGCCCAGCGGTAATCGCCCCACTCATTTGTCAGCGTGAAATGCACACCGATCGCAAGCTCCGGATGCTTTGCGGCAAAGCGGCAGGCTGCCGCCGCCCATGCGCAGGGTGCCATAATGGTGGAGGAGGTCAGTGCGCTTTCTGGATCGGTCAGAAGATCGGACACGGCAAGCACGGAGCCGCTGCACATGCCGAAGTCGTCCGCGTTAATAATCAGATATTTGTCCATAGTGTGTACTCCTTTTATTCGTCTATTTCGTCCAGACCGAGATCGCTGACGTTTTCCGCCACCTTGACGCGGCGCTCGTTCAGCTCCCGGTACATGCGGTCACGTGTTTCCTTGCCGATGTTGTACCAGAACATCGGAATCATGCTCGACAGAACGATGCACGAGGTGATGATCGTTGCCATGGCGAACAGCCACTTCTGGGTGCGTTCGCTCTGCTGCTTGCCGAGTGTGGCGTATGCCGTCTGGTCAAAGCCGATCCACTTTTTGAGCTTCGGCTGGATGATGGAATTGAGCCGTCCGGGGGCTTTGCACAGGATCGTACCCGCCACGGAAAGCGTGGCTTCGTTGCGGTGCCCGTATTTCCACTCGATGTAGTCATTGCACTCGTGGCTGATCTCGTCGCCGGAAATACTTTTGACGCCCCAGAACGTGGCGTAGATACATTCCCAAACGGCAGTGACGGGCATCATGGGGATACGCTTCTGGTAGAAGAACTTGCCGTCCTTTGTCTTCAGCTTCGTGCCGTAGAAATACAGCGGGATATAGAATGTCTTGGCAAAGACCTGACTGACCATGAACAGGGACTTCGTGGAGAATTTTGACGCGAGCTTATTGTACTGCGAGAAGCCGATCGGCTGGAAGAATACGGACGGGATGCCGGCGATCGTTTCAAAGGTCGTCATATCCAGAACATAGCGGTAATAGTCGTTGGTGGAAACGCCTGTACCGAACGAGCCGAGTGCATTGGAGAACATGTATGCCAGCAGCGGACGGTTGGAGAACACGATTTTCAGACTTTCCCGGATCTTCGGTGTTTCGATCTTCTGATGTACACGCTCCTTGGCAATGGAGCAGTACCACGTGATGATCAGACCGGAAACGATCATGGTCAGCGGACCCAAGATCATGAACGCGGTTTTGATCGCGTCCTCAGCGGTCTTTTCGGCGGATTTGACGATGCCGTTTTTGATGAAGTCGAGCGTGAACTCGATGATCAGATCGGGGATACGGGAGATGATGATGCTGGAATATTTGGAGATCGCCAGCAGCCGCCGACGGTCGGATGGGTATGGCGTGACGGTGGACATGTAGCCGCCGATGGATACAGTCTGGAAATTGCCGAACACTTCAAAAATCGTTTCCAGTATTGCCCATGCAAAGAGCTTCGGCAGGAAGTTCAGGTTGTCTACGTTTGCCTGACCGAAGAAGGTCGGCAGCAGCCAGTACAAAAGGGAAATGACCGCAAGCGGCAGACCGGACATAGCCATATAGGGAATGAACTTGCCCCAGCGTGTACGTGTCTTTTCCACGATGCCGCCGATCACGATGTCATCAAAAATATCCCAGATCCCTGCGAAGATATTGTAGTAGGACTGGAAGTCGAGACTGATTTTGAGGATAGACTCCGTGAACAGGCTCTTGTGTCCGTTGATGTTGAAATCGCGGCTTGCGTCGAAAACCATGTATCCGACGGTTTCTTTGCGGGAAACGACGCGGCGATCCACATCAACCATTTTGTGCAGCGCGCGGTTGACTTCTTCATCCGTGCCGTGCTGTGCAATATCCACGGCTTTTGAGCGCTTTATTACGGGCATGCGATCGCCTCCTTTTCTTCTTCGGCGTGTGCCGCCTCATCCTGTTCCTGCAGTTCGGCAAGCGCGACGAGCATTTTTCTGCGGATCTCGGATTGGGACATGCCCTGACTTACATAGTC
>R27__coassemble_1551_pt1 | contig 10329 bp, 5 predicted proteins | sample R27__metabat2_high_PE_029 | metagenome-assembled genome bin R27
TTGCCGCCACACTGGGCTTGAAAGAGGAGCCGCTTTGCTCCAAAAGCTCGTGCGGGATCTCACCGACAAAACGGGACGGCGGATTGTGCGTCGTGCTGCCGAACACCATGCGCGAACGTGTATTCGTCATCGTCAGGCGCTGCTTGGCGCGGGTGATCGCCACATAAGCAAGGCGGCGTTCCTCCTCCATTTCCTGCGGTTCATACAGCGATTGCTGCCCCGGAAATACACCGTCCTCCATACCGACCAGATATACATTCGTAAATTCCAGCCCTTTGGCGGAATGAATGGTCATCAAAACGACCGCATCCGCATCCGCATTGAAGGCGTCAATGTCGGTCATCAGTGCGACCTCCTCCAAAAAGCCGTTGAGGGAGGGTTCCTCGGTTTCCTCCTCGTACCGTTGGAGGTTGGCGGCAAGCTCGCTGATGTTTGCCATTCTGTCCATGAATGTTTCGCGCTCGTTTTCAAGAGACAGTTTGTATCCGCTGTCCTCCAGTATGTAATCCAGCAGCTTCGGCAGCTCCATGGTTTCGGCTGCTGCTCTGTACGTTTCGATCTTGTCCGTAAAGTCTTTCAGCTTTACAGCGGAACGGGAAAGGCTCGGAAAATCCTCCGCGGTTTTCAGCACCTCATAGATGCTGATGCCCAGTCCCGCGGCAATTTCCGCCGCATGGTTCATGGTCGTTTCGCCGATTCCGCGCTTGGGTTCATTGATAATCCGGCGCAATCGTACATTATCCGCCGGATTGCCGACAACTGTCAGATACGCCAGCGCGTCGCGGATCTCCTTACGCTCATAGAAGCGGTGTCCGCCGATGATCCTGTACGGGATTCCCATGCGCACGAGCGCACTTTCAATGGAGTTGGACATGGCGTTCATGCGGTACAGGACGGCATGATCGTTCCATGCTCCCCCTGCCCGCTTGAGATCCATCATGCGGTTGACGACAAAGCGTGCTTCCGCCGATTCATCGTCCGCCGTGTGCAGGACGATCTGCTCGCCGCGTCCGTTCGCCGTCCAGAGATTTTTGCCCTTGCGCTGCGAATTGTTGGCGATCACGGCGTTGGCAGCGTCCAGGATCGTCTGAGTCGAACGGTAGTTCTGCTCCAGACGGATAGTGCGCGCGTTGACATACTGCTCCTCAAAATTGAGGATATTCTCGATCGTTGCGCCGCGGAATTTATAGATACTCTGGTCGTCATCGCCGACCACGCAGATATTCTGATGCTTGCCCGCAAGCAGTGCCGTCAGACGATACTGCGCGAAATTCGTGTCCTGATATTCGTCCACCATGATATACTTGAAGCGGTTCTGGTAATAGGTACGTACCTCGTCGTTTCCTTCGAGCAGGAATACGGTGTTGTTGATGATATCGTCAAAATCCATCGCGTCAGCGGTTTTCAGCAGCTTCTGATAACATTCATATGCATCCGCGATTCGCCGCATCCGAATATCCCCGCCGGCTTCCTTTGCATATTCTTCGGGCGTTATCAACCGGTTCTTGGCATTGCTGATCTCGCGCAGGATCGTTTTGCGTGACAGAAACTTTTCGTCGATCTCCAGTATCCGCTGACATTCCTTCATCACGCGCTGCGCATCGTCCATGTCGTAGATCGTGAAATGGGACGAATACCCCAAAAGATCGCCGTGCCGCCGCAAAATCCGCGCACAGGCACTGTGGAACGTACATGCCCAGATGTCCCCGATGCTTTCAACGGTATCGCCGAGCTTTGCAATGATCCGCTCCTTCAGTTCATTGGCGGCCTTATTTGTAAACGTGATCGCCAGAATTTCCCACGGTCTTGCAGGACGGACGGCAAGCAGATCGGTCAGCTCCCCGGCATAGGGCGCCGTTCCGTTAAGATACGCACGCATGAGCGCAAGGTCATTTTCGGTCGGTGGAAACCGTACCTCGTCCGAATTTGCAGCACAGCCGAACCGGATCAGATTGGCGATCCGGTTGACAAGCACCGTTGTTTTTCCGCTTCCGGCACCGGCAAGCACCAAAAGCGGCCCTTCCGTGGAAAGGACCGCTTCTAACTGTTTGTCGTTCATTCTGCCGAAATCTTTTTCGATGATCTGCCTGCGCAGGTTCAAAAATTCATTCTGCATATTTTTATTCCTCAGATGGAGATTTCGTAGGAAATTTCAAATAACTCTCTGTCCAAAGATTTAGTCATGGAAAGGGCTTCAAAGATGTCCATGTCGAAGATCTGCTCGTTCTTCATGCCGACAACACGGTTGCCGATGCCCTGCTGCAGGAGCTTGACCGCCTTGTTGCCCATCTGGCTCGCTACGACTCTGTCCTTGCACGTCGGTGCGCCGCCGCGCTGTACATGACCGAGAATGACAGCTCTGGACTCGACCTTGGTTTCGCTTTCGATCTTGCGTGCCAGCTCCTCGACACCGCCGATTCCCTCGGCAACCATGATGATGAAGTGACGCTTGCCGGTCTTCTGGGTACGGCGCATACGCTCGATGACGTCGCGCTCGATGTCGTAATCAAATTCGGGAACCAGAATGGTGGTTGCACCGACGGCAATACCGGCATTCAGTGCAAGATAGCCGGCTCTGCGTCCCATGACCTCGATAACGCTGCAGCGATCGTGGGATTCGGTGGTATCGCGGACACGGTCCACCATGTCCATGATGGTGTTCAGACATGTGTCGTAGCCGATGGTATAGTCGGTGCAGGCAATGTCGTTGTCGATCGTACCGGGAACACCGATACAGGGAATACCGCGCAGAGAAAGATCGCGTGCGCCGCGGAAAGAACCGTCGCCGCCGATCACGACCATGCCTTCGATGCCGTTGGCTTTACAGGAATCGATCGCCTTCTGGATACCGGCCTCCTCTTTGAACTCCAGGCAACGGGCAGAATACAGGATCGTACCGCCTCTGTGAATAATATCCGACACGGAGCGGATATTCATGTTTTCCATATCGCCGTTGATGAGCCCTGTATAGCCGCGCTTGATGCCGACGACCTCCATCCCGTTTTCGCAGGCAGTACGCACTACGGAACGCACGGCAGCGTTCATGCCGGGAGCATCGCCCCCGCTGGTCAATACACCGATCTTCTTCATACTCGGTCCTCCTTGAAGTGCTAAATTACATCAATTTTACACCTAATGTCTGATAAAGTCAAATAAAAATACACATTTTCTGCAAATTTTCAAAAAAATTATTCAATGAAAGCAACGTTCTCGCTGCCTAAGATGCGCCGCAGCTCGCCGAGAAGCGGCACATTGACATCCACGCAGCAATCGGCAGGGCGCGGGTCGTATTTTCCGGTATCGGTATAATAGTAATACAGCCGCGTATTGCCCTCGAAAATACGCATGAATTTTTCTGCCAGCACCCGTTAGGGACAGTCCGCCGTCGGCAGACGCAGGAACAGACCCCGGCGCTTTCTGGCATTTTCCTTCTGCGGTGCGGGTGTGACGGTACCCGAAATAAACGGTTCGATGTGGTCGCATACGACCTTGGTGTCCTCGTCCTCACGCACACTCGCCTTGCCGTGCAGCAGAACGATTTTGCCCTCCGCAATAAATCCGATCCCCGCGTTCAACGTTTTCGGGAACACAAGCACCTCTACCCCGCCCGTCATGTCCTCGACAGTCAGGAATGCCATCGTCTCGTTGCTTTTGGTTATTTTTTTCTTTACGCTCGTAATTATACCCAAGATCTGCACAGGCGCATTGTCCCGCACATCTCCGTCCTCGCCGACGATTGCGGAGATTGCGTCTGTGTGCAGGGCTGCGGCTTCTTCGGCATACCGCGCCATCGGATGTCCGGAAATGTACAGTCCCGTCACTTCTTTTTCCATTGCCAGCAGTTCCTCGTGCGGCAGTTCCGCGGCTTCCGGCACGGCAGGCTCCGACTCTTTTACGCCGGACAGATCAAAGAAACCGAGCTGTCCCTCCACACTGCGGCGGCGCACATCGTCGAGACTGTCCATGACCTGCGGCAGCATCAGAAGCATCTGTCTGCGGTTTGCACCCAGCCCGTCCAGCGCTCCGCATTTGATGAGACTTTCCACGGCACGACGGTTGAATTCCCTGCCGTACAGCCGCTTGCAGAAGCTGTAAAAGGATTTGTAGGGTCCCTTGCGCTCCCGCTCGGCAATGATCTCGGCAATAAAACCCTTACCCAGATTTTTGATTGCCAGCAGCCCGAAGCGTATGCCGCTTCCGCTGACGGTAAAGCGTTCAAAGCTGTCGTTGACGCTCGGCGGCAGCATGTCGATGTGCAGCCGTGTACACTCGGCAATATATCCGGCGACCTTATCCGTCCTGTCCAGCACACTGCTGAGGATCGCCGCCATAAACTCTTTGGGATATTTATGCTTCAGCCACGCCGTCTGGTAAGCAATATAAGCATACGCCGCCGCGTGGGATTTGTTGAATGCATAGGACGCAAACGAGGACATATCGTCGAAAATACTGTTCGCCGTCTTTTCATCGACACCGCGCCGCACGGCACCCTCACATTCCACGGTACCGTCCTCGCGCACAAGTCCGTGAATGAACACCTCACGCTCGCGCTCCATGACATCGTGCTTTTTCTTGCTCATGGCACGGCGGACTATATCCGCTCTGCCGAATGAATAGCCCGCGAGCTTCTGAAAAATCTGCATGACCTGCTCCTGGTAGACCATGCAGCCATAGGTCACGTCGAGAATACTTTCAAGCAGCGGTGTTTTGTAGGTAACTTTTTCTGGATGGTGGCGGTTTTCGATATAGCGCGGAATGGAATCCATCGGTCCCGGACGGTACAGCGAGATCACGGCGATCAGATCTTCGAGGCTTTCCGGCTCCAGTCCCATCAGTGTCGCACGCATACCGGGCGACTCGAACTGGAACACACCCTCGGTCAGTCCCTTTGCCATCATCTCGTAGACGGCGCTGTCCCGGAAGTCGATCTGTTCCAGATCGAAATCGGGAACACTGACGCGGATCATCCGCACCGCGTCATGGATCACGGTCAGGTTCCGCAGTCCCAGAAAGTCCATTTTGAGAAGCCCCAGCTCCTCAAGTGTCGTCATGGTAAACTGCGTGACGACTACGTCGTCATTCATCGCCAGCGGCACATAGGTCGATACCGGGTCACGGGCAATGACCACGCCTGCCGCATGGGTGGAGGTATTGCGCGGCATTCCCTCGATGCTGCGCGCGGTGTCGATCAGATCCCGGATCTGCGGATTGGTTTTGTACAGATCGGCAAGCTCTGCGGATTTTTCCAATGCCTTGTCGATCGTCATTTTCAGCTCGTTCGGGATCAGCTTCGCCACCTGATCGACCGCACCGTACGACATGCCGAGTACGCGCCCCACGTCCCGGATTGCCGCACGTGCGGCAAGCGTACCGAATGTCACGATCTGCGCAACATGGTCGCTGCCGTATTTTTCGTTGACGTAATCAATGACCTCCGAACGGCGTTCGATGCAGAAATCCACGTCGAAGTCCGGCATACTGACGCGCTCGGGATTGAGAAAGCGTTCAAACAGCAGATTATACTGCATCGGGTCGATGCCCGTGATACCGATACAGTACGCCGCGATACTGCCGGCGCCCGAACCTCTGCCGGGTCCTACGGGAATGCCCTTACTCTTGGCATAGCGGATAAAATCATGCACAATCAGATAGTAATCCACATAGCCCATTTTCCGAATGACATCCAGCTCATAATCGAGACGTTCAATATAGGACTGCGGCGGTTCGGGTCCGTACCGTTCAAACAGTCCCAGATAGCACTGCTCGCTGAACCACTCAAAGTGATCCCGTCCGTCCGGCACCTCAAAATGCGGCAGCTTGGTCTTGCCGAACTCGAACGTCACATTACATCGTTCGGCAATGTCCGCAGTATTGGTGACCGCCTCTGGACACTCCGGAAACAGCGGCAGCATTTCTTCTTCGCTTTTGATATAAAAGTTATCCGACTGAAATTCCAGTCCCGTACTTTCGCCTAACTGATGGTTGGTCTGGATGCAGATGAGCACCTGCTGCACACGGGAATCCTCGCGCCGGATATAATGCACATCGTTTGTGGCGGCAAGCGGAATACCCGTCTCCCTGGAAAGGCGCACCAGCATGGGATTGATTTCCAACTGCTCGCGCATTTCGTGGTTCTGGATCTCGAGGAAATAATTTCCTTCCCCGAAAATATCCCGATACCGCAGCGCGACCGCCTTTGCGCCGTCGTAGTCCCCTGCCTGCAGCGCTCTTGCGACCTCGCCGAACAGACAGCCGGACAATGCGATCAGTCCCTCGTGATGCGCCTGTAAAAGTTCAAGGTCGATACGGGGCTTGACATAAAAACCGCTTGTCCAGCTTTCGGACACCATGGCGATCAGGTTCTGGTAGCCGACGTTGTTTTCGCACAGCAGTACCAGATGATACCGCTCACTGTCGGGACCGTGAACTTTGTCGTGACGGGAACGCGGCGCCACATAACATTCGCGGCCGATCACGGGCTTGATCCCACGCTGCTGCGCCGCCTTATAAAAATCGATCACGCCGTACATCGCGCCGTGATCGGTGATTGCCATTGCTGTCTGCCCGAGTTCCTTAGCGCGGTCCAGCGCCTGTTCGATCCGGCAGGCACCGTCGAGCAGACTGTACTGCGTATGCAGATGTAAATGCACAAACGCCATTGCGGTGCCTCCTTGGTTTACAGTTCGTTTGCCAGCTTGACAAGCCTCGTCAGCCGGTGGTTGATGCCCGAACGCGACAGCCGTCCCTCGAACAGTTCCTCCAGCTCATTGAGCGACGCTTCCGGATTATCCAGCCGCATCTGCGCCGTCTCGCGCAGGCCGTCCGGCAGACTGTCCAGTCCGCTGATCCGCTCGATCTTGCGGATCGCCTCCAGCTGAACGGTGCCGGCATTGACGGCGCGGTCAATATTGGCGGTCTCGAAATTGATGCGCCGATTGATCCGGTTGCGCATATCCTTGTTGATCTTGACGCCAATCAGCTTGAGCGTGGAATTGGTCGCACCCATCAGCGTTAAGACATCCTCTATATTTTCACTGTCCTTGAAATAGATCACGTGATACCCCTTGCGGACGACCTTCTTGGGCTGAAGCCCCAGCTCCTGCAGGAGCGTGAACAGATCGCCGGACAGCTTGAGAAAGGGGATCACAAATTCCAGATGATAATTCTTTTCGGGAGAACCGACCGTGCCGCAGGACAGAAAAGCACCGCGGATAAACGCCGCCTGACAGCATTCGCTTTCAAGATTTGCACGGTTGATCCGCAGAGAAAACTCGTTCGGCGCATGACCGAACGCGCCCAGCACCGCCTTACGCTCCGCCATAGTCCGCACGGAGATCACGGTCATCTTGTCGTGTTCCTCATATACGGGAATATTGCCGGTCACGTTCTCTATAACCTCAGCGTACTTGTCGCAGACGGTACGGTTTTCCGCCGCAAAACAGACGGAAGACGTCGCAAAGGAACGACCGAACAGCAGCATTCCATAGCTTTCGGCATGTTTGCAGCAGTCCGGTACCATTTCCAGAGAGACCAGTTCATTTTTGACATCGGAAGAAAAAGACATCTTACCCACCCTTAAGGCAATGCAGCACAACGGTGCTTACTTTGAAATATCCCTGTGATTAACTGAGGAAAGCAGTCCCTTTTGCAGCAGATGCTGGTTGAGCATCTCCGCAAACACCACGGAACGGTGCCGTCCGCCGGAACAGCCGACGGCGATCACGAGCTGCGTTTTGCCCTCTTTTTCAAACAGCGGGATCAAAAAGTCGATCATATCAAACAGCTTTGCGAGCATGGTCTGTGTATCGTCCCACTTGAGGACATATTCCCGTACCGGCGTTTCCAGCCCCGTATGCTCCTTAAGCTCGTCCACATAAAACGGGTTCGGCAGGCAGCGCACATCGAACATCATGTCGGCATCGCGCGGTACACCGTGCTTGAAGCCGAAAGACATGCAGTGAATGTGCATCTTGGTCGAGGGGTTGTCCAGAAACAGCGCCGCCACACGGTCACGGCAGTCCTTGGGTGACAGATGCGTCGTGTCGATCACGAAATCTGCGATCTGCATGGCAGGACGCAACCGTTCACGCTCAAGTGCAATGGCGTCGTTTAGCATCCCGTTGCACATGTCGGACAGCGGATGCTTGCGGCGCGTGAGCTTATAACGGCTTTGCAGCGCTTCATCGTCCGCCGTGACAAACAGCAGCTTGTACGGAATTTCCGCCTTTTTCATATCCTGCAAGCAGGCGGAAAGCGTCTCTGCGGAAAGTCCTGCTCGAATGTCCGTCACGACCGCGATCTTTTCATGCTGCTCACGGGAATTGAGTACCAACTGGATAAACGTCGGGATCAGCTTGGGCGGCATATTGTCCACGCAGAAAAAGCCGATGTCCTCCAAAGAGTCGATCACGCGGGATTTACCCGCACCGGAAAGTCCCGTTACCAGAATCAGTTCCATACTGCATACCGCCTTTCATCGGGAAATACAACGAATTTCGGGTTCGAGTTCAACACCCGTCTGTGCCTTGACCATACACTGCACATATCGGATGAGCTGCATGACGTCCTTTGCCGACGCACCGCCGCGATTGACAATGAACCCGGCGTGTTTTTCGCTGACCTGCGCACCGCCGATTCCGTAGCCCTTCAGCCCGCACTGCTCGATCAGTGTTCCGGCAAAATGTCCCTCGGGACGCTTGAACACGGAGCCCGCACTCGGGAAATTCAGCGGCTGCTTTTCCTTGCGGCGATTCAGTATTTCGTCCATCTGTGCGCGGATCTGCGCTTGGTCTCCCTTTTGCAGATGAAAGACTGCCGACGCCACGGCGCACCCGTTTGCCTGGAATACACTGGTGCGGTAGCCGAAACCGAGCCGGTCGGCGTCAAACGTCAGTATATTCCCGGCTTTGTCGATCGCCCGACAGGCGGATACGACGTCCCGCATCTCGCCGCCGTAGGCACCGGCATTCATATAGACAGCACCGCCGACACTGCCCGGGATCCCATAGGCAAACTCCAGGCCCGTCAGCGCATGCTCCAATGCAAATTTACAAAGCTTGACCAGAGGCACGCCCGCGTCACATTCTATGTCGGTTTCGGATACCATGCGGCAGCCCGTCATGCGCGCGGTACACACCGTCACGCCCGACAGACCGTTATCGTCGATCAGCAGATTACTGCCGTTTCCGAGCAGGAACGGCTCCGTTCCCAGATCGGCACAGCAGGACAGCACCTGCGACAGCATTTCCGTATTTTCGGGAAACAGCATCAGCTCCGCCTGTCCGCCGATGCGAAACGTCGTATAGGCAGACAGCGGTTCTCCCTCTTTGAAGGCGCAGTGGATCTGCGCCGCATAATTCCGAAGTTCATCCAAACAAGCCACAAGCAGTCCTCCGATAGTATGAATTCAGTTATCCAGCAGCGCGGCGCCGTAGATGCCGGCGTCGTTGCCCAGCTCCGCCGCAACGATCTGCGTCTGGCGCTTGGCATGGATGCTGTACCGCTCACGCTCGACGATCCGGCGCAGCGGAACAAGCAGGTTTTCCCCCTCGTGACCGACACCGCCGCCGATACAGACCATGTCCGGCTGGAAGATGTTGATTACATTGGTGATGCCCATCGCAAGATAGTATATGTAGGTATCCACCACTTTTTTCGCCGCGGCGTCGCCCTTGCGCATGGCGTCGAACGCGGTTCTGCCGTCCACATTGAAAATGGAATTGCCCGCAAGCTCCCACATGATGCTTTCGGGATTGTGCTTCATCGCGTCTCTGGTCTGCGAGATCAGCGCCGTTGCCGAGGAATAGGATTCCCAGCAGCCGCGTCTGCCGCAGTTGCATTTTTCGCCGTCCACGCAGATAACCATGTGTCCCATTTCACCGCCGGCAAAATTGATGCCCGTCACGAGCTTGCCGCCCACGACAATACCGCTGCCGACACCCGTACCGAGTGTGATCGCAATAAAGTCGGAAACACCGTGTCCGGCTCCGACGACCGCTTCGCCGAGTGCGGCACAGTTGGCATCGTTGTCGAAATAGATCTTCATGTCGCCCAGACGCGCCTTGAGCAGATCACGCGCAGGCACATTGAAAAAGTTGAAGTTGTTGGAAAACTCGATGATTCCGGTTTCCTTGTTGATGGTGCCCGGCGCACCGATACCGATGCTTTCCACCTCGTCCAGCGTGATGCCCGCATCCTGTGCGGCAAGTCTGCAAGCCGTCGCGATGTCGTCGAACACTTCTTCCGCGGGACGCGGCAGATTGGTCTTGAGGTTGCCTCTGCCGATGAGCTTGTAATTCTCATCCATAACGCCGACTGCAATGTTGGTTC
>R27__coassemble_1620_pt1 | contig 10033 bp, 10 predicted proteins | sample R27__metabat2_high_PE_029 | metagenome-assembled genome bin R27
GTACTGCCGTCTCTGCTCGGTGACGCAATTCCGATGCTCCTTGATTGGCTCGGTTCCTTTTTGCTCGAACAGCTGCCGGTTCTGATCGCCATGGCGGGTTCGCTCGTCACGGAGCTGGTCGGTCATTTGTCAGAAATTTTGGTCACGACGCTGCCCCTGATTTTATCGGCGGTTTTCCGCCTGATCGACAGCATCATCGCGGAACTGCCGTTATTGCTGCAGCAGCTTTTGCCGCTGATTTTTAATCTGGTCGGGCAATTGCTCGGTCTGCTCGTACAGCTCGCGCCGGAATTTTTGCAGGCCGGTTTGATGCTGTTTCATTCGCTGATCGGCGCGCTCGAAATGATCTGCAGCCAGCTTTTGCCGATGCTGCCGTCGCTGATTCAAAATCTGTGTTCTCTGCTGACGGAAAATCTGCCGCTCGTGATTTCCGCGGCGGCCGAATTATTCAGCGGCCTTGTGCGCGCCCTGCCTGCCGTCGCACAGCAGCTTTTGCCGATGATCCCGGTTTTGATCCTCACAATCGGACAGATTTTGATCGAAAACACGCCCCTGATTTTAGAAGCCGGGACGCAGCTTTTGTTCGCTTTGCTCGACGCGATCCCGGTCGTGGCGGATGCCCTGATTTCGTCCCTGCCTCTCGTCTGGCAGACAATCAAACAGACGCTTTTGCAGGCATGGCCGATCATCCGTGACGTGGGCGGTCAGCTGCTCGACGGCCTGATCGTCGGCATCGGTTCCATGATTGGAAAAGTCTGGGAGAAGGTCAAAGAAGTCGGCGCGAAAATCATCGAGAGCATCAAAAACGCGCTCGGTATTCACAGCCCCAGCAGCGTGTTTGCGGGCATCGGCGAGAACCTGATGCTGGGTCTCTGGAACGGCATCAGCGACTCTGTCGGCTGGATCCTCGACAAAGTACGCGACTTCGGCGGCACGTTGATCGACACGGTTAAGAGCGTGTTCGGAATATCGTCTCCGAGTCGTGTCTTTGCGGACGAAATCGGTAAGAACCTCGGTCTCGGCGTGGGTGTCGGATTCGAGGACGCAATGCGTGACGTGAGCCGTGACATGGCTGACGCGATCCCGACCGACTTCGACGTTGCGGCCAATGTGCGCGGTACACCGGAAGTCATGCCCGCATCGGGCGGCGGCATCTCGCTGGTGCTGAACATCGAGAATTTCCATAACTACAGAGCGGAGGATATTAACGAGTTAGCCGATGAGCTTTCCGTGATCCTCGCATCCAAAATGAACAGAAAGGCGGCGGCGTTCTGATGAACAACTTTTATTTCAACGGCTATTACAGTTACGAAATGGGGCTGATCGTCGAGGAGAAATCGATCTATAACGGCCCACAGCCGGACTTCGAGTTGATCTCCGTACCCGGCCGGGACGGCGATATAATCCTCGATCACAACCGGTACAAAAACGTGGAAGTGTCGTATACCGTTTCGTTCATCGGGACAAAAGAAAAAGCCGCCGCCCTTCGGCAGTGGCTCTGTGCGCGTGCGGTGTACGGGTATCTTTCGGATTCCTATCAGCCGGAGTATTTCCGTTACGCCGTCTTTGTTTCGCAGCTCAATATCGAGGAAGTGATGCACAACGTCGGCCGGGCGGTGCTCACGTTCTCGTGTAAGCCGTATCTGTACCGGAAAGATGGCGCGATGGCGGAGAAGTATACCCAGTCGGGTTTTGTGCTGACGAACCCGGAACAGTACCGTTCCGTTCCCGACATCACGGTTTACGGCACCGGCAACATCTATCTGAACATCGGCTACAACCAGTACTATATGGAAGATATTCGAGATCAGATCATTCTGGACGGTGAACTGATGCACGCCTACTCCGGCAGCACGACGCTGAACGAAAAGATCCGCTTCACGGAGTTTCCGTATCTGCGCCCCGGCGACAACCAGATCTCCTGGGGCGGTACCGGCACCGTCCGGTCGGTGTATATCGCGCCGAACTGGCGGACGCTGTAAATGGATTACAGGATGAACCGGACGATCAATCCGGCTATTGCGCAAATGACCAAAGCGAGTGCTTCGCCGATCAGAAAACCTTTGAAGTGGAACCAATAGTCGTGATAATCCCCGACCATATCTTCCGTGCCTTTGAACACGAAACGCGGGTCGTGGCAAAACCAGATGATGTCCAGTACGATCAAGTCGTAGAGATTGACGATCGTCCACAGCAGAAAGCCGTATCCGAATGCGGGAAGAAACGTCGTATAGCCGTTCACAAAACGAAGAATCAACGCGATGATCACAATGAACAGAACGGACGCGACGCATTTTACAGCGATCTTGTTCTTTTGTGTCGGGATCTGATCCTTGTAATCGTCCAGCGACTTCACCCGTTCCTGGATGTTGGGCGGATAGTTATACAGTTGTTTGATCGGGTTTCTGACCATGACGAGGATCGCCAGTGTAAACAGAACGCACAGCACAACACTTTCGATTGCGATGATCATGTATTCTCACCTCGGAAAACCGGAAATTATCTGCTTCAGGAAATCGTTTGAAATCAGTCCAGGCTGAATTGAAAATCTCCGTTTTTACATTCTCCGTCCGTCTCAACGATGACATAAACCGTTCCCGCTTCAACGTATCCGCCGTGTGAACTGATCTCTTCACCGGCGCTTACGGAAAACAGCTCGGTCTTGGTTCCGTAGTAATCATAATACACCGTGGCGCTGCCGGATTCCAGTTTCGCCGAATAGGTCAGATCGCCTTCACCGGTGCTTTTCATCTTGAAAACCATTCTTCCGTCAAAGGAGTAAAAGCTCATAAACGATGAAGCCGATTCGTTGGAATGGACAAATCCGACAGCCTTGTAGTGCGATTTATACGCGCTGCATCCCGTCAGTGAAAAAAGCGTGATGACCGCAACGGTCAGCGCTATCATCTTTTTTACATTGTTTTTCATAATCTGCACATCACTTTCAGGAGGTGAGTTACATGGTACATTGGCTGTTCATCGTACCGGAGCTGTATTGGAAACGGCTTATGCGGATTGTACGCGAGTGGCTGCGGTGAAGATTATTTCCACTCTTTTTTCAGAACTGCATACTGTACTGTGTTTTCATAGCGCGACGTTCCGTCCGGGTTGTTGACGAATGAAATAAACTCCCGAAACAGACCTTCACGTCGCATACCGAGCCTTTCGCATAGACGTTGACTCGCTGTGTTGTAGTCCTCGGTATAGGCGTATATCCGCCGTGCGTCTTTTTCTGTGAACAGATAATCAAAGAACGCATGCGCGGCCTCATATGCGTATCCTTTTCCGGTATAGCCCAGATTCAGCATCCAGCACGGGCTGAAAGTGTCGCACGGTGCGTCATTATCCGCGTGCGGCTCTCCCGGTTCGGGATACGCATTGATTTCGCCGATCACTTTCCCGTTCTCTTTCAGTGTAATGGCGAAGTAGTATTCCGTCTCGCCGCTGCGTTTCCTCATTTCGGCCTTCGCTTCATCAAGCGAATGCAGTTTCATACTCGCAAAGCAGTTGACCGCCGGTTCGTGCAGGTATTCATAAACATCGGCGGCATCGGTTTCGCAAAACGGCCGGAGGATCAATCTTTCGGTTTCAATAGTCATGAGAATTCCCTCGTTTGATTAGAAAACGGCTTATGATGCATGTTCGTCTTTAGCTGCATCGGCAGTGATTTCTGTGCGTTATAGGTTTTCCCGATCGATCCGTTCGCCCTTGTAGAAAAACTCCCGATCCCGTTCGGAGACTTCCCGCAGGACACGGCACGGATTGCCGACAGCGACGACGCTATCCGGAATATCTTTCGTGACAACACTGCCCGCGCCGATGACCGCGTTCTTTCCGATACGCACGCCGGGAACGATCACGACACCCGCGCCGATCCACGTGTTCTCGCCGATATATACGTCTTTGTTGTATTGCAGACCGCGTGCGCGTAGTTCCGGGTCGATCGGATGGTTTGCCGTGGCGACCGTCACGTTCGGTCCGAACATCACCTTATCGCCGACATAGACGTGGCCGTCGTCGACCATCGTCAGATTGGAATTGGCGTAAATATCTGACCCGAAGTGCACGTGATGACCGCCCCAGTTGGCGTGAAACGGCAGCTCGATATAGCAGTTGTCTCCGCATTCGGCAAAGACCTCTTTCATGTATGCGGTTTTCTTCTCTATATCCGACGGCCTTAGCTGATTGAACGCCCACAGCTTATCCTGAAAGGGAACCTGCTCATCCATAACTTCCGGATCCCGCGGGTCGTAAATGAGTCCATTGACCATTCTTTCATACTGCGTCATGTAGCCATCACCACCTTTTGAAATATCCATTGTATTATACCACACACAACCCGATCCCGCAACCGCGAGGTGAAAATAGTATGATTCCCATTCTCATGCAAGACGAAAAAACGGTCGGCTTTCTGAAAGAGTCGCTATCCTGCGTCGTGACGGAGGAACGCAACGGTGTGTTCGAGTTGTCGCTGACGTACCCCATTACCGGCGCGCTGTTCGACAAGCTGCAGATCGACCGTTTTGTAAAGGCAAAGCCCAACGACACCGCCGACCTGCAGCTTTTCCGCATCTATGAAGTGACAAAGCCGATGAACGGCGTCGTGACTGTAAATGCCGAGCACGTGTCCTATGCGCTGTCGAATTTCCCTGTGGAGGAAATCAACATTACCGGCACGGCGACGCAGGCGATCAACGAGGTGTTATCCGACGTCACATACGACCTCGACTATTTTGATAAACTCAACCCTTTCCGTGTGGCGACAACCGATATGGACGCAGTCAAAGCATTTTCGTTCAAGATCGGGTCGGCGCGCGCGGCGCTCGGCGGCACAGAGGGTTCCATTCTCGATGTGTTCGGCGGGGAATACGAATTCGACAACTACGTTATCCGGTTGCACAAGAACCGCGGCAAAGACACAGGCATCGTGATTGCTTACGGCAAAAACATGACCGATATCAAGGTCACGACGTCTCTCGAATCAGCGTATACGGCGCTGTACCCCTATGCTGTCAAAGATGACCGGCTGTATATCGCCAACGTTTGGGAATTTGAGACGGAACCGACACTGACATTCATCGAGTATGATCCGATCTTTCCGGTCGAAAACAAGTCCGGCATCGCGGACAGGATGCTGATCCGTGATTTTACGAACGAATTTGTCAAAGACGAGACGGTGTCCAACCGCACGCTCGCCGAAAAAGCGGAGAGGTGGCTGCAGGAGCATGATATCAACAGCCCGTCCGTCAACGTGACGGTGTCTTTCGTGCAGTTATGGGAATCGTCGGAATATGAGGAACTGAAGGCGTTGGAGAGTGTATCGCTCTGCGATTGGGTGACGGTTCGGCACAAAGACCTTGGCATCGACATGAAGGCACAGGTCGTGAAAACGGTCTACGACACGATTGCCGAGAGGTACAACAAGATTGAGTTGGGATCCGCAAAAGCAAACTTCGGCGATACGATCCGGCAGGCAACCGATGATCTCACGCGGCTGGTACAGTCGGTCGATACGACGGCGATTTCTTCGCAGATCACGCGGGAGTATCAGGCGGCGATCCAGCGCGCGACTAAAGCGATCACCGGTGCGGAATGGGGCGCGGTGCGTTTGACGCCGTCCATCTGTCCGCACGAGATCACCATCGCAAACAACGAAGACCCGACGCGCGCGACGAAAGTCTGGCGGTGGAGCATGGGCGGTCTGGGCTATTCTCCCAACGGCTACGACGGCCCTTACACGACGGCGATCACAGCGGGTGGAGAGATCGTGGCAGACTTTATCACAGCAGGTACGCTGACGGCAAACATCATTCGAGCCGGAATCCTCACGTCCGCCAACGGCGCGTCGTCATTCAATCTCGAAAGCGGTTTGCTGAAAAGCAGCAACATACAGGTCACGGGCGGTACGATACAGATCGGTAATTCCGATTACTACACATATATCGCCAATGGCAGCATTGCACAGCACATGACGTCCGGAGGCGGTCTGATCGGCGGTCTGGTGCCGATCGGCGTTATTGAGGACAACCACATCACCGAAGGACTGTACTGCGAACACGGGACGGACGGCGTCGGTGTATATGAGCGTCAATCAGACGGCTTTTTCAAAACACTTGCGCTGTTTCACAAAACGAAATCATATATCAATTCACCGCTGCAAGTGTCGGGTGATCTTGTGATGGTCGGCGATCTCTCTATGGTCGGCGAACTGTCGCTCGGCGGCAAGCTGTCCATCGGCGGCAATATTTCATTCGGTCTTGCCGCGACGAACGACCTGAACTTCAGCGGTGACAACGGCATCGCATTCGGTTCAAATACGGCGCTGCGACTGTATTCGGGCAGTCTCGCGCTGGGGATCAGTAACAAAACAACAAAATATTACGGAGACGATTTTATACCGACCAGTTCCGTTGATCTCGGCAGTTCCTCATCCAAGTGGGGCGTAGTATATGCCGCAAGATACGAAGTGCCGGGCGGACTGATGACATCCGGCGACGGTGCGCTTCTGATCGGCACGAGCCTTTCGAGCGGTATCGCCATCGGATCGGTATCAGGTGATACTGTAACGCCGTATCTGATGGTCGAAAAGGACAGCGTTATTTCCAACGGAAACATGTATGCACCGAAATTCGTTGTCAATTCCGTGGAAAATCTAAAGACCAACATCATGGAAGCCGGGAGCGTGCTCGATGCTATCCGCAACAGCCGCATTTATACATACAACCTGATCTCCGAAACACCGGATGTCATTTCCTTTGCGTCAGAGGAACCGGTACAGGAAGAGGCTGATGGCATTGTCGTCGCGCAGAGCGAAGAAGAAACGCTGAACGGCGCGTCTGCCCCGGAGGTTTCGGATCTCGTAAGCACAGGATTTGTCATCGGCAGAGAAACGCCCGACGCGGTGCTGTCAGAGGACGGCGAGCACATCGACCTTTACGCGATGGCCGCTCTCAACTGGCGCGCCACGCAGGAGCTTCTCGAAAGAATAGAGCGGTTAGAAAATCCGGGATAACATCGTGACAGGTTGATCTACTGATTTAATAAATCCTGCAAAGCCTGCCGATCCAGAATCGTGATAAAGGGAGGCGCGTAGCAAATCATATCATTGTCTGCCAGCCGTTTTAGTTCTCTGTGCAGGGACGGACGGGATACGTTTAACGTCATTGCCCATCTGGATACGGAACCGGGGATTCTGACCGTATCTGTCTGCGACTTCCGGGAACGCATCAGCAGCCAAACCACCGCCTTCTGCGCGATGCCGTTGTAGGATAGCAGTTCCAGCCTTTGCTGCAGCATATATGCGGCGGAGGCAATCTCCGTTGTGAAGTTTTCCAGTATGCGAACATCTTTCTGCATGAGCGTGAGCAGATCCTCTTTGCGGAACAGCATCATGTCGCACGGTTCAACGGCAACAATGTCGCAGGGATATACAGCGTCAACGGAAAAAGCTGCGGCGGAACCGATCATCTCACCGCTGCGCTTGACGGAAACGTTGATCTGACTGCCGTTTGGAAAAGGCTTTTGCGCCTCAACGCTGCCTTTCAGAATGATCCCGATTTGTGCGGCAGGTTCCATGAGATGAAAAATGGTTTCTCCTTTGTCAAAGCTCTGCGTATGATGCGCCGTCGATTTCAGTATTTTCTGCAGTTCTTCTGCGGGGACACCTTTGAACAACGAACACATTTCCGGAACAGAATACCGCATAGTTTGCGCCTCCTTGTCGTGATACGCCTATTATACATCAAAAATTTCAAAATGTGTATCTCAAGATACAGATTTCTGCAAATTTTTTTGATATACTGACGTCGGAACAAACAAGGAGGCGAACGATATGATACGGAAAATCATCCATATCGATGAGGAAAAGTGTAACGGGTGCGGGCTCTGTGCCGACGCCTGTCACGAGGGCGCGATCGAAATCATCGACGGAAAGGCAAAGCTTGTACGCGAGCATTTTTGCGACGGGCTCGGCGACTGTCTGCCGGGCTGCCCGACGGGCGCGATCACATTTGAAGAGCGTGAAGCGCCTGCGTATGACGAAAAAGCGGTACAAAAGGCAAAGGAGGAAAAGGCAATGACAGAACAACATAGACACCACACGGGCGGCTGTCCCGGTTCGGGAATGCGTCAGTTTGCGCAGAGCGAACAGAACGTAGCGCCTGTTTCCGCAGGCAAGCCGGTTTCCCGTCTCGGACAATGGCCGTGCCAAATCAAGCTGGTACCCGCACAGGCGCCGTTCTTTGCCGGTGCAAAGCTGCTGATCGCTGCAGACTGCACGGCGTATGCTTACGCCAATATGCATGAGGAATTCATGCGCGGGAAAGTCACGATCATCGGCTGTCCGAAACTGGACGCCGTGGATTATACCGAAAAACTGACGGAGATCATCCGCAGCAACGATATCCAAAGCGTGACCATCGTGCGCATGGAGGTTCCCTGCTGCGGCGGTTTGCAGAGAGCGGCGGAAAACGCGCTGCGAAACAGCGGGAAGTTTATTCCGTGGCAGGTTGTGACGATATCATGCGACGGAAACATTCTGGATTGAGGAGGATGCGTTATGCAATGGAAAGACAAAATCGATACGTTCAAACAGATCGACGTCCGAGGCATTCAGGGAAACTTTTTTCAGGGGATCAAAAAACAGGCGATGAGCACGCCGGTCGGCGCCGGAATTGAAATCGTCCAGTCATTCGATCCGATTCCCCTGTATGAAGTGATGGAGGGGCTCGGCTTCGAGCATTTCACATCCCAAAGGGGTGACGCGGAGTATCATGCGTTCTTTTACCGGACGGAAGAAAAAACGGAGGAGAAAGACATTCCCATGCGTCCCGCCGCGCTGACCAATATGCCATTGATCGACGAGGGACTCGGCAATATCGCCGTGAACTTTTGGGATCTGACATGGAACGACGACAAACGGTATCTGCCGTATGAGACGCGTCTGCTGCTCTCGCTCACAAACGCCGTCGGCGCGGGTCGGATGCGTCAGGCGACAAGAGAACTGGTGAAGGCCTACATTCACGGTCTTGACAGCGCTGCGCTCGACGATGTGTTTGAGCTGCTGGCGTGGAATCAGGGCATCGGTTATTTCAGCTCCGAGATCGGACCGTCCACGCTGTTTGCGGCGTACAAGACGATCAAACGCATGGAAAAGCAGGGCAAGGAACGCGCCGAAATCTGCGAAGCGCTCAAGGAAAAGTTCGGTGAGAAGAATCCGGACGTGAAGGTGATGCAATGAAGGAAAAAGTCGGAGAGGTGTTTTCCATAGCGAGAGAAAACGTTCCGGTGCCCGGCTGCACGATCTCCAAATCCGTACACATCGGAACCAACGAAATAACCTACTTCTCATTGGCGCAACACACGGACATCAGCGCGGAGATTTATCCGTACCATAAGCTGCTCATTGCGGCGGCCGGCAGCATGGAGGTGTACGGCGCAGGCGGATTTCAGAAAACGCTTTCCGTCGGCGACTGCATCTTGACGCACACCGATACGCCAGTAGGTATGCGCACTGCGGAAGGCGCGGTTTACACAGAAATCACAATCGGGAGGAACGATGAAATAAACGAAGCAATCAAAGCAGGCGAAGTGTTCAAACTGGCCGAGCTTATTCCGTATGTAGACGGCAAGATCGTCAATATGGATGTAGTGCATAACGAAAAGATGAAGTTTGTCGTCATGGCGTTTGACGAAGGCACGGGACTTTTGGAGCATGCGGCGCCGGGCGAAGCGATCATCTTCGCGTTGGACGGCGAGGGCGTGATCGGCTATGAAGGCAAAGAGCATCCGATCAAAGCGGGCGAGAACTTCTGTTTCGCCAAGGCGGGACTACACTCTGTGCGGGCAACGAAACAGTTTAAAATGGCGCTGCTGCTGACGCTGGAATAATCAGAGCAAAACAACATCATAACATCAACACCTTCAAGTGAACGCTTGGGGGTGTTTTTGTATACCCAAAATACAGATCGGAGGAACGCCTATGAAAGAAATCATCACACAAAAGCTGACGGAACTGTCGGCGCAAAAAGAGCAG
>R27__coassemble_1625_pt1 | contig 10006 bp, 9 predicted proteins | sample R27__metabat2_high_PE_029 | metagenome-assembled genome bin R27
GTACTCTTATAAGTAAAAATAGCGGAGGTTGTCGCATTTGTGCGGCAGCCTCTGTTTTTTTGCGAAATTCTGTAAATTTTACTTGTACTTATTTGGAAAATATGGTATAGTGAAATGAATAGTTTTTGGAAAGGAAGAAGAATATGGCGAATTATGATGTCGTTGTCGTCGGCGCAGGCTGTGCGGGTCTGGCGGCGGCACTGGAAGCTGTGATCGCCGGTAAAAAGACGCTGCTGATCGAGCAGCACAATGTTCCGGGCGGCTGTGCGACAAGCTTTTCCAGAGGACGTTTTGAATTTGATCCTTCCCTGCATGAGCTTTGCGGTGTAGGCCCCGAAAACGATCCCGGTGCGGTACGGCAGCAGATGGAGCGGTACGGTGTTCAGGTGGATTGGCGCAGAGTAAACGACTGCTTCCGCATCGTTTCCAGATATGCCGACGGCACAAAGATGGATGTCACCATGCCGACCGGCGAACAGGCTTTCATCGACCGCATGGAGCAGTACGTGCCCGGCAGCCGCAAGTCTGTCGAGGATATGTTCAAGCTGTTCCACGAGGTCAACGACGGTATCGACTATACCTCCGATGATCCCAACGGCGCCGACGTCAAGGTGCTGATCGAGAAATATCCCAACATGCTGCGTACCGGCATTTATTCCTGCCAGAAGGTGTTCGACGCACTGGGACTGCCCAAGAAGGTGCAGGAGATCATGTCCACCTATTGGAGCTATCTGGGCGTGGATATGGAGCGCCTGTCTTTTATCCACTATTCGTGCATGGTGCTGAACTACATCAGCCGCGGCGCCTATATCCCGGCGCACACCTCCCACGAGATCAGCGTCGCCATGACCGAGCGTTTCCGCGAGCTGGGCGGCAAGATCTGGTTCAACTGCCGTGCCAACCGCTTCCTGTTCGAGGGCGACCGCTGCTGCGGCGTCGATACCACTATGGGTACGGTGCGTTCGGAGTATGTGCTTGCCAACATAAATCCCGACATCATCTACGGCAAAATGATGCCGACTGCCCTGATCCCCAAGCGTGAGAAAAAACTCTCCGCTGCCCGTGACCGTCAGTTCGGCGCGCGTATGTTCACCGTGTATTTCGGTCTCAACAAAACGCCCGAGGAGATCGGTATCAAGGATTACAGCATCTTCCTTTCCGGCTCGACCGATTCCCGCAAGGAATTTGAGAGCATGAAGTATTCCGATACCAATGAGTACAGCATCTTCCTTTGCTATAATATCGTCAATCCCGCATTTTCGCCGGCGGGAACCTGCGTGTGCAGCTTTACGACGATGTTTCACTCGACCGAGGAATGGGACAGAGTCACGCCCGAAAATTATGTGGCACTGAAGGATAAAATGGTTGAAAAGTTCCTCAAGAACCTTAAGGACAAGGCGGATATCGACATTCGTCCCTACATCGAGGAAGTCTCGGCAGCATCTCCCTGGACATTTGCGCGGTACCTGGGCGTACCGGAGGGCAGTGTGTACGGGTATCTGACCAAGGACTGGGATGATATTATTTCCCGTTCGATGATGGTGGACAGGGATTATCCGATCAAGGGACTGCGACCCATCGGTACATCCGGTCCCCGCGGGGACGGTTACAGCTCCGCGTATCAGTGCGGCAGCATGATCGCCAAAGGGATTTTACGCGAAATGGCGCAGGGAGGGAATGTATAATGGCACTGAAGGTTCAGGTCGGGCGCTTCGGCATACTGGATATGCTGCGCTTCAAAAATCTCCCGAAAAACCGCGAGAAATATATCCGCAAGGGTGCGAATAAGGAAGTATCCGCACATTTCAAAATCAACGAAAACGCGGCGGCGCTGCATCCCGATATGCAGGAGCTGGTCATCACGGACGTCATCGACCATGACGGTGCAGGCGCCAAGACCTATATTCTCCAGCGCGCGGACAACAAACCGGCGGCATATTTCCGTGCAGGTCAGTATCTCAGCGTGTCGATGCAGTTCGGCAGCAGTGTGGTAACGCGCCCGTATTCGATCAGTTGTTCTCCGCTGTGGAGCAAGGCAGGCAGATATGCCATTACCGTCCGCAAGAATCCGAGCGGTTTTGCGGCGGATAAGCTGCTGCGGAGCTGGAAGGTCGGTACAACGATCAAGACCTCCGATCCGCAGGGCAACTTCTACTACGAAAAATTCCGTGACGCCAAAAACGTGATCGCATTGGCAGGCGGCAGCGGCATCACGCCGTTTCTGTCCATGGCGTATGCAATCCGGGACGGCATCGAGGATTTCAAACTGACGATCCTGTACGGCAGTCGGGACGAAAGTACGATCCTGTTCAAAAAGGAACTGGACGGAATCGCGTCGGTCTGCCCGAAGGTCAAGGTCATCTATGTGCTGTCCGAGAGCAAAAAGGATGACGGCTACGAGCACGGTTTCCTGACGGCGGAGCTGATCCGCAGATATGCACCCGAAAACGAACCGTATTCCGTGTTTCTTTGCGGCCCCGAAGCGATGTACCGCTTTGCCGAAAAGGAGATCGACGCACTCGGTCTGGAACACAAATATATTCGGCGTGAGCTGCTCGGCGTCACGAAAGAGGTCTGGGAGCAGCCCGGCTATCCCGAAGACTGCCGCGGCAAGAGCTTCCGTTTGACGGTTCGGCAGGGCGGTGTCGAAACGGTGTGCACCGCCAATGCGGATGAGCCGATCCTGGTGGCGATCGAGCGCGCCGGAATCACGGCTCCCTCGCGTTGCCGCAGCGGCGAGTGCGGCTGGTGCCGTTCCAAGCTGCTCAGCGGTACGGTCTATGTCCCCGAAGAAACGGACGGCAGACGGTATGCCGACAAGCAGCACGATTACATCCATCCGTGTGCAGCCTTCCCGACATCCGATGTTATTGTGGAGGTTCCCGGCTGTTATATCAAATAATATGACCGCAGGCAGCATCGGCTGTCTGCGACTTTTTAGGAGTGTTTTTATGCAGATCACGGCAGAATATCCCGGCGGGAATATTATTGTCAAAGAAATCGTGCAGGGAGACGAAAATCCCTATGCATATATTGTGCATCTGGAGCAAGACTTGACCGGTACGGAGGGCTGGTGGTTCTACTGGAGTTTCGAGGTACAGGACGCGCCGTCCGGCACGGTGCTGTTTGTGTTTGAAAATAAAGAAGTCGTCAGTCGGTTCGGCGCTGTGGTGCAGGACGAAAACGGTCTGCACTGGAGCGGAAATGCCGAAGGGCATACGCGGTTTTCCTATACGTTCCGCGGCGGGGAATGTTGTCGGTTTTCGTTCTCTCTGCCGTATACGGCGGCGGATTTTGAACGCTTTGCATCAGCGGTACCCATACAGCGCCATGTGCTTGCAGTCAGTGAGCAGGGCAGAGAAATCCCGATCTATACGTTCGGTACGGGCGAGCGCGATATTTTGCTGACGAGCCGCCACCATTGCTGTGAAACCACCGGCACGTATGCGATGGAGGGCGTTGTCCGGGAGCTGCTGCGTCAGCCCGAAATGCTGCGTGCGTTTCGTTTTCACGTGGTGCCGTTTGTGGATCTGGACGGTGCGGAAAACGGCGATCAGGGCAAAAGCCGGATCCCGCATGACCACAACCGCGACTACATTCCGGAGCCGCTGTACAACGTGACGAAAGCGCTTTACCGATACACAGAGCCGCTGCATCTTGCGGCGTTTCTGGATCTTCATTCTCCGTGGAAATGGGGCGGGTTGGATGACGCGCCGCATATTCACTGGAGCGCACAGGTCGGTAATGCGGCTGCGCTGCAAGCAGAATTTACGGAGAATCTGGTGCGGTGCAGTCAGGAACACGGGATCGTATTCCACGGATACATTACGCATTGCGGTGATAACAGCAATCCTTCCGGCGCACCGACCGCCGATAACTATTTTGCATTGGAACGCGGTGCGGCACTTTCCGGAACCATAGAAACACCCTACTCCGGTGAGGGCGAAATCGGCTACACACCGCAGATGCTCCTTGAATGGGGCGCGGATGTTGCAAACGCTTTGAAAAAAACGTTATTGTTTATCGGCATACTTGCATGAAACTGCGGAATATGATATACTGAACGCAGAACAGGAGGGATTGCTTTATGACGGACAAGGTATATTCCGTTGATGAGATCCGGGAAATGGTTGCGCCGATTGCCGAGCAATACGGTGTGGCACGTGTTTTCCTTTTTGGTTCTTATGCCCGTGGTGAAGCAACCGGAGATAGTGATCTGGATTTTCGTGTGGACAAAGGAAAGCTGCGCGGTCTGGTGGAACTGGGCGGCATGTATAGTGATCTTGCGGAAAAGTTCGATAAGGACTTGGATCTTTTGACAACGGGGAGTCTGGATGAAACGTTTTTACAGGCGATACGAGATGAGGAGATTTTGATTTATGGAAGTTGAAAAGCGGGATCTGGCGATTCTTGAAAAAATAGATTGCTACTGTGCGGAGATTCAGGAGGCGCATGCAGCGTTCGACAAGAACTATGATGCATTTTTGAAGTCCAGTATTTATCGTAACGCCGTTTGTCTTTGTCTTATGCAAATCGGGGAGCTGACAGGAAAATTATCCGATGTATTCAAAACGGAGCATCCCGATATTCCATGGCGCGCTATACGTGGAATGCGAAATGTAGTCGCGCATGAATACGGCAGAATTGATGTCGAAACGGTTTGGGAAACCGCGGAAGACGGGGTATCGGAATTGCGGGACTTTTGCAGAAAATTCATATAAAATACACGGGTCTGCGTTTTGCAGACCCGTGTAGAATTTTTCGGGAGGCTTATGCCTTTTTCTTCATGATCGCTTTGATTTCGTCAAAGGGCTTGGTGATGGAATCATCGGGCTGCTTGGTGACGAGGCTGACCACGATGATGGCGATGAGCGCCACGATGAATGCGGGCAGCAGCTCATAGATGGCAAACAAGCCGCCGAGCTTGGAGATCACGAACTTCCACAGGAAGACCATACCGCCGCCGCAGATCATGCCGGCGAGTGCACCCCATTTGTTGGTACGCTTCCAGAACAGACCGCACAGGATGACCGGACCGAACGCGGCACCGAAGCCTGCCCATGCGAAGGAAACGATACGGAAAACGGAAGAATTGGGGTTGCGTGCGAAGAACACGGCGATGATGGAGATCACGATAACGGAAATACGGGCGATCACCATGAGCTTTTTGTCGGAGAGCTTCGCTTTAAATCCGTCCACGAGGATGTCCTGCGTAACGGAGGAGGAAGCGGCGATCAACTGGGAGTCCGCAGTGGACATGGTGGAAGCTAAAATACCGGAAAGGAAGATACCTGCTGCAAAGGCGGGGATATAGCCCTTACCGGACAGGAAACGGGAGATGTCTACGATGATCGTTTCCGCTGCGGAAGCGTCTGCGTAGGGACCGACGCTGCCTGCCTTCATCAGGGAGTAGCCGACAACACCGATCAGAACGGCGACTGCCATGGAGATCACGACCCAGATGGAAGCGACGCGGCGGGAGAGCTTGAGCTTTTCGGGATTGTCGATTGCCATGAAGCGAAGCAGGATATGCGGCATACCGAAGTAGCCGAGCCCCCATGCCATCGTGGAAGCGACGGGCAGTGCGCCGTAGCTGCCGGTTTCGCCCGTAGCCACATTGAATCCTTCAAACAGATTCAGATAACCGTCGAAGTTCTTTACGTTGTCGAAGATCGTGCCGAAGCCGCCGATGACGCCTTCGCCGATGCCCAGAACCATAACCAGTGCGATCGTCATAACGATACTCTGGATCAGGTCGGTCGTGGATGCCGCAAGGAAGCCGCCGAGTGTGCAGTAAATGACGATAACTGCCGCACTGAGGATCATGGCGGTCATGTAGTCCATGCCGAACAGTGCCGAGAACAGCTTGCCGCAGGCGGAGAAACCGGAGGCGGTGTAGGGGATGAAGAACACGATAATGATGATTGCCGCGATCAGGGACAGGATGCGCTTGTCATCCCCGAAACGTTTGGTGAAAAATTCGGGAACGGTGACGGCGTCGATATGCTCGGAGTACAGACGCAGACGCTTGGCAACGATCAGCCAGTTGATGTAGGTGCCGATCGCCAGACCGATCGCCGTCCACGATGCTTCCGCAAGACCGGTCATCAGTGCAAGACCGGGCAGACCCATCAGAAGCCAGCCGCTCATGTCGGACGCTTCCGCGCTCATGGCGGTAACGAACGGACCGAGTTTTCTGCCGCCGAGATAGAAATCATCGGTGTTTTTGTTTTTTTTGGATGTCTTGATGCCGATGACGATCATCATGCCGAGATACAGAATGATCGCAATGGCAATGACAATGTTTGACGCATTGAACATGCTTGCCCACTCCTCATGCAATATTTGCAAATAGTTTGAATAATTATACCATATTCAAACAGAAAATGCAACACAAAAACACACATTTTTTGCTTGACGAAAATCCTGTATATTGGTATACTATATCTGTATAATTGGAATTATATATCTTCGGAAAGGCGGGTTCCCGTATGAAGGTCGTTATTCTTGCAGGCGGATTCGGTACGCGCATCAGTGAGGAAAGTCATCTGCGCCCGAAGCCCATGATCGAGATCGGCGGTATGCCGATCCTGTGGCATGTGATGAAGCTGTATTCCCATTACGGCTATAACGATTTCATCATTTGCTGCGGCTACAAGCAGCATGTTATCAAGGAGTATTTCGCGGACTACTATCTGCATCGCAGCGACGTCACGTTCGATTTCACGCGTGATAACGAAATGACCGTTCACAGCAACATTGCCGAGCCGTGGCGCGTAACACTCGTGGATACGGGGCTGAACACCATGACAGGCGGACGTGTCAAGCGCGTGCAGAAATACATCGGCGACGAGCCGTTTATGCTCACCTACGGCGACGGCGTGTCCGATGTGGATATCGAAAAGCTGGTGCAGTATCACAGGTCCCACGGCAAAGCGGCGACCATTACGGCAGTGAGCGTCGGACAGCGGTTCGGTGTGCTGGATGTTGCGGCGGACGGGAAGATTGATTCTTTCCGCGAAAAGCAGGAAACGGACGGCAGTCTCATCAACGGCGGCTTCATGGTTCTGGAGCCGGAGGTGTTCTCCTATATTGAGGGCGACGCAACGCCGTTTGAAAAGGCACCGCTGGAAAATCTTGCCAAGGACGGCAAGCTCATGGCATATCGGCATGACGGCTTCTGGCAGTGCATGGATACCCAGCGGGACAAGCAGCTTCTGGAAACACTTTGGGCGGAGAATCGCGCTCCGTGGAAATTGTGGTGAAAAGTATGTTGGATTTTTATAAGAATAAATGTGTTCTGGTGACAGGACATACCGGTTTTAAAGGAACGTGGCTTTGTAAAATTCTCACGATGGCAGGCGCCAAGGTTATCGGCTACGCACTTGAGCCGCCGACGACCCCCAGTCTGTTCGAGCAGTGCGGCATCGAAAAAGAAATGATCTCCGTCATCGGCGATATCCGGGACTTTGAAAAGCTCTGCGCTGTGTTCGAGAAATACCGCCCCGATGTGGTCTTTCATCTGGCGGCACAGCCGATCGTGCGCGAAAGTTACCGTACACCGCGCTATACGTTCGAGACGAATGTCATGGGTACGGTGAATGTACTCGAATGTATCCGGCAGACGGGCTGTGTGCGTTCGTTCGTCAATGTGACCACCGATAAGGTGTACCGCAACAACGAGTGGGAGTGGGGCTACCGTGAGACGGATACGCTCTGCGGTTTTGATCCGTACTCCAACAGTAAATCCTGCTCAGAGCTGGTGACCTCCAGCTACCGCAATGCGTACTTTACCGATGGCAGCACGGCGATTTCTACTGCCCGTGCAGGCAATGTGATCGGCGGCGGCGATTATGCGCAGGATCGGATCATCCCCGACTGTGTGCGTGCCGCGCTCAAATGTGAGCCGATCATTCTGCGCAATCCGCTGTCCGTGCGTCCGTTCCAGCATGTACTTGAACCGTTGTTTGCCTATCTGCTGATCGCCGAAAAACAGTTCCATGATGTTTCCTTTGCGGACAGCTACAACGTAGGTCCCCGTGAAAGCGACTGCCTCTCCGCGGGAGAGCTTGCCGACCTGTTCTGCGCGGAATGGGGAGACGGGCAGACATGGAAATGTCAGAGTGAGGAAAACGCCGTACACGAAGCCAACTTCCTGCGTCTGGACTGTGCGAAGATCAAGGCGCGTCTGGGCTGGAGTCCGGCGTGGAGTGCGCAGACGGCGGTGGCAAAGACGGTGGAATTTACAAAACGCGGCTTGTACGGCAAGAAAGTATGCGACACCATGACCGCGCAAATTCAGGAATATATGGAGATACAGAATGTTTGAAGATAAAACCGAACAGCAGGCGCGCGCCAAAATTCTCGAAAGCGTTGCCGCCTACTGTGAAACCTTTCATAAAACGCCCGAATACAAGGAGGGCGACCGCATCCCGTATGCGGCGCGTGTTTACGACAGCGCGGAAATGGTCAACCTTGCCGACAGTATGCTCGATTTCTGGCTGACTGCCGGAAAATATGCGGAGCGATTTGAAAAAGGGCTGGCGGCATTTCTCGATGTGCCGTTCTGCTCGCTTGTCAATTCCGGTTCGTCCGCGAATCTGCTGGCGTTTATGGCGCTGACTTCACCGCTTTTGAAGGAACGTGCCGTCCGGCGCGGAGATGAGATCATCACCGTGGCGGCAGGCTTCCCGACGACCGTGGCGCCGATGCTCCAGTTCGGTGCGGTGCCGGTGTTTGTCGATGTGACCATCCCGCAGGCGAACATAGATGTTACAAAGCTCGAGCAGGCACTTTCTCCGAAAACGAAAGCCGTTATGCTTGCGCATACCTTAGGCAATCCCTTTGACCTTTCCGCAGTCAAAGCGTTCTGCGACGCGCATAATCTGTGGCTGATCGAGGACAACTGCGACGCACTCGGCAGCCGGTACTGCATCGACGGCGTTTGGAAAAAGACAGGAACCGTCGGCGACATCGGTACATCCAGCTTTTATCCGCCGCATCATATGACGATGGGCGAGGGCGGCGCAGTGTATACCGCAAATCCTCTGCTGCATAAGATCGTCCGTTCTCTGCGCGATTGGGGACGGGACTGTGTGTGCCCTTCCGGCTGCGACAATTTCTGCGGACATCGGTTCGACCGTCAGTACGGCGAGCTGCCGCTCGGCTATGACCATAAATACGTATATTCCCATTTCGGATATAATCTCAAGGCGACCGAAATGCAGGCGGCGATCGGCTGCGCCCAGCTCGAAAAGCTGCCCGGCTTTACCGCGAAACGCCAGGAGAATTTTGCGTATCTGTACGAAGCTCTGCAGGATCTGTCCGACCGTTTTATTCTGCCCGAAAAGGCGGAAAACAGCGACCCGAGCTGGTTCGGTTTCCTGATGACCTGCCGTGCGGGTACCGACCGCAACGCCGTAGTGCAGTATCTCGAAAGTGAAAAAATACAGACACGTATGCTGTTTGCCGGCAATCTGGTGCGGCACCCCTGCTTTGATACGATTCGCGGAGACGAGAGCCGCTACCGTGTCGTCGGTTCACTTGAAAACACCGACCGCATCCTCCGTGACAGCTTCTGGATCGGCGTCTATCCCGGCATGACGAAAGAAAAACTCGACCGCATGGTTCGTGTTCTGCACGAAAGCGTAAAGGAGAACAAATGATCCGCGAAGCGAACGAAAACGATTTGCAGGCGCTGCTGGAATTGTATCTGCATCTGCATGAGACTGAAGTACCCGAAGCATCCATGCGCCTTGCGCAGACGTGGCAGCAGATCCTGCAAGATGAAAAATATCATGTGATCGTTGAGGAGATCGACGGCGTGCCCGTTTCATCCTGTACTTGTCTGATCGTCCCGAACCTGACACGCGGTGTGCGTCCGTATGCCTTTGTGGAAAACGTCGTGACCCATGCCGATCATCGCGGCAAAGGGTATGCGACCGCATGTCTGGATTACGCCAAAGCATTGGCACAGCAGGCGGACTGCTATAAGATCATGCTGATG
>R27__coassemble_1644_pt1 | contig 9928 bp, 4 predicted proteins | sample R27__metabat2_high_PE_029 | metagenome-assembled genome bin R27
CCCAAGCACATCATCGTGGACGACATCCTGTCCTCCATCAACTATATCACCTGCGTTGCCAAGGGTGGCGGCAATCTGGACGACATCGACCATCTGGGCAACCGCCGTATCCGCTGCGTGGGCGAGCTGCTGCAGAATCAGTTTCGCATCGGTATTGCCCGTATGGAGCGCGTGATCCGCGAGCGTATGACCCTGCAGGCGCAGGAAGACGAGGACAAGATCACGCCCCAGACACTGATCAATATCCGTCCCGTACAGATGGCGATCAAGGAATTCTTCGGTTCTTCGCCGCTGTCCCAGTTCATGGATCAGACGAACCCGCTTGCCGAGCTGACGCACAAGCGCCGTCTTTCCGCACTCGGCCCCGGCGGTCTTTCCAGAGACCGTGCCGGTTTCGAGGTTCGTGACGTTCACTACAGCCACTACGGCAGAATGTGTCCCATCGAGACCCCCGAAGGCCCCAGCATCGGTCTGATCTCCTATCTTGCAACTTTCGCAAAGATCAATGAGTACGGTTTCATCGAAGCACCGTTCCGCCGCGTCGATAAAGAGACCGGCAAGGTGCTGGATGAAGTGACCTATATGACTGCCGACGTCGAGGATAACTACATCGTCGCACAGGCGAATGAGCCTCTGGACGAAAACGGCAGATTTGTTCATGCCCGTATCGTTGCGCGTCACCGTGACGAATTCCTCGAAGTGGAAAACAACCGCGCGGACTACATGGACGTTTCCCCGAAGATGGTCGTTTCCGTCGCAACGGCGATGATTCCGTTCCTTGAGAACGATGACGCCAACCGTGCACTGATGGGCTCCAACATGCAGAAGCAGGCAGTTCCGCTGCTTTGCACGGATGCACCGATCGTCGGTACCGGTATGGAATACAAGGCAGCCATCGACTCCGGTGTTACGGTGCTTGCCAAAAACAGCGGCGTAGTTTCCTACGTCAGCGCCGACAGAGTCAAGGTCGTTACCGATCAGGGCGGCACGGACGAGTATGAACTGATCAAGTTCCTCGGCTCCAACCAGGGTACCTGCATCAACCAGCGTCCGGTCGTGAACGTCGGACAGCGCCTTGAAAAGGGCGATGTCATTGCCGACGGTCCCGCGACGGATCACGGCGAGTTCTCGTTAGGCAAGAATGCACTGATCGGCTTCATGACCTGGGAAGGCTACAATTATGAGGACGCTGTCCTCGTCAACGAAAAGATCGTCCGCGACGACGTGTACACCTCCATCCATATCGAGGAGTACGAGGTCGAAGCGAGAGATACGAAGCTCGGACCGGAAGACATCACCCGCGACATTCCCAATGTCGGCGACGATGCTCTGCGCGATCTGGACGAACGCGGCATCATCCGCATCGGTGCGGAGGTTCACTCCGGCGACATCCTTGTCGGTAAGGTCGCGCCCAAGGGCGAGACGGAGCTGACTGCCGAGGAACGTCTGCTGCGTGCCATTTTCGGCGAAAAAGCCAAGGAAGTCCGCGACACATCCCTGCGTGTACCGCACGGCGAGTACGGTATCGTGGTCAATGTCGAAGTCTTTACCCGCGAGAATAGCGATGAGCTGTCTCCCGGTGTCAATAAGGTCGTGCGCTGCTACATCGCCCAGAAGCGTAAGCTGTCTGTCGGCGACAAGATGGCGGGCCGTCACGGCAACAAGGGCGTTGTTTCCCGCATCCTGCCGCAGGAGGATATGCCTTTCCTGCCCGACGGCACACCGCTGGACATCGTTCTGAACCCGCTGGGTGTTCCGTCCCGAATGAATATCGGACAGGTGCTCGAGGTACACCTCGGCTTTGCGGCACGTCATCTGGGCATCAAGGTCATGACGCCCGTATTCGACGGTGCGCACGAAGCGGATATCCGCGAAGCGCTCAAGGAAGCCGGACTTCGTGAGGACGGCAAGTCCATCCTGACCGACGGCAGAACCGGCAGAAAGTTCGACGCACCCATCACGGTCGGCGTTATGTACTTCTTAAAGCTGCTGCATCTGGTCGATGATAAGATCCATGCCCGTTCCACCGGTCCCTACTCGCTTGTAACCCAGCAACCGTTGGGCGGCAAGGCGCAGTTCGGCGGTCAGCGTTTCGGCGAAATGGAAGTCTGGGCACTCGAAGCCTACGGCGCAGCCTACACCCTCCAGGAGATCCTGACCGTCAAGTCCGACGATGTGGTCGGCCGTGTCAAGACCTACGAATCCATTGTCAAGGGCAAGAACGTGCCCACACCCGGTATCCCCGAATCCTTCAAGGTTCTGATCAAGGAGCTGCAGTCCCTTGCACTGGACGTCAGTGTTCTGGATGCAGACGGCAACGAAATCGACCTCAAGCAGAATTTCGACGATGACTACGGCTTTGCCGCGGTCGAGGACAGCAGAGCGTTCTCCCACGTCAATGACGCAGAAGGCGCGGCAGGTTTCTCCCTCGAGGATGAAAACGGAGATCCGATCGAGGAAGACGAAGAAGATGAGGACTTCACAGACGATGAATTCGCCGAGGAGTATGCCGAAGATGACGGCGATTATCTCGATGATGAGTATACGTCCGATGAAGACGATTTTGAATGATTCGTATCTTGGCACAAAAAGATAGAAGGGGCTGAACTCTATGGAAAACAATACCTTTGAATCCATTAAAATCGGTCTTGCTTCGCCCGATAAGATCCGTGAGTAGTCTTACGGCGAAGTCAAAAAGCCCGAAACCATAAATTACCGCACGCTCAAGCCTGAAAAGGACGGTCTGTTCTGCGAGCGTATTTTCGGACCCACCAAGGACTGGGAATGCCACTGCGGCAAGTACAAGCGCATGCGTTATAAAGACAAGGTCTGCGAACGCTGCGGTGTTACGATCACCAAAGCCAAGGTACGCCGTGAACGCATGGGCCATATCGAGCTTGCGGCACCGGTATCGCACATCTGGTATTTCAAGGGCATCCCGTCGAGAATGGGCATCATCCTCGACGTTTCCCCGCGAAATCTGGAAAAGGTTCTTTACTTTGCGATGTATATCGTCATTGATCCGGGCGATACACCGCTGCAAAAATATCAGACGCTGGACGAGAAAGAATACGCCGAGTTCAGAGAGCGTTACGAGGATGATTTCCGTGTCGGCATGGGCGCGGAAGCAATCAAGGAGCTGCTGACCGAGATCGATCTCGACAAGCTGTCCGAGGAATTGCATGAGGAAATGGAAAACTCGACCGGTCAGCGCAGAGCAAAAGCGCTCAAGCGTCTGGAGGTCGTCGAGGCGTTCCGTCTTTCCGGCAACCGTCCGGAATGGATGATCCTCGATGTCATTCCCGTTATTCCGCCCGACATTCGCCCGATGGTACAGCTCGACGGCGGCCGTTTCGCAACGTCCGACCTGAACGACCTGTATCGCCGCGTGATCAACCGCAACAACCGTCTGGCAAAGCTGCTGGAACTGGGTGCGCCGGAAATCATCGTCCGCAACGAAAAGCGTATGCTGCAGGAAGCGGTCGATGCGCTGATCGACAACGGCAGACGCGGCCGTCATGTGACCGGTCCGTCCAACCGTCCGCTCAAGTCCCTGTCCGACATGCTCAAGGGTAAGCAGGGTCGTTTCAGACAGAACCTGCTCGGCAAACGTGTTGACTATTCCGGCCGTTCCGTTATCGTCGTCGGTCCCGAGCTGAAGCTGTATCAGTGCGGTCTGCCCAAGGAAATGGCACTCGAACTGTTCAAGCCCTTCGTCATGAAGCGTCTTGTGGAGACCGAGGCCGCAGGCAACGTCAAGTCCGCACGTAAGATGGTCGAGCGCTCCAAGCCGCAGGTCTGGGACGCACTCGAAATCGTCATCAAGGATCACCCCGTTATGCTCAACCGTGCACCTACGCTGCACCGTCTGGGTATTCAGGCGTTCGAGCCGATCCTTGTCGAAGGCAGAGCCATCAAGCTGCATCCGCTGGTCTGTACTGCATTCAACGCCGACTTCGACGGCGACCAGATGGCAGTACATGTGCCGCTGTCTGTCGAAGCACAGGCGGAAGCACGCTTCCTGATGCTGGCAGCCAACAACCTGCTCAAGCCCTCCGACGGACGTCCCGTTACCGTCCCCACGCAGGATATGGTTCTGGGCTCCTATTATCTGACCATCATCAAGAAGGATGAACCCGGCTGCGGCAAGGTCTTCCGCGATGTGGACGAAGCGACTATGGCATACGACGAGGGCGACCTCGGACTGCATGCACCGTGCTTTATCCGTATGACCAAGGAAGTCAACGGGCAGAGCGTAACGAAGCTCGTCGAGACCACACTCGGCAGAGTGATCTTCAACAATCCTATTCCGCAGAACCTGGGCTTTGTGGATCGCAGCGATCCCGAAAACGCATTCAAGCTGGAAGCCGATTTCGTTGTCGATAAAAAGATGCTCGGCAAGATCATTGACAAGTGCATCCGCGTGCACGGTACCTCTATTGCCGGCGATATGCTCGACAAGTTCAAGGCACAGGGCTACAAATATTCCACCCGCAGCGGTATCACCGTCGCAGTGTGCGATGCAACGATCCCGCCCAAGAAGTATGAGCTGATCGCCGAAGCCGAAAAGCAGATCACCAAGGTGCGCAAGAACTATGAGCGCGGTCTGATTTCCAACGACGAGCGTTCCGACCGTGTTATCGAGATCTGGACGGAATGTGCCAAGCAGGTCGGTGTCGAGCTGAAAGCCAACTTCGATGAATTCAACCCCATCAACATGATGCTGGCTTCCGGTGCCCGTGGTAACGACTCCCAGCTTCGTCAGTTGGCAGGTATGCGCGGTCTGATCGCCAATACCGCCGGTAAGACCATCGAAGTTCCCATCAAGGCAAATTACCGTGAAGGTCTGAACATTCTCGAATACTTCATTTCCTCCCGTGGTGCCCGTAAAGGTCTGGCAGATACGGCACTGCGTACGGCAGACTCCGGTTATCTGACCAGACGTCTGGTCGATGTTTCGCAGGATGTTATCATCCGCGAGGAGGACTGCCACTGCCACGACGGTATTGAGGTCTACGACATCTATGACGACCGTCTGCTCGAAGGTTTGCCGGAGCGTCTGACCGGACGTTTCCTGCTGGATACCTTTGTCAACCGCGAGACCGGCGAGGTCATTATGGACAACGACCATATGATGACCGAGGCAGATGCCGCAAGAGTGGCGGACTTCGTATATAAGTATCACGATGAAGACGTTGCCGCAGGTAAAAAGAATCCCGATTCCAAGGCAAGCATCAAGATCCGTTCTCTGCTGTCCTGCGAAGCGGAACACGGCGTATGTATCAAGTGCTACGGCGCCAACCTTGCAACAGGCGGTACCGCTACCGTCGGTGAAGCAGTCGGCATCATCGCCGCACAGTCCATCGGTGAGCCCGGTACACAGCTTACCATGAGAACGTTCCATACCGGCGGCGCCAAGGATGCAGGCGACATCACCACCGGTCTTCCCAGAGTCGAAGAACTGTTTGAAGCACGCAGACCGAAGTCGTTGGCGATCCTTGCTGAGATCGGCGGCCGTGTCTCTTTCCGCGATGTCAAGAAGACCAAGCACGTCATCATTACCAGCATCGAGGAAGGCGAAGCAGACGAAAAGTCCTACCTGATCCCGTACGGCTTCCGTGTCAAGGTCGAGGAAGGACAGATCGTCAAGAAGGGCGATACACTGACCGAAGGTTCGCTGAACCCGCACGATGTTCTGGCTGTCCGCGGCGTCCACGCCGTGCATGACTACCTGATCCGTGAAGTACAGCGTACCTACCGGAACCAGGGTGTTGACATCAACGATAAGCACATTGAAGTCATCGTTCGTCAGATGATGCGCAAGGTCAAGGTCACCGAACCCGGCGACACCAATCTGCTGCCCGGCACGATCGTCACCAAGCGCGAGCTGATCGAAGCCAATAATGCTGTCCGCGAAAAGAACGAGGCAGAGGGTACGGAGCTGAAGGAAGCAGTCAGTGTTCCCACGCTGATGGGTATTACCAAGGCTTCTCTGGCAACCGATTCCTTCCTGTCCGCCGCCTCCTTCCAGGAAACCACGCGTGTTCTGACCGACGCCGCGATCAAGGGCAAATCCGATCCGCTGATGGGTCTGAAGGAAAATGTTCTGATCGGCAAGCTGCTTCCGTCCGGTACCGGTATGAAGTGCTACAACGAGGTCGAAACCGAAAGCACGATGAGCTTTTTCGAGGAGCTGGCGAACAACGATAAATTCAAAGTTGTTTCGACGAATTGAACGAAAAAGTTAAAGAAAATTTGTTAAAAGTGTTGACAAACCGATTAAAATAGTGGTAAAATAACTTTTGGTTTGTGACATAGATAGTCATACACCGGCGATGGAGTACGCTCCGTCGCCGCGTGTTGATTATATATTATTTTTTGAGGAAAGGAGATGTACGGATTTGCCTACCTTTAATCAGCTCGTTCGCAGCGGCAGAGAAACTCACGAGAAAAAGGCAAAGGCTCCCGCTCTGTTGAAGGGTCTCAACTCCAAGAAGAACATCATGACAGATGAGAACTCTCCCCAGAAGCGCGGTGTCTGCACGGCAGTCAAGACCGCAACCCCCAAAAAGCCCAATTCTGCGCTTCGTAAGATTGCAAGAGTGCGCTTGACCAACGGGATCGAAGTTTCCGCTTATATTCCCGGTGTCGGTCACAATCTGCAGGAACACTCTGTTGTTCTGATCCGCGGCGGTCGTGTTAAGGACCTTCCCGGTGTGCGTTACCACATCATCCGCGGCACGCTGGATACCCAGGGTGTCAACGGCAGAATGCAGGCTCGCTCCAAGTACGGCGCAAAGAGACCGAAGGCTGCCAAAAAATAATCTGCATGTTGCAGCATGAAACGACAGAATCTTCTTGCAGGCAGCGCTGCTTTTGCAGCACCGATGTGAGAGTGTATTATATACTATATATAAATACGCCTCCGTTGGCGCCACGAGGTTTTGTCACTCGAGTACCTATGATATCATTCTTATGAAGGAGGGAAGCGAAGTGCCAAGAAGAGGCCAGATTGCAAAACGTGATGTTTTGCCCGATCCGCTTTACAATTCCAAGTTGGTCACTCGTTTGATCAACAGTGTTATGTATGATGGCAAAAAGGGTGTCGCACAGAGAATCGTCTACGATGCTTTTGACATCATCAAGGAAAAGACAGGCAAGGAGCCGCTCGAAGTTTTCGAGGCTGCTATGGAAAATGTTATGCCTGTTCTCGAAGTCAAGGCGCGCCGTGTCGGCGGTGCAACCTATCAGGTCCCGATCGAAGTCCGTCCCGAGCGTCGTCAGACACTGGGTCTTCGTTGGATCACGCTCTACAGCCGTCAGCGCTCCGAGCGTACCATGAAGGAAAGACTTGCAAACGAGATCATCGACGCGGTCAACTCCACCGGTTCCGCGTTCAAGAAGCGTGAAGACACCCACAAGATGGCAGAAGCCAACAAGGCGTTTGCACACTTCAGATGGTAATCATCCCATCCGCAATTCTCTATACTATATTATATTAAAACTCCGCATTCATGCGGTATGGAGGTTAGTATGCCAAGGCAGGTACCGTTAGAGCTTACAAGAAACATCGGAATCATGGCACACATTGATGCCGGTAAAACGACTACGACCGAGCGTATACTCTTCTACACCGGCAAAACGCACAAGCTCGGAGAGACGCATGACGGTTCTGCCACGATGGACTGGATGGAGCAGGAGCAGGAGAGAGGTATCACCATCACTTCTGCGGCTACGACCTGTTTCTGGAAGGATCATCGCATCAACATCATTGATACTCCCGGCCATGTGGACTTTACCGTTGAGGTTGAGCGTTCCCTGCGCGTACTGGATGGTTCCGTAACCGTTCTCTGTGCAAAGGGCGGCGTAGAACCGCAGTCCGAAACTGTCTGGAGACAGGCGGACAAGTACCAGGTTCCCCGTATGGTGTACGTCAACAAGATGGACATCATGGGCGCCGATTTCTACAACGTCATCGACATGATGAAGGATCGTCTCAAGTGTAACGCTGTCCCGATCCAGCTGCCCATCGGTGCAGAAGCCGATTTCCGCGGCATCATCGATCTTGTGGAAATGCGCGCAGAGGTCTACTATGACGATCTCGGACTGGATGTCCGGGACGAGGCAATTCCCGCAGATATGCTGGAGAAGGCGGAAGCGTACCGTGCAGAGCTGCTCGAGCAGGTCGCGGAGCAGGATGAAACGCTGCTTGAAAAGTATCTCGAAGGCGAGGAGCTGACGAAGGAAGAAATCAAGAAGTGCATCCGCAAGGCGACAATCGCCAACAACATGGTGCCCGTATGCTGCGGCACATCCTACCGCAACAAGGGCGTTCAGCTTCTGCTGGATGCGGTCATCAACTACATGCCCGCACCGACGGATGTTCCCGCCATCAAGGGTGTTAATCCCAAAACCGACGAAGAAGAAGTCCGGAACTCTACCGATGACGAACCCTTCGCCGCACTTGCGTTCAAGATCGCAACCGACCCGTTCGTCGGAAAACTGGCGTTCTTCCGCGTTTATTCCGGCAAGGTTGAAACCGGAAGCACCGTTTACAATTCCGTCAAGGGCTCCAACGAGCGTCTGGGACGTATTCTGCAAATGCATTCCAACCACCGGCAGGACATCGACTGCTGCTATGCAGGCGATATTGCCGCCACGGTCGGTCTTAAAAACACGACGACGGGTGATACCCTTTGCGATGCAAAGGCGCCGATTATCTTGGAGTCGATGGAATTCCCCGAGCCTGTAATCCGTGTAGCCATTGAACCCAAGACCAAAGCCGGTCAGGAAAAAATGGGTATCGCGCTGCAAAAGCTTGCAGAGGAAGATCCCACCTTCAAGTGCTACACCGATGAAGAAACCGGACAGACCATCATCGCCGGCATGGGCGAGCTGCACCTCGAAATCATCGTGGAACGCAATACCAAATATGCCCGTCAGACAGGCGGGCACGGTCAGTACGGTCACGTCAAGATCCGCATCGAGCCGAACCCCGAAAAGGGTTACGAATTTGTCAACAACATCGTCGGCGGTGTCGTTCCAAAGGAATACATCGGACCTGCGGAAGCGGGTATCAAGGGCGCAATGCTCTCCGGTGTACTGGCGGGCTTCAACGTCGTGGACTGCAAGGTCACGTTGTTCGACGGTTCCTACCACGAGGTTGACTCTTCGGAAATGGCGTTCAAGATGGCAGGCTCCATGGCATTTAAGGATGCCATGCGCAAGGCTGCTCCCGTTCTCATGGAGCCGATCATGAAGGTCTCCGTCATCGTTCCCGATGACTATATGGGCGACGTTATCGGCGACCTGAACTCCCGCCGCGGTATGATTACCGGCACGGAAGTTCGCACGGGTGCAACACAGATCAACGCGCATGTACCGCTTGCCAATATGTTCGGTTATGCCACCGCGCTGCGCTCCAAGACGCAGGGCAGAGGACAGTATTCGATGGAACCGAGCCATTATGCCGAGGTTCCGAAGTCGATTTCCGAAACAATCGTAAGCGAAAGAGCACATTCTTAAAAAAAGACTTGCTTTTTTTGAAATATTTTGATACAATAATTCTATGCGATACGCATGGAAGACACTTGTTACCACAAAGGAGGAAAAATCCCAATGGCAAAGGAAAAATTTAACAGATCCAAGCCCCATGTAAACATCGGCACCATCGGTCACGTTGACCACGGCAAGACCACCCTGACCGCAGCGATCACCAAGACCCTCGCTATGAAGGGCGGCGCTGCATTCGTCGATTATGCAAACATCGATAAGGCTCCCGAAGAAAGAGAACGTGGTATCACCATCAACACCGCACACGTCGAGTACGAGACCGAAACCCGTCACTATGCTCACGTGGACTGCCCCGGCCATGCTGACTATATCAAGAATATGATCACCGGTGCTGCACAGATGGACGGTGCTATCC
>R27__coassemble_1651_pt1 | contig 9903 bp, 7 predicted proteins | sample R27__metabat2_high_PE_029 | metagenome-assembled genome bin R27
AGACGACGTAGTGCGAGGCGGGATAAATCGCCACATGGGATAGTGTGCCCTTGACTTCGCCGGTCAGCGCGTTGATCTCGCAGATGCGGTCGATCTCGTCTCCGAAAAATTCGATGCGGAAGGCATTCTCATTGGAGTAGACCGGGAACACCTCGACGGTATCGCCGCGCACACGGAACTTGTTGCGCGTAAAGGAAATATCGTTGCGTTCATATTGAATTTCGATGAGCTTTCCGATCAGCTCGTCGCGGGACTTTTCCATACCCGGACGCAGCGAAATGACCATGCTGCGGTAGTCGATCGGGTCGCCGAGCGAATAGATGCACGACACACTCGCCACGATGATAACGTCGCGCCGTTCGGACAGTGCGGAGGTTGCGGAGTGGCGCAGCTTGTCGATCTCGTCATTGATGGCGGAATCCTTTTCGATGTAGGTATCGGTCGTGGGGATATAGGCTTCGGGTTGATAATAGTCGTAGTAGGAGACGAAGTACTCCACGGCGTTTTCGGGAAAGAACTCCCGAAATTCCGAGCAAAGCTGCGCCGCCAGCGTCTTGTTGTGCGCAAGGATCAGTGTCGGGCGGTTGACGTTTGCAATGATATTTGCCATAGTAAAAGTTTTCCCGGAGCCGGTGACTCCGAGAAGTGTTTGTTCGGGGTATCCATTTTTCAGTCCGTCCGAAAGCGTTTCGATCGCCTGCGGCTGATCGCCCATCGGCGCGAACGGAGAATGCAGTACAAAATGATCCATATTTCTACCTGTCAGATAAAGATTGCGCCGAAGCGGCTGTTGTGTGCCATGGAGAAACACTCCTCACCCGCAACGATAATGTGATCGGCAAGGTGAATGTTGACTCCGGCAAACAGATTGGCGATCTCCCGCGTGGTGATGACATCGTCGGAGGAGGGGGCGGCGATTCCACCGGGGTGGTTGTGGGACAGCACCGCATAAACGGCTTTGTTGCGGAAGGCGGTTTCAAGCAGGGAACGGCGGTCAAGCTGCATACGGGTTGCCGTTCCGAGAGAGACTTTGCTGCAGTTGAGCTTTTGACCGTTGGAGCCAAATGTCAGCAGATATGCACACTCGGCAGTTTCGCCGATGAAACGGGCACGCAGATAGGAAAACAGTCCTTCGGTATCGGAGTAGCGGAGCTCCTGCGGCGCTTTTTCTCCACTGTATTTTCGCAGAAGCTGCGGCAGAATGGATAAAAACGTGGCGGTGTATTGCCCGACACCTTTGACCTTGACCAGTTCCTCGACAGGTGCATCCAGTACACCACGCAGAGCGCCGAACGCATCGATCAGATTGTGCGCGGTGACATTGGTGTCTCCCTTGGGGATAGTATAAAACAGCAGCAGCTCCAGTACGTTGTGGTCGGAAAAGCCGTCCAGTCCGCTTTCCAGAAACAGTTTGCGCACACGTTTCCGATGTTCTTCGTGAGGATTTGTTTTGGGCTCGTCCACGGCACGGTCTCCTTTTTCAGTTATTCTTCCACGTGGAGGGAGAAAAAATCATCAGAACGGGGAAAAGCTCCAGTCTGCCCGCGAGCATATCGAAGGAGAGCAGAATTTTGGAAGCGTTGGAGAACAGGGAGAAATTCCCCGCAGGTCCGACCATTTCGAGACCGGGGCCTATATTGTTGATGCAGGATGCCACTGCGGTGAAGTTGGAGATCAGATCGAAGTTGTCGAGCAGCGCCAGCAGCAATATTGATGCGGTGAACAGGAACATGTAGGTGATCAGATAGGCAGAAGTGCCGCGGATCGTTTCCTCCTCGACACGCTTGCCGTCGGTACGGATCACGGTGACCGAGCGCGGATGCAGCATATGCCGCACCTCACGCAGGAAGGTTTTGGCAAGAAGCATGATTCTGCCGACCTTGAGACCGCCGCCCGTGGAGCCGACGCAGGCGCCGACAAACATCAAAATGACCAGTATCGTTTTGGAGAGTATCGGCCATGTATTGAAGTTTGCCGTTGAGAAACCGGCGGTGGAAACGATGGACATGACCTGGAAGAAGGAATAGCGGAAGGAGGATGTGACCGTGGGGTAGAGGTGGCGGGTGTCGATCATGATCGTGGCAGTCGCCAGAACGACGATCGACAGGAACCACCGCAGCTCGGAATTTTTGAATACCGGCTTGAACTGCCGCAGCAAAAGCAGATAGAACAGGTTGAAATTGAGGCTGAACAGTACAAGGAATATGCTGATCACGCCGTCCACGAAAGCGCTGTCGTAGTATGCGATACTGCTGTTCCAGATGCCGAAGCCGCCCGTGCCGGCACTGCCGAAAGCGTTACACAGTGCGTCGAACAGCGGCATTTTGATCCAGAGGATCAGCGTTTCCAGAACCGTGAGCATCATATAGATCCCGTACAGGATCCGCGCGGTGGATTTGATCTTGGAGACCAGCTTGCCGACCACGGGTCCCGGAACCTCGGCGCGCATGACATGCATCAGCCGCACGGAGCGTTCATTGGATTTGGGCAGGACGGCAAGTGTAAAGACCAGAACGCCCATACCGCCGATCCAGTGCGTAAAGCTGCGCCAGAACAGTATGGCGTGCGGCAGCGACTCAACGTCCGTCAGAATACTGGCGCCGGTCGTTGTAAGACCGGAGACCGTTTCAAAAAAGGCGTCCACAAAATGCGGGATGGAGCCGGAAAGCACAAACGGCAGTGCGCCGAATGCAGACATCAAAATCCACGAAAGACCGACGACGACAAAGCCTTCCTTGGCGTAAATGTCCCGCTTCTGCGGCATTTTGAATGCCAGCACCGAACCGACGGCGATCAGCAGCACGATCGGAATGAGAAAGGCGGTCAGCACATCCTCATGATAGATCAGCTCGCACAAAAGCGGCAGAAGCATCAGCAGCCCTTCCACCCGCAGCATCTGCCCGATGAGATAAAAAACCATTCTGTAATTCATAGTATTTCTCCCGTTTCGGCTCAGTTTGCCAGAATATCCCGCAGATCGGACAAAGCACTGTTGGTCGTGATGACAACGACGCTGTCCCGCGGCTCAATGGTACTGTCGCCATGCGGGAAAATGACTTTGTTGGAACGAATGATACAGCCGATCAGAATACCTTTTTTAAGCTGCAGCTTTTTCAGCGGGACACCGAAAGCGGGGAAGCTCTCGGCGACGTTGAACTCGATCGCTTCGACCATGTTGTCGGCGATTTTGTAAAGTGTCTTGACGTTGCTGCCGCCGGAATTGGTACGCGCACGCAGATAGGACAAAATATTGCCCATGGCGATGTACCGCGGCGAGACCAGACTTTCTTGCCCCATGGCGGTCATCATCTTCAGCAGAGAAAGGCGGTTGACCTTTGTGATGACCTTGTCCACATTTCCGGTCTGTGCAAACATGGAGATGATGATATTTTCCTCGTCTATGCCCGTCAGCGTGACGCAGGCATCCATGGAGTCGATCCCTTCCTCCGTCAGCACGTCCCGGTCGGAACCGTCTGCGTGGATGATAGATGCCTTGGGCAGCAGATCTGCAAGCTCACGGCAGCGGTTGGCGTCGATGTCGATGATCTTGACGGAGACGCCGGTATCGAGCAGACGGCGTGCCAGATAATAGGCGATCTTGCCGCCGCCGATGATCATGACGGACTTGACGCGCTTTTTCAGAATGCCGAGACTTTTGAAAAAGGCGGAAAGTTCACTGTGCGAAGCGGTCAGTGTGATGCGGTCGCCGGCAAGGAGCTGGAAGTCGCCGGTCGGGATAAATGCGCGATCCGCGCGGATGACGGCGCAGATCAGAACGTCGGAACGGAATTTGGAATTGATGTCGCGGACATAATGACCGCACAGCGGGTTCGACGCCTTAAGCGCGATCTCCGCTAAGTCTACACGCCCCTTGGCAAATTTTTCAACCTTCATTGCCGAAGGGAACTGGATGATTCTGGAAATCTCGGTGGCAGCATCGTATTCGGGGTTGACCAGCATACTGATGCCCAGCTCATGCCGCAGGAAGCCGAGCTGACGGGAATATTCGGGATTGCGGACACGTGCGATCGTGTGCCGTGCGCCGAGTTTTTTGGAGATCATACAGGCGAGGATGTTCAGCTCGTCCGAGCTTGTGACGGAAATAAAGACGTCGCACCGATCCACGCCGGCTTCTTTTTGGATATCACAGTCTGCGCCGCTGCCGACGATCCCGTAAATGTCGCACTGATTGACCGTGTTTTCGATCAGCTTTGCATTGATGTCGATGGCGATCACGTCGTGATCCTCACCGGCAAGCTGTTCGGTCAGCGTAATGCCGAATTTGCCCAGACCGACAATGATAATTCGCATAACTTTTTCTCCTCTTATGTAACCGCTGATTAAATCAAGGCGTGTGATGGAGCGAGAGATTTTTTCGTCAGATTGCACAAATTTGACGCCGCCTTACTGACGTAAGACAAGGAGAATTTGTGTAAGATGACGGAAAAAGATCCGCTCCAGTACGCGCATTTGATTTGATTAACGGTTACTTAGCAAAACGTTTATTTTTTAGATGCGCTGTCCTCGGAGGATTCTGCATCATGACCGTAGCCGTACCCATAACCGTAACCGTAGCCGTACCCATAACCGTAGCCGTAATGCCCGTATCCGCCGTAACCGTAGCGGCGGCCGTAGCCGTAACGTTTGCCGTAACGTCCGTACGCCTTTCCGGTACCGGAGGTGACGTTGTTGTAGACGCAGCCGATCAGCTCGGACTTGCCGGCGGAAAGGTCGTCGATGGTGTTCTGAATTTTTTCGACAGAGGTATAGTCCTCACGCACGACCAGCAGCAGCGCATCGGCATAATGCGTCAGAATGGATGCATCGGTGACGACGCCTGCAGGCGCGGTATCAATAATGACATAATCAAACTCATTGCGCATAGCCTTGAGTGCTTTTTCCATTTTCTGCGTGGACAGCAGCTCTGCGGGATCGGAAACGGCAGTTGTGCCGCCGAGCAGGAAGATCTTGTGCTTTTCGACATAACGGATCGCCTGCTCAAAGGTGCTGGTGCCGTTCAGAATATCCGGCAGCCCGTGTCCACGGTTTTCTTTGCCGTTGGTCAGGCTCAGCAGCTTGCAGATGGAGGGCTTGCGCAGGTCGGCGTCGATCAGCAGGACGGAGTGTCCGTTCTGCGCCAGCGCGATGGCAAGGTTGGTGGCCACGGTCGTTTTGCCTTCGTTTTCGCCGGCACTGGTGACCATAAATACTTTATAATCCTTTTTGGCAGCAATGTTTTCCACCTTGGTGCGGATCGCCTTGTAGGTTTCCACGAACGAGAACCCGACGGTTCCCTCATCCATCAGCAGTCCCTTATCGACGGCATTCTTTCCACCGCGCGGGATCGTTTTGGAGACCAGTCCGATGATACGGATGTCCAGGCGGGAGTGGATGTCGTCCGCACTCTGAATGGTATTTTTCATCATGCTCAGGATCAGAATGACGATCAGTGCGAGCATGGCGCCGGCAAAAGCGCCGACCAGGAAGTACATCAGACCCGAAATGTTGGTGTCGGCACGTGTGGCGGCAACGGGCAGCTCACAGACGGTGATGCTCGAATTGGGATAGCCGGAGTTTTCCACGATGTCGCTGTAATGCTTGATGACGGCGAGCGCGAAGTCGTAGGACTTGGCGGCACTGCCGGTGGTGATGGTCATGATGATGATATTGGTGCTTGTGACGGTACTCAGCGAAATGGAGCGCGAGACCTCCTCGACGGAGGCGTCATAGGAACAGGACTGTGCGACCTTTTCACACATGGTGCGGCTGGAGAGGATGTATTTGTAGGTATTGGCGAGCGTGATAGAAGCGTTCAGGTCACTGCTGGAATAGACCTCCTCCTCGTCCATGTTCGTCTGCCGGTTGGAGACGACGAAAGAAATCTTGGAGGAATAGGTGACGGTTTTGGTCATCTCCTCTGCCGCGAAGCCCAGCGCACCGCAGAACAGTGCCGCCAGCAGGATGATCCACCATCTGGTAAGAATCATTTTGACCAGAAACGCGACGTTGATCTCCGCACCCTTGCGTGTATTTTCGGTATTCGTATTTGCCATAGCTTATTCTTCCTTTCCCGGAGTACCGACCGTTTTTCTGCCGATGGATTCATACAGGACCTTTGTGCCGCGGAACATGTCCGGCGCGAAGCAGTTGCGCCCGTCGATGAGGATGGGCGTGCGCATGGACTGCTCGAAATCCCGGGCGTTCATTTCGGTAACGGCGCCCCATTCGGTCAGGATCAGACAGAGGTCTGCATCCCAGATCGTGTCCTGCACCGTTTCGTGATAGACGACGGTATCCGGATAGAGCTTGGAAAAATTTTTTTCCGCGACCGGATCCCACGCATGGACGCTGGCGCCCTCCTCCAGCAGAGCCGGAATGATTTTCAGCGACGGCGCCTCCCGGATGTCGTCGGTGCCGGGCTTGAACGCCAGTCCCAGAACGGCAACGTTTTTGCCGTGCAGACTCTTGTAGTATTTATGTGCTTTTTTAAGCGGCAGGAGTTTTTGCGACTCGTTGACGTCGATCGCGGCGCGGACGGTCTTGAGGGAATGTCCGTGGGATTCCGACAGCCAGTAGAGTGCTTTCGTGTCCTTCGGGAAACAGCTCCCGCCGTAACCGATCCCGGCACGCAGGAACATGGAGCCGATCCGCTTGTCAAAGCCCATGCCCTTGGCAACGTCCGTTATGTCGGCGCCGATGTGTTCGCAGAGGTTTGCGATTTCGTTGATATAGGAAATTTTCAGTGCGAGGAAATTGTTGGAGGCATACTTGATCATTTCCGCCGAGCGCAGATCGGTTTCCACCAGCGGCAGGTTGAACGGCGCGTACACGGCGCGCAGAACGGAAAGTGTTTCCTCATCCGAAGCGCCGATGACGATACGCGAGGCATGCAGCGTGTCCCGAACGGCAGTACCCTGCGAGAGAAACTCCGGATTGGAGGCGATGCGTACCTGACGATCCGCACCGATACGGCTGTTGATGTAGCGCAGCACCTTGTCGCAGGTGCCGATGGGTACGGTCGATTTAATGACGACAACGGGGCTGCTCTGCGAAAATTCGATAATGTCATCCGCAACGGCGTATACGAACGACAGATCGCACGATCCGTCCGGACGTTCGGGCGTACCGACGCCGATCATCAGGATGTCCGCGTCCGTATAGGCGACATAAGGGTCTGTGGTAAAGTGCAGATTGTGTCTGTATTGCTGCAGCAGCTCCTCCAGTCCCGCCTCGTAAATCGGAGACTTTCCGGAGTTGAGCAGGTCTATTTTTCTGGAGTTGATGTCCACGCACGTTACGGTGTGACCGACGCTTGCCAGACACACGCCTGTGACAAGCCCGACGTAACCGGTTCCGGCAACGGTGATTTTCATACGGTCCTCTCCTGCTGTCTTATAGTATGGAAAACTGTGCAAGAACTTGACTGACCCATTCCTGCATGGAGAATTTGTGAAGTACATACGGAGGATTTTGCGTGCGATCCTGTTCTGCGGCAGCGGAAAGCGCCTCAAACAGGGCATCCGGATCGCCGACCGGAAACAGTGCCGCCTGCGGCAGAAGGAGCTGTGCGTGCGGAGCAATATCGCTCAAAACAAGCGGCAGTCCGCAGAAGGCTGCTTCCAGAACGGCATACGGCATTCCTTCGGTACGGCTTGCGGAAAGGAAAATATCCGCGTTTTTATAGTAGGCGCCGACGTCCGTGCGCGGCGGAAGCAGCTCGACCCACGACGGGACCTCACCGAACCGATCCAGCAGATACTGCTGCGCTTTATCCATATGGTTGGCAACGCAGATCCGCAGCGTATAGGTATGCGCCGGATCATTGCGGGCGAACGCTTCCAGCGCGGTGTCGATTCCCTTGATGGAAAAATCGTATCCGAACATCAGCACGGACTGCGATTTTTCCGGCAGTTTTTCCGCCGTGTCCAGACGGGTAAAGTCGATCCCGTTCGGGAGCGTGATACAGTCACAAAATCCGCGTGCCGCATAGGCGTCACGAACAGCGTCTCCGACGCAGAGGATCCGTGCGGGATGCAGCAGAGATCGCCGCAGGAAAAGCAGCGGATCGTTCTGCGAAAATTTCGGCAGGCTGTGCGCGTGGAAAACATGCGGGATCTGCCGTCCGAGACAGGCGATCCGCAGCGGCACATATGCGGAACGGTCAATGAAATGGGAGTGCACAAGCCGCACGTCGTGCCGATGAAGGATCCGGCGCAGCAGAGATACCGCAGCGGAAACGGAGGCAGGCAGAAAATAGACGGCACAACCCTCATCCTGCAAAGCGCGGCACCAGTCCCGCGCACGGGCGCGTTCCGGGAAAAGATAAACGGTATCCGTGTTCTGCGCCTGTAAGCCCGTTTCCAGTGCACGCAGCGATGCGATAAAATTTCCGCTGTACGGTGCGGCGTAATTCGCAAGTTCGAGAACGCTGCTCATGTGTCGTCCTCCTCGCCGCTTGGCTTCTTAACGGGCGTATCGTTGATGCTGACGGCGCAGAACATGGCGGCAAGCACCAGATGCACCTGCATTTTGTAATAGTCAACCATACCGTATTCAAACACGATAAACAGCAGGATCAGCGGGGTGAACAGCAGTGCGGATTTGTGCCCGTCGATGATCTGACGGAACAGCTTGAGAAACAGGTAGACGTAGAACCAGTAATAGGTAATGAAGCCGACGATGCCCAGACCCGCGAGAATCTCCCAGTAATTATTGTGCGCGTAAGAATAAGCGCGGTTGTAGGAGCGGATCAGATAGGAAAAATTGTTGAACCCCGCGCCTAAAAGCGGATGCTCGGCAAATATGGATTTGCTGATGTCGATATAGAACCGACGCAGTGCGATGCTGTAATCGGCGGACTTGTCGTTCATGAAATATTCGACCATGCTGTCCAACCGCACACCGACCGTGTTGTACAGACTTGGGATCTGGTAGATCAGCACAAACGCCAGAACGCCCGCCGCCAGAATACACAGCAGCCGCAGAAAATAGTTCCGCGCACGATAGTTGAACATGACGATCATGATAATGCCCAGTGCGCTCATGAACAGGGATTTGCGGGAACTGGTCAGGATGACGGTCAGGAAGCTGAACGCGCAGATGGCGAAGCAGAGTTTTTTGTGCTTGATATAGCCCTCGTAGAAAGAAAGCAGGACGCAGATCGAAATGGCACAGCCGACGTCGTTGGTGTTGTAGCGCGTGACGGAGCCGAGGAATCCCGCGAACCATTGTGCGGGCGGTGTTCGGACATAAATAAATAAAATGAGAAAAACGCTTGCCGCCAGTACCGTGTAGATATAGCGTTCGAGCTTTTCCTCAGAATCAATATACAGGATCAGGCAATAGGTGACTGCGAGAATTTGCAGGATCTTGGATAAGGGGACAAAGGAGGTGGCGAAGGAGTCCGCCCAGATGCTGGAGATGACGGATAAAATAATAAACAAGCCGTACCAGACCGTATGCACCGGCAGGTACAAGCGGGTAAATCGGCGGCGGTTGAACGAGAGCGCAAGGGATACGCCGATAAACAGGAAGAAAACAAAATAGTAATAATAGTTTGCGCCGGACGTCGTGGAACCGAAGCAGATCACGGACAGCATGAACAGGAAAAAGCTGACACTCCAGAGCAGATCCGGAATGTCGTTATGCAGATTCAATCGCAGAATGCCGTCTTTGTATTCGATCATGAGTTTGCTGAACCGTCCTCAATCGCGTCAATAAACTGACTGTAATTGTGTGCCGCGGAAAACTTCCGGCACCATGTATCGTATGCCGCTTCACGCATGGATGCAGCGGCGGAAATTGCCTTTTGCAATACGGCGGCAAGTGCTTCGTCGGAGAAATCGGCAGCAAGCAGATAGCCGTTTTGACCGTCACGGATCAGCTCCTTGCAGCCGCCGACAT
>R27__coassemble_1660_pt1 | contig 9868 bp, 9 predicted proteins | sample R27__metabat2_high_PE_029 | metagenome-assembled genome bin R27
TACAGCTTTAAGCTCCTTTCTGATATTTATGTTCAGCCCTCGCGGTTCGAGTGTAAATCCATTGCCATTGATGAAGCCAAGGGCCTCGCAAAACCCATTGTCGTTACCGATTTCGGTACCGTGCGTGACCAGATCACGGACGGTGTGAACGGCATCGTGGCGCAGAAAACGCCCGAATCCATTGCGGACGCCGTGGAGCTTCTGCTCCTTTCTCCCGAAAAACGGGAGGCACTTTCAGCGGCACTGCGTGCGGAAAAGGTCGGCAATGCGGAGGAAGCCGAAAAATTCTGTGCTTTGCTGTAAGGAGGATATATGGTTATTGCCGTTATTCTTTTATCCCTGTTTGCGCTGTGCGTGATTGCGGCGGCGCTGGTCGATCTGGTGCCGACGGCACGGGAGTGGGTCGAACGGATCGGAATCGGTTTCGGTACAACGGAGCAGGTGCGTGCCGTTGCCGTGGGCTGGCTGAAAAAAACACCGGCGGTACCGATCAGCGACCAGACCCGCTTTACGCTGCCCGAACGGCTGCGCGGTACGTACAAAAGCAAGAATATTCAGGCTTGGCAGCAGGGCGCGCTGCTGCTGGGAATCGGTGACTGTGCCGAAGGGAAGGCGTTTGCCGCAAGTCTTCTGCAAAACGGAAACTGGAAAACGCCCGTACAGCGTGCGGATTTTGCGCTGCTTGCCTATGCGGTGCTGCGTGTTTCCGACAGTGAAGCCGTTCGCCCCGCGATGGATCAAATGTATGCGTTTCTCAAAGAGCAGGCAGGGGAAGGCACCGTGCCGTATAATCCCGGTCTGCGGAATGTGCGCTTTGTCGATACGGTCGGTATGGTATGCCCGTTCCTTTGGCTGTATGCGCAGACCTATCACTGCCCCGAAGCGCAGGCGCTTTGTATGCGGCAGCTTTCGGAATATGCCGAAAAGGGGATGCACCCGACACTGCATCTGCCCGTCCACAGCTTAAATGTACAAAACGGTGCGCCGCTCGGCATTTACGGATGGGGACGCGGCTGCGGCTGGTATGCGCTGGCACTTGCGGAGCTGATGTGCTGCGGTGCGGATGTGACCGCCTATGCACTGCCGTTTGCCGAAAGTCTGCTGCACGTACAGCAGGCGAACGGTGCGTGGAGCCGGCAGGTGCTTGCCGAACAGGGCGGAGAATCCTCTGCCACGGCGATGCTCGGCTTTTTCATGGCGGTGCTGTCCGATACGGTGCAGGACGAAAAATACAGGCGGGCGGCACAGAAAGCGCAGGTATTTCTGCAAACCTGTATTCGCAAAAACGGTAAGGTCGATTATGCGCAGGGCGACACAAAGGGCATCGGCTTCTATTCCAAACGACTTTCGACGATGCCTGCCGCACAGGGCTTTGTGCTGCTGCTGACGGAGGCGCTGCAATGAAAAAACAACTGCTGTTTATCCATCCGACTATGCAGTTCGGCGGTGCGGAAAAAAGCCTGCAAACGCTTTTGAGTCTGCTGGATTATGAATAATACGATGTGGATCTGCTGCTGTTTCGCAGGGACGGCTCACTTTTGGAGCTTCTGCCGGAGCAGGTCCGTCTGATCGAGCTGCCGCAGGACGCACAAACTTTTTCGATGCCGATTGCGGCATCCTGCAAAACCTTTCTCAAACAGGGAAAGCTGAAAAAGGCGCTTGCACGTCTGCGTTTTTCCAATGCCGTTCGCGGCGATCTTTCGGCACGCAGGCTCGAACAGCGCGGATGGTACTATCAGAAAAAAGCCTATACGCCGCTCAGCAGGGAGTACGATGCCGCGATCGCTTATTTAGAGGGCAGTCCGATCTATTTCTGCGCGGATTGCGTCCGTGCAAAAAAGAAAATCGCCTATATCCACAGCGATTACAAAAAGCTGCAAATGGATGACACGTTTGACCGTGCCTATTTTGAAAAGATGGACGCTTTGGTGGCGGTTTCCGAGGGTTGCGCCGATTCTCTGCGCGGGAGCTTTCCGGAGTTTGCCGAAAAGGTTTGTGTGATCGAGAATATCATCGCCCCGCAAATGATCGCGCAAAAGGCGGCAGAGCCTGCGGACTTCGGGGACGACTACGAGGGGATGCGTCTGCTGACCATGGGCAGACTGGACGAGCCGAAGGGAATCGACATGGCGGTCGAGGTTTGTGCGGCACTGGCTGCGGAAGCGGATTTCCGCTGGTATGTACTCGGGGACGGACCGCAGAAAGCGGAGCTGACTGCGAAGATCGCGGAAAACCATTTGGAGGATCGCTTTATCCTGCTCGGTACGCGCCTCAATCCGTACCCGTATCTGCAAGCATGCGATATTTATGTTCAACCCTCCCGATTCGAGGGCAAATCCATCGCACTTGAGGAAGCGAAGGCACTGCGCAAGCCGATCCTCACAACGGCATTTACAACGGTTGCCGACCAGATCACCGATGGGGAAACGGGTAGCGTTGCGGAAATCAGCGTGCAGAGTCTGACCGAAAAGCTGCGCGCGCTGCTGAGGAGCGCAGACTTGCGGCAGAAATACAGCGATGCTCTGCGCAATTATGACGGGAATATTTCCGAAATCGAAAAATTTTACGGTTTATTGTAAATGATCTGCCTTGGCAGAAATTTTTGTTGCAAAGGTATTCTGTTTTATGGTAAAATATAAAAATGTAGAATCGGGGGTGTGTACTATTGATTGATCTGCATTCTCACATCCTCTTTGACATAGACGACGGACCCGAAACCATGTACGAGTCCATGCGGCTGTGCGAAACGGCGGTCGAATACGGCATCGAGCGGGTCGCCGCTACTTCGCATCTGTTCGCGCCGTCCGACCTCGCGGAGTATCTGCCGCGGCGCAACGACCGCATACTGCGCCTGCGGGAAAAGGTCGAGCAGGCGGAGCTGCCGCTGCGGATCTATCCCGGCGCGGAGGTGTTCGTCAATGACGATATTTTCTATGCACGGTATCTCGAAAAGGTCACGCTCAACAACAGCCGGTATCTGCTGATCGAGTTCGACTTCCACGGGCTGAGTCCGCGGCAGTTGATCCACTACACGGACGAGGTTTTCCGGATCGGGCTTGTGCCGATCGTGGCGCATCCGGAACGGTACCGATACCTCCAGCGGGACTATGAACTGGTCAATTTTCTGGTGCAGCGCGGCGTTCTGTTTCAGGTCAACGCCGGAAGTCTTGCCGGACGCAGCGGATACGAGGAGTTTGAACTTGCTTACCGTATGGTGCTGCACAATGCCGCAAGCTTTATTGCGACGGACGCGCACTCGCATCTGGGCAGAACCAACGATCTGCTTCGTATGATCCAGGACTTCCCGCCGGGGATCTCCCGCGAAAGTCTGGACTATATGCTCTACAAGGCGCCGTTCAGTGTGTTGGCGGACAAGGAGCTCCCGCCCATCCGGCGCAGCGATATTCACAAGCATCGTCATCGTGAATGACAGAGAAAGAGGGATTTAGTTATGCAAGAAAGAATGGATATGCCCAACATTTCGGGCGGCAAGGAACAGGCTGCGGGCGGAGGATTATTCGGCAGCTTGGATCTGTCCCGTATGCTGAAGCTGGTACTGCGCAAGCTCTGGGCAATGCTGCTGGTCGGCGCGATCCTCGGCGGCTGTATGTTCCTGTACACAAAGGCAACGTACGTGCGCGTGTATTCCACAACGACGACCCTTGCGTTCACGACCAAAAACTACATCACCATTACGGACGAGGAAGGCAACGTGATCTCCATCAAGGAGGAGGTCAAGCATTACACCAAGAACGATGCTTCCCGTTACCAGTTCATGCTGAAAACGGATGACATGATCGAAAAGATCGCCGGGGAGCTGGGCGGTGAATACAGTACCAATACCATCCGCAACTCTGTATCTGTTTCCACAACGAACGAGGCGGGCATCTTCATCATCACGGTCACGAACACGAACAAGGATCTGTGCGCCAATGCCATCGTGGTCATTATCAATGAGTTCCCCGAGTACCTCCAGCGGTTCGACAGCTCGCTGGGTATTGAGGTGCTGATCCGTCCGTCCGCACCGTATGTCACCAATGCGGACGTGGCAACGACCAAGGGGATTCTCGGCTTTGCGGTGGGCTTCATTCTGGTAGCTGCCGTGGTGATCCTGATCGATATGCTCAGTCGGACGGTCAAGAATCCGGATGACGCACGCAATAAGATCAACGCAAAATTTCTCGGCGCGATCCCGACTGTCGAAATCGCGCAGGGCAACATGAAGAAAAAGCGAAAGCCGAAAAACGGTATTCTGATAACGGACGAAAGCGCGGTAACGTTCAATTTCGTCGAGAGCTTCAAGGCAATCCGTACCAAGGTGGAGAATCTCAGTGCCGACCGCGGCAGCAAGGTGTTCGCGATTACCAGTACCTTTGAGGATGAAGGGAAAACGACCGTCTCCGCCAACATTGCCTGTGCGCTGGCGCAGAAGGGCAAGTCGGTTCTGCTGATCGACTGCGACCTGCGTAAGCCCGCCGTCATGAATACTGTCGGCGTCAAGGACGACAAGCAGGTCGGTATGATCCCGATCATCCGCGGCAAGTCCTCCTATATGGACTCGATCAAGTTCGTCAAGTCTCTGGGTATTTTTGTGCTGCCGACCGGCGGTGTGACCACGAAGTCCACCGAAATTCTGGACTCGCAGAAGGTCAGGGACGTCTTTGAACAGGCACGTGCCGAGTTCGACTTCATCATCGTCGATACGCCGCCGACACACGTTGTGTCCGACTGTTTGGTACTGGGTGAGCTGGTCGATGAAGTGATTTTTGTATCGCGCTGCGATTACGCCAAGATCAATGACATCAACGATACATTGGGTGAGCTGTATAATGCGGACATTGAGATCGCCGGTGTGGTCATGACCATGGCGGAGGACAGCGGCTCCAACAAGTACTACAAGCGCAAGGGCTATCGGTACAGAAGGTATTACAGCCGGTACACAGGCGGCAAATACGGCTACGGCTCCGGCGGATACAGTAACGGCTACGGCAGCGGCTACGGCGGCGGTTACTGCGGCTTTTACGGCGACGGCTCCGGCAGCATCTACGGCTACGGCTCAGGCGGCTACGGGTACGGTTATGGAAACGAGGGCGGCGGAGAAGGCTCCGGCTCCGGATACGGTTATGGCTACGGGTACGGTTATGGCTACGGCAACAAGGGGCGTCACGAGGAAGTGAACAAGGGCGACGAGGAGATCATGCGCCAGATCGAAAACAGTGCCGGCAGTGTGCGTATGCAGGAGAACGGTATGCTGTCCGATACGGAGAAAAAGCCGAAAAAAGGAGAAACAAAATGAGCGTGAGCGCAGAAGAAACCAAGCTCGCGGTGCTGATTGACGCGGATAATGTTTCCTACAGCTACGTCAAGCCCATGATGGAGGAGATCGCGCGGTACGGAACGCCGACGATCAAGCGCATATACGGCGACTGGACTACGCCCGAAGCGGCAGGCTGGAAGAATGTTCTGCTCGAAAACGCTCTGACGCCCATTCAGCAGTACCGCTATACGAGCGGCAAGAACAGCACGGATTCCGCACTCATCATTGATGCGATGGACGTTCTGTACGAAAACCGTGTCGGAGGCTTCTGCATCGTCTCCAGCGACAGCGATTTCACGCGGCTTGCCACAAGACTGCGGGAAGCGGGGATGGTGGTGATCGGAATCGGAGAGGAGAAAACGCCTGCGCCGTTTATCGCAGCGTGTGACCGGTTCATCTTTCTGGAAATCATCGCGCCCAAGCCCGAGGAGGAAAAGAAAAAGCCCGAACCGCCCAAGACAAAAAGCAAGGTCAACAAGGAGCTGCGCAAACTGGTGCGCAATTCCGTCAACGATGTGGCAGACGAGGACGGCTGGGCATTTCTCGGAGATGTGGGCAATATGATCCTGCGCAAGCAGCCCTCCTTCGACAGCCGCAATTACGGGTACAGCAAGTTGACCGCGCTGATTAAGTCCTTGGGGATGTTCGAGATCGACAAGCGCGACACGTCCAACCCCGGCATCAAGCATATTTTTATCCGCGATAAGGATCTTTTCCAAAACGAGAATAAAGGTTCCGCAGATTGATCTGAATATATCAAAGTTCCGACAGCCGATTTGCTGCCGGAGCTTTTTTCGAAAGAATGATTTCTTTTATACGGATTTATTTGCAATACTTTTCCGCGAAGGCGAAGAATACTTCCGCACATTTTGCGGCGTCGTCCTTGCTCGAAAGGAAGTGGCTGCCGCCCTTGTAGACGATCATTTCGGTGTCCACACCGCAGCCTTGCAGGGCGTTGTAGAGATCAACACCGTTTTGGAACGGCACGATGGTGTCTGCGTCCCCATGCACAACGATCGTCGGCGGAACATCTTTTGTGACCATGGACAGCGGTGAAACGCTGTCGATCGCCGCCTTGTTGCGCTCGATCGTGGAGGGCAGCACGACCTCTTTCGTCATGGCGGACAGCAGCAGATAGGCAGACTTTCCCATCATCGTGGTCTTGGCTTTGGCGTCTGTCAGGAACTCCGTGGGACCTGCGTTGCTGACGGTGAAGGCAATCGGGATCGGGCAAGTCTTATAGCGCGAGTAGGCGTAAAGCAGCATCAGATGTGCGCCGGCGGAATGTCCTGCCATCACCATGCTTTTCGGCACGGTACCGCGGTTTTCCATTTCCGTCTTGACCGCCTTGACCGCAAGGTCGATTTCGTCCACCATGTCGGCGACTGTTGCACCGTCGTTCAGTTTGCTGTAATCTATGGTCGCAGCGCAGTAACCGAGTTTGACCGCTTCCAGACAGTCCGCGTAGTATTCCGACTCCGTACCGCCCATCCACGAACCGCCGTGGATCAGAAACAGAACGTTGGCGGATTTGGCACCCTCGTTCATGAACAGCTTGAGTGTGCAGTGCGCCTTGTCGGCGTATGTAACGGAAATGGCGGATTCCGGCGCTTCAAATGTCCATCTCTGAGAGCCGCTGCCGAGATTGCTGAAAAAGCAGAACACTGCCAGAAGTGCGGCAAGCAGCCGCTTAGCAAAAGAATAAAGCATAACAACACCTCAAAAAACGGCACGCTCCGACGGTTGCATCGGAACGTGCCGCAGATTTTTATTTGACGATCAGCGTTTTGCCGGTCATTTCCTTCGGCTGGTCAAGACCCATAATGTCGAGCATGGTGGGCGCAATGTCGCACAGCTTGCCGCCGTCGCGCAGTGTACAGGGTACACCCACAACGCACAGCGGGACGGGATTGGTGGTGTGCGCGGTGAACGGTGAGCCGTCGTCCTCGTACATCTTGTCGGCGTTGCCGTGGTCGGCAGTGATGATGACCGCGCCGTTTTTCTTTTCGACCGCTTCCACGACCTTGCCGACACAGGCGTCAACGGCTTCCACTGCCTTGACCGCTGCGTCAAACACGCCGGTATGTCCGACCATGTCGCAGTTGGCAAAGTTGAGGATGATCGCGTCGTACCTGTCGCTTTCGATCGCTTCCACGACCTTTTCCGCCACGGGATAGGCACTCATTTCGGGCTGGAGATCATAGGTTGCCACCTTGGGAGAAGCGACCAGAATACGATCCTCTCCCTCGAATGTCGTTTCGACACCGCCGTTGAAGAAGAACGTCACATGGGCATACTTTTCGGTTTCGGCGATCCGGAGCTGTGTTTTGCCGCAGGCAGCCATGTATTCGCCGAATGTATTATGCAGCACCGTTTCAAAATCCTCGGGCGTATAGGCGATATGGACATTGGGCATCGTGGCGTCATACTGGGACATGCAGACGTAGTACAGCGGGAAAAAGCCCTTTTTGCGCTCGAAGCCCGTGAAGGCTTCGTCCACGAGAGAACGGGTGATCTCACGTGCACGGTCGGGACGGAAGTTGAAGAAGACGACGCTGTCGTTTGCGGAAATGGGCTTGGCGCCCGCGCAAACCTTCGGCAGCACAAATTCATCGGTCAGGTTCTTGCCCTCCTCGTCGATCTGCGCATAGGAGCTGCGGATCGCTTCGACGGGATCCTCGACCTGTTCGCCCTCGCCGTAAACCATGGCGGCATATGCTTTGCCGACACGATCCCAGCGGTTGTCACGGTCCATGGCATAGTATCTGCCCATGACCGTGGCGACCTTGCCGACACCGATCTCTTTCATCTTTTCGATCGTTTCCGCGACATAATCCGCACCGGATGCGGGCGGCACGTCACGGCCGTCCAGGAAGCAGTGGACAAAAACGTCCGAAAGACCGCAGCGCTTTGCCAGTTCCACGATCGCCCACATGTGGGTATTGTGGCTGTGTACGCCGCCGTCGGACATCAGCCCCATGATGTGCAGGGCACTGTTGTTCTTTTTGCAGTTTTCCATCGCGGCAAGCAGACGCTCGTTCTTGAAGAACACGCCGTCCTCGATGAATTTGGTGATTTTGGTCAGCGGCTGGTAGACCACGCGGCCGGCGCCGATGTTGGTGTGACCGACCTCACTGTTGCCCATCTGCCCGTCCGGCAGACCGACATCCATACCGGATGCGCCGATATAGGTCAGGGGATTTTCGCTGAAAATACGGGTAAGGTTCGGCGTTTTCGCAGCTTTTATGGCGTTGCCGTAGGTGCTGTCGTTTCTGCCGAAGCCGTCCATAATGCAAAGAAGCATCGGTTTTTTACTCATGACGTTCTCCTTATTTGGAAGCTGCATCAACGATGACTGCGAAATCAGGTGCCTTCAGGGAAGCGCCGCCGATCAGACCGCCGTCCACATGAGGCTGCGCCAGCAGCTCTGCCGCATTCTTGGCGTTCATAGAGCCGCCGTACTGGATGACGAAAGCATCTGCGTCGGCTGCGCTGTACAGCTCGGCGATCAGTGCGCGGATCGCACCGTTGACTTCGTTCGCCTGTTCAGCGGTCGCGGTCTCGCCCGTGCCGATTGCCCAAACAGGTTCGTAAGCGATGATGATATTTTTCAGTTCCTCAGCGGTAACGCCTGCAAGCGCGATCTTGACCTGCGTGGCGATCACTTCCATGGTGATGTTCTGCTTTCTCTGTTCGAGCAGCTCGCCCACGCAGAGAATGACCGTCAGACCTGCATCGAGTGCGGCACGGACTCTGTCGTGTACGGTAACGTCGGTCTCACCGAAATACTGGCGGCGTTCACTGTGGCCGATGATGACGTACGGTACGCCGACGGCTTTCAGCATATCTGCGGAAATTTCACCCGTGAATGCACCGGACTTTGCCCAGTGGACGTTTTCAGCGCCGACCTTGATGTTGGTGCCCTTGGTGGCTTCGAGTGCGGCATACAGATCCACATACGGTACGCAGACAACGACGTCACAGTCCGCGTCCTTGACAAGGGGCTTAATCTCCTCGATGAGCGCCTTGGCTTCATCGGGTGTCTTGTTCATTTTCCAGTTGCCGGCAATCACGGCTTTGCGAAGCTGTTTATTCATGGTACAAATTCCTTTCTTTGAAAGAGTGCCACGGAAATCCCGCGGCACCCAATATCTTTATCCGTTTCCTATCAGTCTTTTTCGTTCAGCGCCACGATACCGGGAAGCTGCTTGCCCTCGAGGAATTCCAGGGAAGCGCCGCCGCCGGTGGAGATGTGGCTCATCTTGTCGGCAAAGCCGAGCTTCTGGCAGGCTGCTGCGGAGTCGCCGCCGCCGATGATGGAGATCGCGCCGGAGTTCGCAACGGCAGTTGCAACGGCAACGGTACCGCCTGCGAAGTTGTCCCATTCGGAAACGCCCATCGGACCGTTCCAGATGACCGTGCCTGCGCCCTGAATGGCGTTGGCGAACAGCTCCTGCGTCTTGGGACCGATATCCAGACCCATCCAGTCATCGGGGATGTTGTCGGAATCGACATACATAAACTCGGTGACTTCAGCGAATGCCTTGCGAA
>R27__coassemble_1679_pt1 | contig 9756 bp, 7 predicted proteins | sample R27__metabat2_high_PE_029 | metagenome-assembled genome bin R27
GCCCTGACTTACATAGTCGTAATAAGTCTCACTCGGAAGCCCCCCGATCAGACAGGTCTTGTAATGCACGGGGATCCCGACCTTGTTGAGAATGATCACAAAAATATCCAGCACCAGAAGCAGTGCAAGGTAAACAAACGCACCTGCACCGAGAGCGGATGCCGTGTACCCGGCGGGGACAGGGGACAGTGTAAACAGGACGGCGGATGCGATCGCCGAAAGAAGCTGCACGCCGTACACAATGGCGGAACGCAGCTTGCCGTATCTGCCGAGCGAAGCGATGATGCAGATCAGACCGATCAGAATCAGCGCAACGGACAGCAGCAGAAAGATGATGGATAAGGACAGCTTGTCGCCGGAGAGGAGTTTGTCAAAGCCGATTTCGGAAATGTAATTGTACAGTCCGATGGCATTGACGGATTTACGCTCCGCACCTGTAAAGCTGCACAGCGGCAGGAACAGTCCGGCAATCGGGAGCAGCGAAAGCACAATGCGGAGAATTGCCAGTTTGGAGCCTGCGTAAGCCGCCTTTGCTCTGTCTACCTTGGGCTGGAATTTGGCATGTTCGATCTCGGCTTTTTCGGAATCCTCCAGCAGCTTTTCGTTGGACTGATAGTAGTTGAGGTTGACATGACATCCGGGACATTCCGGTTTCCAGTCATACAGATGCAGCTTTCTGCCGCATTTGGGACAGTGCGCCATAGTGACCCTCCTAAAATTTTTTGTTTATCATAGCATATTGAACCGTGCTTTGCAATGTCATTTGCGGACCTTGGTAAGGGAACCACTGAATAAATCCAATGCGCACGCTGGAGCGGATCTTTTTCCGCCATCTTGCACAAATTTTCCTTGCCTTACGGCAGTAAGGCGGCGTCAAATTTATACAATCTGACGAAAAAATCTCTCACTCCATCGCACGCCTCGATTTAATCAGCGGTTCCTAAGAATAAGGTTCCAAAGCTCACGTAAAGCAGTAATCAGTTTTTGCAGGAAGGTTCTTGCAGGCGCAGCTTCTGTGTGCGGTGTGACCGTGCCGGTGTCGGGATTATAGCGCACAAAGCGCGGGTATTCGGGGAAAGTATCGACCGTGGCCTGACCGTCGTAGGCGAGCAGCGTGTCGATCATGTCATCGACTGCACCGGGCGTATAGCCGTGCTTGCAGTTTTCGATGAACCATGTCTGTTCGGGGAACAGGCAGCAGGAGGCGTCGATGTTCTTTTCGGGGCTGATGTACTTTGCATCCTTGCCCACGAGCTGTTCTGCGGAAAGCATCTTGCCGTAACCGGCAGTCAGCGCACCGAACGACGTGTTTTTGGTGTCAATATTCCCGTCGCTCAGAACATTCCACGAGGGGACGATCGGAATGGTGGAAAAACCGTAACGGCTGAGGACAACGAGTTTTGCATTTTCGTTCAGATCGCGGAGCGTCTTTTCGCGGTTTTTACGCACGGTTTCATTGTATGCGGTGACCTTGGCGCGGATCGCGCTGTGATCCTGTCCTGCCCATACGGTATCGAAAACGTACTTTTCCGCATCCGCGATGTATTCATCCGGAACCATTGCCCAGATCGGCAGCCAGTTGCCGAACATCGGGATCAGAATTTCTTGGGCGGCAACGTCAAGAAGCTGATCCATGGCGTAATTGCCGCATTTACAGGCAAGCTTCAGAACGCCGGAATCGTTGAGAATGTCAAAAATTCCTGCCAGAAGAACGGGACAGGCCGTGTCGGAAAAGTTGCCGCGCATGAACTCTGACAGGGCATCGGCATCAAGACGCATCTTTCCGGTCATCAGTTCGCCGTTGTAGGTCTCACCGTAGAGTGCGGTGGAGTTAAATGCAACACCGTCTACCTTATCGTTGCCGTAGAGTGTCAGATACGACAGGACGATCACACCGCCGAGACTGTGGCAGCGGATACGCACCTTTTCGACGCCGGCATTTTCGGTGATATACCGTACAAAAGCATCGAGCTGACCGGCAATTTCCATCGGATCCAGCCGCCAGTCATAGTCAAAACTGTATGTACCGTCTGGCTTTACGTCCGCTTTGTCGGGGTAGGAAAAACGGATGCCGGAGCTGTTGGTGACGGTACCCTCCGCACCGCAGCAGGCCTTGCCCAAAAGTCCGTCAAAGATCGGGACAAGCGCTTTCCCCAAGGCGTCCCAGTTTTTGGAGAGGAAAAACTTTGTCAGTGCCGGAACCGACTGCCGGACGGCATTCAGAATGGCGTCGGTTGTCGGCGGCCAGATTTTTTCGGAGTCGGGATCAGCGGGGTCGGCGTAGATGTCTTTTGCCATAAAGCCGTGGACGTCGATCATCGGGCATGACTTGCTGTCCGATGCACATACGGAGAACAGCGGTACCAGTGTGACGATCAGTGCCAACAGTACGGCAAGACCTTTTTTGAGTGCGTTTTTCATCGGTTTTCCTCCTTACAAATCGCAGACAAAAATCTGCGTTTCATAGTCATGAATGGATTGCGCGTTTTTCAGAAAACGGAAACCGTATTTTTCGTACAGTCCTTTTTCCTCGGACGAAACAAAAATCTGTTTTCTGCCCTGTGCTTTGGCAAGCTGCACCGCGTAGGCGATCAGCATACCGGAGTAACGGTGACCGCGATGCTCCGGAAAAGTGTAGACAAAGCCGATCCACGGCGCCATGGACGGATCGTCGATCTCGTCCATTTCGACATAGGTACAGAATGACGCAAGTGTATCGCCGTTTACGAGCAGCAGCAGACGGGCATCCGCACCGAAGGCTTCCTCTAACTTTTCGTTTTCGGCGAGCCAGTGCAGATATTGTCCGGCGTCCCAGTCCGTACGGCGCATCTGTTCGAGCCAATGCGCTTTATTTTCGGCGGGTTCCGTTGTAAATTCAATGATTTTCATGCAGCACCTCAATCCCATTCACAGCCGGTGACTGTGTCAATATCCACATCCTTGGTGTCGTGCGTTTTAAAGAGCATCGTCAGAAGTCCGAACAGCAGACCCGGCACGGCAAAGCAGAGTGTGACCGCGCTTGTCATACTGTTGCCGAAGTGCGTGATAAGCGGTACACCGATCGTATAGCAGACCGCACAGCCGACGCCGGTTGCGACCAGCTCTGCGGACATGACGGAGGAGCGCAGATTGGTGGGCGCCGATTCACTGATCATGATCTCGTTGGTGTCGCCGTTGCCCCAGAAGCTGCCGACACATGCGCCTGCAAGAAATCCGACAAGATACGGAGACAGCGCGTGCTTGGCACCGATCGTGAACGCGATAAAGGAGAGAAGTGTCAGGGAAGACATCAGTACACAGGCGGTTTTTCTGCCCCACTTGTCGGAGATAAAGCCGACTGTCAGCTGCATCAGCGCACTGCCGATCGGGAACAGAAACAGTGCCGCAGTCACGGGACCGACACTCGCGGCATTCATTGCGGCATCCGCCGAGGCATATGTGCCGTCTGCAAGGTAGCTTTGCGCATATCCGTTTGCAAGAATGACCTCGTATTCCATCGTGACCAGCAAACCGATTTCCGCTAAGGCACGGGAAATGAAAAGCCAGCGAAGCTGTTTGTGGGAGAAAGCGAATTTCAATGCGGAAACGATGCCGCCTTGTGCATTTTTGCTGTCCTTTTCCAGTGCTTCACGGGCACGTTCCTCATCCGTCAGCCGCAGGTAACGCAGCCTTGACTCCATAAAGGGATCGGTCTCCCGCGCGGAGAACAGCGCAAAAGCGGAGATACCCATGCCGACCAGCGCCGGAACAAGGTAAACCATGCGCCACTTGGAAGCATCCGTCATGAAAACACGGCGGAGCAGCGGGATCAGCAGAATACCGAGCGTCGCCATACATTTCGCAAAGGCGTAGATCTTGGCACGGTGCTTTTTCGGTGCCGTCTCCATGATATAGACGACCTGCATATCGTGCGGCGTGAAGAATGCACAGATGCACGCGCCGACCAGATACAGCACGATATTGCGCGAAAGGAAGATGATGAACATGGAAACGCCCATACCGAACGTGTTGATAACCAGGAAAATTTTTCTGCCAAAACGGTCGGAGAGCGGCTTGTAGAGCATCGACAGTACCATGAACGGTACGGAGATCATCGTCAGCAGATCGAACATGCCGACCGATTTTTCACCGAACCGTGCGAACAGATCGCTGACGATTTCGGCTTTCATGAGCGTGGCGATCTGTGACGCGACCTCGTCCGTGACGTATACCAGACAGATCGTGAACAACAGATAGAACATATAAAGATTTCGCTTGGGACGTGCCTGTTCCTTTTCCCATTTGCGGATTTCTTTTTCTCTTTTCAGAGCGACTTTTTCAGCGGTCAATCGGGCTCATCCTTTCAAGGGCTTACTGTTCCACGCAGAAGGTATACGGTGTGGTGACGCCAGCCGACGTATAAACAAAAGAGAAAGAATAGGTACCATCGTCGTTTGCGTGAACGGTATAGCCGTCGTAGCCGAGGACGGAAGCTGTTTCGTACGGCGTTTTCTGACCGTTCTCAACAGTATAAATTTTCGGCGCCTGCATGGAAGTAAAGCCATCCACGCGCACGGCGATATTGCCCTTGCCGCCTGTCACGGTAAACTGTGCTTTGCCGTTTTCGGCGCAGACGGTGGGAAGATAGGCATCCTGCCGAACAGCACCGGTCTGTGCAGTGACCACTGCCGGATGCAGTGCGCTGTCCTCACGTACTGCAAGCACATTGTCATCTGTCGTTTCCCGACCGACGCCCCACGGCAGCAGGATCAGATCCAGCGTGATGCTGTCACCCTTTTTGAAGGAAAGCTGTTCCGTGTCCAGCGTCAGGGCGCCGGAGGTCGTTTTGTCGTCCACAGCTTCGCGGAATACGAAGGGGATCGCGGTTTCCTTGCCGCCGATAATCATTTTGCTGTTCTTGACGAGCAGAGCGAAGTTGCAGCCGAAGCCCTTGTCGATCTGCGCATCGGTGTCATCGGCGACTTTGTAGAAGCCGTAGTACGGGTGATCGCTGCCGAGTGTGTGATAGGTCGTACCCGGTGTCACGTCCGCACGGACGGGTTTGTTGTCTGCGCCGAGGAAGCCGGTCTTGCAGAATCGGACGAATCTGCCGTCGAAGTAGAACAGATCGAAATCTGTTTTGAAATTGTCAAACGAAATATCATCGGTGAAGTCGATCTGCACGGTATAATACGTGCGGTTTTCATCGACCTGCGGGAACTCCACATGCCGCAGGGAATAGGTGAACTTACCGCTGTCGGAAACGTAGCAGTCCTTTACATCGGAATAGGCAAGACCGCGCGACTCCACGGTGCTGCCGCAAAACTCGGCGACGACGGGTTCTTTGACGGAGCTGTCCCGATAGGTGACGAACTTCAGAATGCCGACGGAGTTGAACTGCGGCTGTGTTGCCCACATGTTTCCGCTGCGGTTTCTGAAATCGGGAAGCGTCCAGCCGTCACGGCCGTAGACGAAATACGGCGCGATGCAGTTGGACTCGGTCGTTCCGGTGGACATATGATAGTAGGATGTATGGAACTCAATGGAGGAAATCTGTTTGATCGGGTACTTGCCCCAGTTCTGATAGATGTTCAGCGCCGTGCAGCGCAGATCGGTGTTTTTACGCACGCGCAGCGGAATGAAGCTGTCTCCGTAAGCGTAGTCCGTATAGGAATAGTATTCTTCTCCGCCGTCACCTTTGAAGTTCTTGCAAACCTCGGCGTCAATGGCGACGAGAGTATCATTTTCGTCCAGCAGTGCCGCCGCCTCCAAACAGCCGGAATCGGAGGTGGTGCGCAGGCAGATGTCCCGATCATACGCGTCTGCTTCGATTTTAAGTTTCGCCGTGTAGCGGAAGTCGGGGTTTTCGTACGGATAATTGAAGCCCGTGGAATCCATATGTACATCATACGTACCGCGCAGGGCGTTGTAGCCGAGTGAAGCGGAGGTACTGTCACCGCCGATGACGGATACGGTCAGCGGATGACGTTCGATGTACGCCTGCTCTGCGGCACCGGCAAAGGTGTGCGTGCTGTCGGTATAAATGCGGCAGCCGAACGTCAGCTTGTACTTTTCATATCCGCCGGTTTCATCGTACTTGTTCAGACCCGATCCGTCGCAGACGGCGTTCTGCGTCAACACGTAGTTGGCACCGCACTTCGTCAGCTGTACGGACGCAGTGGAGCCGTCGCTCGGTACGATGAACGCAACGACGCCGACACCGGAAATATCGAACGCGGCATATTCCACACTCTGCGGATCCGTTTCCGTGATTTCGGAATGAATGCCGTTTTTGTCCGCGATCTGCAAAGCGGCGACATCCTTGACGGGCATTTTGATTTCACTGCCGAAGCCCTTGAAGGCGGTCGTTGCGGTTTTGCTCAGCAGCGCATATTCCATATACAGACGATCCGCGAAAACGTGATAACCCTTATCGACCATAAAGGTATCGCTTGTGAAGTCACGTACATGGCAGTCGTAATAGTAGGCACCGAGACGAATGGTGTTTACTCTGCCGGGGTCTTTCGAGGTTTCAAAGTAGTGCTTGAAGCCGAGTTTGTCGGTGTAGAATGAGCGGAAAGAGTCGGCAATATATACGCTGCCGTTTTTGTCGGTAAGGGTGGCATATTTCTCGACGCCCTTGAGCATATGTGTCAAGCTGACCTGTCCGTTTGTGATTTTGTACGCACTGCGCAGGGAATCCACATAGGCGCACTGCACAACGTTTTTGATGCTCTGTGCGTATTCGACGGAGTCCGCAAGCGGGTTTGTGCTGTGATCCGCGACAGATACTGCGGAAATGCTGCGCGAAAGCTGCGGAACGTCAGCGGAAAGCTGTGTCGGTTTAAGAAACCCCATGTTCATAAGTATCACCTGAAAAAAAGCTAAGATTGCTGCAAAAATTTTCCTGAACCAGACCATAATTGACCTCCTTAATCTATGTCGCCGTACTGACAGATAAAGTCCGTCAGTATGCCTGTATTTCCTTCAAACGACTGCATAGCTACGGCGCGATGCTGCCCGGGCAAAATAAGCAGCTTTTGACCGCGGATGCCGCCTTTGGAATAGATGCCGCGGCCGTCGTCACGGTCAAGGGCAAATTCCTTTTCGACCGCCAGACGGCACCAGTTCTCGGAAAGCAGCCGTTTGCCGTTATAGGTTCCGCCTTCCAGATATACCTGACCGAGCTTGACCATATCCGAAGAATGGATGTACAGTCCGGTAGCACCGATCACATGTCCCTGCGGACAGTGGCTCCATGCCATTTCCTGAAATCCGAGCGGTACGAGCAGTTCCGTCCAAAGGAATGTATCGAGCGGCAAGCCGGTTTTCTTTTCCGCAAGTGGGGCGAGCAGATAATAGGCACCGTCGGAATATTTGCGGTCTGTGTCGGGGGCGTATTCGAGCGGGGTAGAGAGCATATACCGCAGAAAATCGGTGGTAAATTCTGCAGAAGGGTGCGCGTCAATGTCCAGAAATCCCTCCGGAAGTCCGGCACGGTGACGCAGCGCCATTTCGACAGTGACCGCTTCCCAGCGTTCATCCGCGTTATCGGGCATTTCTTCGCGGAGAATGTCGCTGATTTTCTCGTTCGTACCGATCAAACTCTTATCCCAAAGCAGACCGATGGCGGTCATGGTAAAGGTTTTGGCGACCGAGTAGACATTCTGGCAAGGGTTGGCGGGCGCAATTTCCGCTGTTTCCATTCTGCCGTACCGCGATTCGGACAGGCGTGTGAATGGGAACGGCTGTGTACGCAGAAATTCCGTACAGGCATCTAAGAATAAAGACATCAGTCATTTCCTCCGAATATATCCGATTCTATATATTCCACACCCAGTTTTTTGCAGCGTTCCAGATCCTCCGGCGTGTTGACTGTCCAGATGGCGACGGCAAGTCCTCTGTCGTGAAATTCACGGATCATCTGTTCCGTGACGACATATTGATCCACGTCCAGAGAGAACCCGTAATCGAAGCAGCGCTCGTAGTGCGACTCTCCCGTACCGTAGGTAATCATCACGGGCAGATCGGGGAACAGGGCACGGATGCGCAGGAGATTATCGAAGTCGAAGGACTGGAGAATGCACTTTTGCAGGTCATAGACTTCCTCGACCAGATCAAAAACCTCTTTGACCTGTTCGTCTGTAAAGGATCCTTTCAGCTCCACAAAGCAGATCATGCCGTTGTCGCGCATGATCTCCAGGTATCGGCGGAATGTGCAGAGGTAAACCTCGTCCGCGGTTTTAAGATTGCGCAGCGGTTTTGCGGTCAGCTCCGCAAAAGTCGCGTCCGCAACGAGCAATTTTGAACCGTCCGCGAAAACGGCGTCGGGATCGTGACTGCAAACGAGCATTCCGTCTTTCGTCATGCGAATGTCCGTTTCCGCACCGCCCGAAGCGTGTTCCGCTGCCTTGCAAAAGGCAAGCTCCGTATTCATCGGGTACTTGCCGCTGTATCCTCTGTGGGCGATCATACAGATGCCCAATTCCTTCGCTGTCAATTCTATCACTCCTGTTTTTCTTTTGGGTATAATAATTATATCATATACATATTTGATTACAACAGAAAAAGCGAAGCTTCCGTTTGAGGAGTTTCGCTTACAGACAATAGAAATGATTAAAACACTATGCTTGCTTTTGATTTTTTAGAAAAATCTTCATTGTTGGATCAATTAAGATACGAGCAGCTTTATATGAATACGGAAAGATTAAAAACGCAGAATACATCAAACGATTTTTAAATGCAATTTCCGGTGTGTGCCATAAAGAACGAATCCATTTTCTGCCGTAACGGTTACATTCTTTTTTTACATATTTTTCTTGTTCTTGACCGACAATACATAGACGCGTAAACAAAAGCTCTTGGAATAATGTTTCTATTGTATATGCAAGAACGCATTTATCGCTGATTTCTGTGGCAGCAACAGCAGCATCGTCCATGGCTGCGACAGCAGATAGGTTCTTTAAGGAACAGGGGCGATGACAGACAGATTCATTTCTCTCATAGTAATAATACAGAACAGCATCAATGAATCCGATTCGCATCCCTTTACAGATCAAATGAATCAGATAATTAGCATCCTCTGAAAAAATGAATTCTTTACAAAACGGTTCTGACTTTATAAAACCAGTGCGGTAAATTTTGAAACAAACGGACTTTTGAATAAGACGGTCACCTTTTAAATGGAGAAATTCTTCATAAGAAAGTGGAATGCAACCGGGATAACTCATGCACTGCATATCAGGTTGCATGAGGGAAGTCTTTGTATAGAAAGACGATACCATGTCGTATGGCTGTTCTTGTATGCCTTTTATCAAGAATTCAATTGCTTGCGGATGTAAAAAATCATCTCCATCCAGAAAGCAGATGAACTCTCCTTTTGCTTTTGCGATGCCGGTATTCCGCGCGACAGAAACACCGCTGTTTTTCTGATGATCGTACCGAATACGCGGGTCATTTTCAGCGGCGGCAAGAATTATGGATTTACTGTTGTCCGTACTTCCGTCATCTACAAAAATTGCTTCCCAATCGCAGTATGTCTGATTTTGTAAGCTGTGTATGCAATTTTCAATGCAATCCGCTAAGTTGTATACAGGGATAATTACGCTGACAGAAACAGCCACAGCTACCACTCCTTTATTACTGTAAAATTATTCTACCATATGTGATCGTAATTTGCAACAAAAAACTGCCGGATCATAAAGACCCGGCAGCGTGGGAACAGAACTTAAGGAACCGCAGATTAAATCGAGGCGTGCGATGGAGTGAGAGATTTTT